>ERZ1034952.1962-NODE-1962-length-15932-cov-20.238647_pt1 | contig 15932 bp, 12 predicted proteins | sample MGYA00520625_ERZ1034952 | MGnify/ENA primary metagenome ERZ1034952 (study PRJEB33766, sample SAMN09781773) | gut metagenome | biome: gut microbiome | host: Homo sapiens | place: Madagascar | study: EMG produced TPA metagenomics assembly of the PRJNA485056 data... | reverse complement strand
CATCATAATCGTTGCATTATCCCACATAGTCTTTCAGCTCCTCCACTTCCAGTTTTCTCTCCTGTAAATAATGGATCATCTTGTTCGCTGCCAGTTCATCCTCCGGCAGCTGTAAGATCATCTGTCCATGGGCGATACCACCGATGTCCTTGGTATCCGCTAACAGGATGTTGACGGGAGCCTTGCACTCCAGCACCATATTGGCGATCACAGGCTCGAAAGAAGAATTCTCGGTGAAAACAATGCGGATGCAGCGTTTGCCGGACATTTCCTTCGCCTTGGGATCCACCATGAACACCAGCTTTCTGGCTGCCTGGGACTGAGGTCTGGAAAATACCTCCTCCACCGTACCATGCTCTGCCAGTTCTCCGGCATCGATAATAGCTACATGGGAACAGATCTCCTGTACCACAGCCATCTCATGAGTGATGATCACGATGGTGATGCCGTACTGTTTGTTGATGTCCTGTAATAATTTCAGGATCTCCTTGGTCGTTGTGGGATCCAGCGCACTGGTCGCCTCATCACACAGCAGGATCTTCGGCGTATTGGCAAGAGCTCTTGCGATTGCCACACGCTGCTTCTGTCCACCGGAGAGCTGGGAAGGATAAGCGTCTGCCTTTTCCTTCAAGCCTACGATCTCGAGCAGTTCCATAGCGCGCTTTCTGGCTGCCTGCCTCTTCACACCCACGATCTCCATGGGGAAGCATACATTGTCCAGAACACTTCTCTGCATGAGCAGATTAAAATGCTGAAAGATCATTGCGATACCTGTACGAACCTTACGAAGTTCTGCCTCAGTCAGTGTCGAAAGATCCTGGTCTTCTACGACTACGGTTCCTGTGGTAGGCTTCTCCAGATAGTTCAGGCAACGTACCAGGGTAGACTTTCCGGCACCACTCATACCGATGATGCCGTAGATGTCTCCCTTGTTGATATCCAGGCTGATACCCTTTAAGGCTTCTACCTGATTATCTTTACCAATAAAAGTTTTTGTTACATTCTTGATCTGAATGATCGGTTCCATAAGTTCCTCCATTCCAGGTTCGTGCTTTTAAGGGGGAGAAAAGCGCGAATTCCTTGAATTCCTAGTACCATGCCATACATTCTAACACAAGAATGCAAGTCTGTCCAGTTCTGTAAATTTCGTCTTAAGCTTCTGCGAACATCGGGGTGGACAGGTATCTGTCACCGGAGTCAGGAAGCAATGCTACGACTGTTTTTCCTGCATTTTCAGGGCGTTTTGCGATCTGTGCTGCTGCGTACAGAGCGGCGCCGGAGGTGATTCCCACGAGGATACCCTCCTTATGAGCGATCAGGCGGCCGGTGGTAAATGCCTGCTCTGTGGTAACGGTGAATACCTCATCGTAGATGCCGGTATTCAGAACGGAAGGAACGAATCCTGCACCGATACCCTGCAGCTTATGAGGTCCGGGCTGTCCGCCGGAAAGTACGGGAGAATCTGCAGGCTCTACTGCTACGATCTTCACACCCGGATTCTTGGATTTTAAATAAGTACCAATGCCGGTCACGGTTCCGCCGGTACCAACACCTGCTACGAAGATATCAACCTTTCCATCGGTGTCTTCCCAGATCTCGGGGCCGGTGGTAGCTGCATGTGCAGCAGGGTTCGCGGGGTTATCAAACTGTCCGAGGATCACAGCGCCAGGGATGGACTTCTCCAGCTCTTCTGCCTTGGCGATAGCACCCTTCATACCCTTGGCTCCTTCGGTCAGTACCAACTCTGCACCGTATGCCTTCAGGAGGTTACGACGCTCCACACTCATGGTCTCGGGAAGTGTAAGAATGGTTCTGTAACCCTTGGCTGCAGCCACACTTGCCAGGCCGATACCGGTGTTGCCGGAGGTGGGTTCAATGATGGTGGAACCTTCTTTTAAAATACCCTTCTTCTCGGCATCTTCGATCATTGCCAGTGCAATTCTGTCCTTAACGCTTCCTGCGGGATTGAAGTACTCCAGCTTTGCTAACAGTTCTACTCCCTCGATGTTCTGGTCCTTCAGGTAGTTTGTTACCTTTAAAAGGGGTGTATGTCCGATCAGCTGGGTTGCGGATGTGTAAATCTTGCTCATAATAGAATCCTCCTTAAACTTGAAAATTGTGTTTGTTTTTATTTCCTACTTATCTGATATGGATGTTATGGATTTATACTATACTATTCCGCTAGGAATGTCAACCATTATTTTTAAAAATTTTTGAGAGTTGTACCGTGGAGCGGAAAATGGTATGATTTAATAATCAACACGTAGCCTCCATTGGGGCTAAGAGCCGCAGACCCGCGCGTGCTTTAGCACGATTCGCTTACGGACGCAGCGCGTAGCGGTACATAAGCGTGGATAATACCCACGCTAAGTACCCACGCCTGCTTAGAGTCTGCTTGCCCTTACCCCAATGTCAGCTACTCGGTTATCTCGATGATTTTATATTTAAAAGAAGCAAGGAAGGAAACACCAATCCATGGCAAATAACATTTACCGCGTTCCTACTATATATAGTGATATCAAAAAAACGACTGAACCTCTTTCAGTCCGGGTACCGGGTTCTAAGAGTATCACGAACCGCAGTCTCCTTCTGGCGATGCTGGCGGAGGGAAAGTCGACGCTGCGCGGGGTGTTGTTCTCGGATGATTCGAGGCATTTTCTTAAGTGTGTGCAGGATCTTGGATTTAAGACGACGGTGGATGAGGAGAGCTGTATCGTCACGGTAGAAGGACTGGGAGGAAAGGTTCCCTGTGGAGAAGCTGCGTTAAATGTGGGAAGTGCGGGAACGGCAGCGCGTTTTCTGACGGCTGCGTTAGGTGTCTCGGAAGGTGTTTTTCATATGGATGCTTCGGAGCAGATGAGGAAGCGTCCGATGGCACCTCTTCTGTCTTCTTTGGAAGAGCTTGGATGTGAGATCCGCTGTGAAGGAGAAGAGGGGCATTTTCCTTTTACGCTGACCGCTCATGGATTCGGACAGGATCATATCTCCATTGATATCGGGCACAGCAGTCAGTTTTTGAGTGCGCTGCTGATTGCTTCGACTTTGTCTTCGGAAGATTTTAGGATTCAGGTAGAGGGTACCCACGGGATGGCGTATATCGAAATGACACAGAAGATGATGGAGCAGTTCGGTGTCTGCGTGGAGCGTCCCGCCCCGGATCAGTTCCGTATTCCCGCCGGTCAACATTATAAGTCGTTAGATTATCAGATTGAGCCGGATGTCTCCGCTGCCTGTTATTTCTATGCGATGGTACCGCTACTGGGGATCCCGGTCTGTGTAGAGCATGTGCATTTTGAAAGCCTGCAGGGAGATGTGGAATTCCTGCGTATCTTAGAGAAAATGGGGTGTACCGCACAGGATACGGAAAAAGGAGTCCTCCTGCTGCCTCCTGCCGTTTTGCCGGACACCGGGACGCAGGCTCCCGCTTTCCATGGTATCACGGTGGACATGTCCTCCTGTTCCGACCAGGCGATCACACTGGCAGCCATCGCACCGTTTGCCGACAGCCCCACCTGTATCACAGGCATCGGACACATCCGTTTCCAGGAGAGTGACCGTATCCATGCCATCTGTACAGAACTGACCCGTATGGGCATCCGCTGCGAAGAGACGCAGGACAGTATCACCATCTATCCCGGTTCTCCGCGCCCCTGCACCGTAGCAACCTACGATGACCACCGCATGGCTATGGGCTTTGCCCTCACCGGACTGCGTGCGGAGGGCATCGTGATCGACGATCCCGGATGCTGCCGCAAGACCTTCGAGAACTATTTTGAAGTACTTGACCAAGTGATTACAGAAATATCAGAGGTTTAGGTACACAGCCGGAGGAGTCCATGCGTGGGCTCCTTTTTAGTTTGCGCGTCATGGGCACGCAAACTGAAAAAAAGAGTATCCACAGCTCTATTCTCCTGCCATGGATACTCTCTCTTACTTTCTTTGTTCCGTTTATGCCATTTTCAGCAAAAATGTCTTAGTTCTCCTGACCCTTTACTGCGAAGCATACGCCGGTGTCATCGGGCTTGTCCTCATCGAACTTGTAGTCCTTGCCGGGCAGTACTGCATTCAGGATAATACCGGTCAGCGCACCTACTGCCAGTCCGGACAGGCTGATGGTGATCTCGCCGATGTGGAATGCGATAGCGCCTGCTGCACTGTAGTTGACACCGATGGACAATACCAGGATCAGAGCGGCGATAATAACGTTACGGCTCTTGGTGAAGTCTACCTGAGTCTCTACGATGTTACGAACACCGACTGCAGAGATCATACCGTACAGTACCAGGGATACACCACCACAGGTAGCGGTAGGCATACAGCCGATCAATGCTGCTATCTTCGGAGAGAAGGAGAACAGCACAGCGAAGCCTGCTGCGATACGGATAACTCTGGGATCGAATACCTTGGTCAGAGACAGTACACCGGTGTTCTCACCGTAAGTGGTATTCGCAGGGGCACCGAACAGGGATGCAATAATGGTAGCCAGGCCATCACCTAACAGCGTACGATGCAATCCGGGCTCCTTGATATAGTTGATACCAACGGTGGAAGAAATAGCGGAGATATCTCCGATATGCTCTACCATGGTAGCCAGGGCAATCGGCATAATGGTGATCACGGAAGTAATTAACAGAGAAGTGTTGCCGTCGGACAGTGCCCAGAAAGCGGTCTCATTCCAATGGATGGGAAGTCCGATCCATGCAGCTTCCGCAACGGGTGTAAAATCCACGCGGCCTAAGATAGCTGCCAGCACATAAGAACCGACAACACCGATGATGATCGGAACGATCTTCACCATTCCCTTACCCCAAATATTGCAGATCACTACCAGTGCAATAGCGACCACTGCGATCAGCCAGTCTGCGGAACAGTTGTTGATAGCGGACTGGGACAGTGTCAGACCGATGGCAATGATGATAGGTCCGGTTACGATGGGCGGGAAGAAACGCATTACCTTGCCGGTACCGAAGATCTTGATCAACAGGGATAATACCAGGTACAGCAGACCTGCACAGGCAACACCGAAGCAGGCATAAGGAAGTAATGCGGAATTGTCCGCACCGTCTGCCATAGGTGCGATTGCGGCATAACCGCCTAAGAAAGCAAAGGAAGAACCCAGGAATGCGGGTACCTTTCTCTTGGTCAGCAGATGGAACAATAAAGTTCCCAGACCTGCAAATAACAATGTTGTGGAAACATCCAGACCTGTCAGCATGGGTACCAGAATGGTGGCACCAAACATTGCGAACATGTGCTGAAGTCCCAGCAGAAGCATCTTGGGCACGCCCAAGGATCTGGCATCATAAATGCCATTTTCGCCGAGTGTAGTCTTCTCGCTCATTTTTCTCCTCCTGTGTCATAGACATGTGAACATGTAACTATTTTTCGTCGCATAAATTCGGGCAGATAGTCCTCTACCTGCCCACACCTATGTGACCTTATTAGTTACATGATAGCTTTTCATCGTTCCACAGTCAAGAAAAAGTTTATTCCACTGCATGTTCTTTCAAAAAGTCCAGCCAGATGGGAATATACTGGGCTTTCAGGTGCACTCCGTCGTAAGTATAGGCTGCTACCATTCCCCCGGTCTCATCACATATCAGCGGATTCACATCCAGGTAAAATATCTTCTCATCATCCGCAAGCTTCGCGATTTCTTCATTCCTGGCTTTGATGCCCTCGTTGGTAATATAATCTCCCTGCCCGGAACGCTCCGTAGTCACTTTCATGATCGCCTGCAGGTAGATCACCGCATCCGGCTGCAGCTGCTGCAGATGCTGTACTGCCTCCCCGTAAGCCTTCATGAAAGATTCCACCGTACCGGTCCCCATCTCATTAATACCGATCATCAGATAGATTTTGGCAAACTGCTTCTCGGATAGTGCCTCTTCCACCGTGATCTTTTTCTTCTGCCCAGGCACCGCTACTATTTTCGAATCGAACATCTTATAAATCGTAAGTCCGGTAGAGGCATAAAATGTGGATATCTCTTCCAGGCCACCGTATTCATACATTCCCACTGTCCGGGAATCCCCGATGAACAGAGCATCAGCAAAATAGCTGTCATCCACCGTATGGTAGACCACTTCCTTGGGCAATTCTTCCGAAGGTTCTGTCGGTTGTGGTTCCTCCGTTGTCATTGTCTCTGTCTGCGTGTCTACCGATGTCTCTCCCGCTGCCGGTGTCCGACTTTCCCCTGCGGGATCTTCTGTACCTTCCGGGACCGTATCCCCCGATACGGTTCCATCCTGTTGTCCGGGCTCCGATGCCTGACCCATCCGGGCACCGGCTGCCAGCTGCACACCCCTGTTATACAATTCCCGAAGGGGATCCGTATACACCTGCCAGTTGTCCGTCCATGTAAAAAACAGGACTCCCATAAGCAGCAGACTGATGGGAAAGGATAATTTTCTTATCCATTGTCGTAGTTTCTGTAACATATTTCCTATCCTATCCAGATTTTCTAAAAACTAAAGTACATAAATGGGTTATTTCCCTCTAATATAAGTCTCCAGACGCAATACCAGAATACCGCTGCCAGCAATATTTTCATCAGGATCTTATCCTTACCGTAATTGTACAACTTTTCGATTACCGGCGTACATGCCAGCCCGGATACGGCTAACAGCCCGCCGTAGGTAGACAATGCTTTCCACGCATCCTCATAGCCGCCGCTGATCCCCGGTACCAACCACATCATTTTATCCAGATAGACCCTCAGCTGTGACAGATCTGTGATGGCAAAGCACATCCAGCTTACGGGAATGATCAGCCACAGATAAATGTGCGGCAGTACTTTCATTTTATGTACGAATTTTAATCTTCCCAGCTGCCGTTCCAGTACAATACAGATCCAGAGCAATCCGCCCCAGCAGAAAAAGTTCCAGCCGGTGCCATGCCAGAATGCAGTTAATATCCATACCGCAAACAGGTTAAAAATCGTGCGTATCTCACCCTGTCTGCTACCGCCCAACGGGATATATACATACCGGCAGAACCACTGCCCCAGTGTCATATGCCATCTGCGGTAGAAATCTCTCACGCCTCTCGCCATATAGGGTCTTCGGAAATTCACCGGCAGTTCAAACCCAAGCATTCTGCCCAGCCCCATTGCCATCAGAGAATATCCCCAGAAGTCGAAGTAAATCTCCATGGAATAGGCGATTGCCGCCAGCCATGCAAGCGGTGTGGAAATACTCTCAAATCCCGTGACCTGTACCTCATGCCACAATATCCCCACGCGATCCGCCAAAAGCACCTTGGCAGCCAGTCCTAAGATGAACAGCTTCATGCCGTCCTCCAGTCCCTGCATAGTAAAAGTCCTGTTGTACAGGCTGTATTTCACCTCACCATAACGGGTAATGGGGCCGGAGATCAGCTTCGGAAACATGACCACATAAGTTGCAAATTTTAAAAAAGAATACTCCCTATCTGCATCTCCGCGATATACATCGATCAGATAAGACAATATCTGAAAGGTATAAAAACTGATCCCCAGAGGAAGTCCCGCAGAACCTCCCCGGCACTTAAACCAGATCAGGATGCCAATGTTAATACTCAATGCTGTCACGAACAACAGTCTCTTGCGCCATAATGTCCTGGGGCTGCGTTTTGCCAGATGCAGCCCGATAAAATAATTACATAAGACGGAAATCATCAAAGGTGCAAGATTTCCTGCATCTCCCATGGCATAAAAAACAATGCTTCCCACAAGCAGCGTCAGGTTTCTGTATTTAGAAGGTGTGATTCCGTAGACGATCAGAAAAACCGGCAGGAACCACAGCAGAAATTCAATACTGCTGAATATCAAAATAAATCACATCTTTCTGTTTTCTATTACTAATTCTGTTCTTTATATCATAGTAGCTTGAAACACAGGGTATTACAACTAAACAATTCTTAATTTTAAATGACAATATTTTACAACTGCTTAATCTTTTTGCAATTTTTTCTGGCTTCGTATACAATGGATATAACAACGATCGAGAAAGGATATTTCCTATGAAAGAACAGTTATATACCATCCCCTTAAACGATGCCGTCAACGCACAGGACGAATGTCCTTTCTGCTTCATCCACAGAAGTATCGAGCAGGATCTGTTGGACTTCGTCTTAGGCTCCGGCTCCTCCTATATGGAAGCGGATATCAGAGAGCAGACCGACAAAACAGGCTTCTGCCGCTATCATTTTCAGAAGATGTTTGACTATGGCAATACCCTGGGCAACGCCTGGATCCTGAAAACGCACTATCAGCGTATGATCCGGGAAATGCAGCAGGAATTTGCTTCCTTCCGCCCCGGAAAAAGCTCTCTTCTTCAGAAATTCAAAAAAGCGGAAGGCGGTGAAAATACCATCGGCATGTGGATTCGTGCAAAAGAGGACTCCTGCTATATCTGTTCCCAGTACAAGGATACTTATGAAAGATACCTGGACACCTTTTTCTATCTGTGGAAAAATGATGACAGCTTCCGTAATAAAATAAAAGACGGCAAAGGTTTCTGCCTGCCTCACTTTGGAGACCTCTGCGAAGCCGCAGACCACAAGCTCTCCGATAAGGAAAAGCAGGAATTCTACGACTGTCTCCTGCCCGTCATGGAAGCGAACATGCAGCGGATCTCTGAGGATGTGTCCTGGCTGGTGGAGAAATTCGATTACCGAAATAAGGACGCCGACTGGAAGAATTCCAAAGATGCCATCCAGCGCGGCATGCAGAAATTAAAAGGCGGATATCCCGCAGATCCTGCCTATAAAATGTCTAAATAGTCATATTTTCTTCAAAATTATGATGCAAATAGGATGCTATTTTTCCGAAAGTTCTTCGTCAGAGGGCTGTGTGGAACGTTCCGCCAGCCTTCTGCTTAAGTTCAGGTACTCTGTGATCTCTTCATACAACATCTCCGGCTGAAAAGCATCCTCTAAAATCCTCTCGTTCATCAGTCCCTTAATGGTCAGCTCCAGCATTTTACGAAGCTTCCGGGCATCCTCCGCAGAAGCATACCCGGTAAGATCCGCTTTTTCGTAGATAGCTTCGTAAGCGTCCTCCAGACGCTGTCTGCTCTCTTCGGCAGCTAACAGGGCTTCGCTGACATTCTCAGACTGTGCCCGGTTTAAAAACTGCTGCAGATAGGGATACCGGCACATAGCATGCATTTTCCCGCATTCCACCTGCTGCATCAGCGCAAACAAGTCCGTCTCCTTCGCATCCACCGCCGTAGACAGCTCCAACAGCAGGTAACGGACGCTGTAATCATAGACAAATGCATATACTCCCAGCTTGCTTTCGAAATAATGGAATAACAAGCCCTTGCTGATAGCCGCCTCCCTCACGATGTCATCGGTACTGGCATGCCGATAGCCGCTAAGAGCAAATGCTTTCAGTGCTGCATTGATCATCCGGTCCTGTTTTTCCTTTTTTAAATCAAAAAATTTCTCATTCATAACGCAACATATCCCTTTTCATTTTGGTCAATAAGGTTTATCATATAACTGTATGGACAAATGTATATGAAGTCGAACCGCTACATACACTACAACATGGAAGGAGCAACCCTATGGCTAAAAAATTTGGCAAATTTCTGCTGTTCACCGCAGCAGTAGGTACCGCAGCCGCAGCTGCTTACTACTATATGCAACAGAAGGATTCCAAGCTGAAGGAATCTTCCGAAGCAGATGATGATTACGATGATTTCCATGAGGATCTCGAGGAGAGCAATGAATTCTCCCGCAATTATGTTCCTCTGAATACTGCCGCACAGGCTCCCGATGCTGCTACACCCGAGAAGGCAGATACCACAGATGCTGACACTGATGCATCCGATTTCACTCCCCTCTCCGAGCAGGCAGCCGATCTGTCCGGGGAAGAGGATGAGACCGTGGAAAACGTAGAAGAGTTCTTCGACGAGGAAGATGCCGAGGACGCAGAGCCTCCCATCAGTGAAGAATAAGAATCCCTATTTAGAAGGTCTTACAGCCATGCTTTTTGCAGTCTGTGAAGACCTTCTTTCATTTCTGTCTCGCTCACACTTCCGAATCCCAACAGTATCGTTGCCTTCGGGGCATCGGTCTCCACCATATTTTCCGACATGCCATAGACTTTTATCCCTGCTTCCGCCGCGGCAGACAATAGCTGTGCTTCTGTGACAGCTCCTTTCGCCGTCAGCAGAAGATGCAGTCCCGCATCCTCCCCGGAGATTGTAAAAGCCTTCTTAAACGGCTCTAACTCTGCAATCAGCAGATCATGCTTGGCACGATAGTGCATCCTCATCTTGTTCAGGTGCCGTTCAAAATAACCGTCCCGGATAAATTCATTTAAGATCCGCTGGTCAATTCTCGACACTGTGCAGGAATAGAAAGAACAATCCCTGCGGTAGACTTCTAACAGACTCTCCGGAAGCACCATATAGCTGACACGGATCGCCGGTGCGATTGCCTTGGAAAAGGTACCGATGTAGATCACCTTGCCCCGTTTGTCCGAGGATTGCAGGGAAGGGATCGGTTTTCCACGGTAGCGGAATTCGCTGTCGTAATCGTCCTCGATCAGATAGCGGTCCGGTTCCTTTTCCGCCCAGCGTAACAGCTCTGCTCTTCTGCCGATGGTCATGACCGCACCGGTAGGATACTGATGGGACGGCATCACATAGGCTGCCCGGACCGGAAGCCCAGGAAGCCTGTCCGCCCGCATCCCTTTATCATCCATATCCACCGTATAAATACGATAGGCAAAAGACTGAAAGATCCGGTAAGCTCTCTTGTACGTAGGGTTCTCCATGGCGATCCCCACATGTCTTCCCAGTATTTTCTCTAATAACAATAACAGATAATCGTTCCCTGCCCCCACAATGATCTGTTCCGGGCGGCAGTTCACACCGCGGGAAGAATGCAGATACCGGCTGATGGTCATTCGCAGGTCATAATCTCCCTGTGGCTCTCCCTGGGCAAACAACTCACTGTTACTGTCATTCAAGATATTTTTCGTGATCCGTTTCCACACTCCGAAGGGGAATCCGGTCATATCGATTCCATATGGGGAAAAATCGATCTGCACCTGTGTCCCGTCCTCTTCGCTGTCAGGTCTGACCACCTCCGGCTCTGTCATCTCCCGCTGTTCCATGGTAAAAATCCCCTCCAGCCGGCAGACAAAGTATCCCTTATAAGGTTTTGCCTCAATATATCCCTCGCTTAACAGCTGGTCATAGGCATAGTCCACCGTGCTTCTCGCCACCTGCAGATATTCTGCCAGAGAACGCGTGGAGGGAAGCCTCTCTCCTGCCAGAAGCTTCCCTTCCCTGATTTCCTGTCGTATATGCTCATATATCTGCTGGTACAGACATTTGTCACTGTCTGTACGCAGCCGGATCGTCATATCATACATAATGTTGTCCTACTTTTTCTGACTCTTCAGTTCCTCCAGGATCTGATCCTTAAGCTCTCTTGCCTTGTCCTTCGTACGGGCATTGGCAGAAGGAGATGTGAGGATCGAAGCCACCATACGGCTCGCCACATCGTATTTCTGAAATCTGGTGGCTAACACTCCGATCAGGAACTCCACCGTGATCTCATCCATGCCGCACATGGGAAATCCTTCGGTCTGAAGCGCCTCCGCGAAACCGGTATAGGCATTTTTCAGATAGGTTTCCTCCATGTTCTTCAATTCACGCAGACGCGCCATATCCGTATCTCCGGAGTCTTCCAGATATTCCTGATAGCCCCTCATGAGCCATCCGCTCTTTAAACAGATATAAGCCTTCTCACTGGCATGGGCACGCTTTACCACAGCATTTGCCAGGCACAGCTTATAGCGCTCGATCGCCTCTTCATAGGTATAGATATCGTCATCATAGGTATGCAGCTGTACTTTGCTGCTGATATTCTCTTTGATCAGTTTGGCATATACCTTGGTAATGTTGTTGAAATATCTGTTCAATGCCGCATATCCGCAATGGGGACACAGGATCACATCATATTTTACCGCATCAATACCTTCGTATTTTGCACGGAGATCCTGATCTGTGCCTAAAAGTCTCGCCTTGCCGGTCTTCATGATCTTGGCGGGAAAATCTTCTCCGCATACCGGGCAGGTAAAATTCTTGTCGTAGATCAGATCCTTTTCTTCTATTTTAGGTGCCTCTGCCGCTGCTTTTTCTTCCTTTTTCTCCTGTCCGAAGATCTCCATATCTTCCAGGTTGTCCAGTCCCAGACCGGCCAGCCCGAACAATTTATCTGACATTCCTTTGTCTCTTCCTTTCCAAACTTACTTAGGCAGTACGTAAGAACTCTTCAGCGATACGATACGGTTAAATACCAGTTCTCCGGGCTTGGTGTCCTTGTAATCCACACAGAAGAAGCCTTGTCTTACGAACTGGAACCGGTCGTACGCCTGTGCCTTTGCAAATGCAGGCTCTAAGCGGCACTCTGTCAGTGTGGTCAGAGAATCAGGGTTCAGATTCAGGCTTCCGTCCTCGTTGTATACGCCCTTCTCCTCATCGATGATATTCTCATACAGACGAACCTCTGCTTTCACAGATTCCGCCGCACTTACCCAGTGAATGGTTCCCTTAACCTTGCGGCCGTCCGGGCTGTTGCCGCCGCGGCTCTCCGGATCGTAAGTACAATGTACTTCCACAACCTTACCGCTTTCATCCTTGACACAGCCGGTGCACTTTACAAAATATGCATTCATCAGGCGCACTTCGTTGCCGGGGAACATACGGAAATACTTCTTGGGAGGTTCTTCCATGAAGTCTTCTCTCTCAATATATAATTCCCTGCCGAAAGGAACCTCTCGGCTGCCAAGCTCCTCGTTCTCCGGATTATTGACTACGGGCAGCATCTCGGTCTGTCCTTCGGGATAGTTGTCAATGACAAGCTTCACAGGATCTAAGATTGCCATCATGCGGGGTGCCTTTGCCTTCAGATCCTCACGGATACAGTACTCTAACATTGCATAGTCTGCAGAGGACTGTGCCTTGGAGATACCGCACAGCTCTACGAACCTCTTGATAGATTCCGGTGTGAAACCTCTTCTGCGCAGTGCTGCGATAGATACCAGTCTGGGATCATCCCAGCCGTCCACGATGCCCTGCTCTACCAGTTTCTTGATATAACGCTTACCGGTGACCACGTTGGTCAGATACAGCTTGGCAAACTCGATCTGCTTGGGAGGATGAGGGTATTCCAGTTCTCTTACCACCCAGTCATATAAAGGTCTGTGATCCTCGAACTCCAGCGTACAGATTGAATGGGTCACACCCTCGATGGCATCCTCAATGGGATGTGCGAAGTCATACATCGGATAGATGCACCACTTGTCGCCGGTATTCTGATGGGACATATGTGCCACACGATAGATAACGGGATCACGCATGTTGATATTGGGAGATGCCATATCGATGCGGGCACGCAGTACCTTGGTGCCATCGTCGTATCTGCCGGCCTTCATGCCCTCGAACAGTGCCAGATTCTCTTCTACGCTTCTTGCACTGCCGGGATCCTCCTTACCGGGCTCGGTCAGGCTTCCTCTATACTCACGGATCTGCTCTGCACTTAAGTCGGATACATAAGCCTTTCCCTTTTTGATCAGCTTTACTGCTGCTTCATACATCTGGTCAAAATAGTTGGATGCGAAGAAAAGTCTGTCTTCCCAGTCTGCGCCCAGCCACTTTACATCTGCTTTGATGGATTCTACGAACTCTGCCTTCTCCTTGGTGGGATTGGTGTCATCAAAACGCAGGTTGAATTTACCGTTGTACTTCTGGGACAGGCTGTAGTTTAAGAGAATACTCTTGGCATGTCCGATATGAAGATATCCGTTGGGTTCGGGAGGGAAACGGGTATGTACGGTATCGTATACACCCTCCGCCAGATCCTTGTCGATGATCTGCTCTATAAAATTCTTAGACTCCTTCACTTCTGCGGAATCTACGATTTCTTTTTCCAGTTCGCTCATGGTAATATCCTTGCCTTTCGTTTACTTAATACTGTTTTCGTAACCTTAATCTTACCACACAAGGAAAATTTTATAAACCTTTTTTTGTGATTCTTATGCCATCTCTTCAAAATTATTCAGAAGATTCTGCGCAGGCTCTATGAACATATTGTGTAGATCATCCTCACTGGCCACCAGATAATCTCCGGCTCTGCCCGTCATATAAGTATCCTCATCCCAGATGGGGAATATCTTTACTCCCCGCTTCAGCTCGAGGGCATAGATACAGAAAGCATCCGTAGGCATACCCATATGGACATATTCCGTCAGCAGATGATTACTTCCATCCCTGCCGTCCTTAACTCTCGGGATATATCCCATATGGCTACAATATTCCTCCGGCAGCGGCAACTCGCACAGTTCCAGGATCCGGTGAAATCTCCCGGCCGGGATCGGATGCAGCTCCCCGGTACGCTCCAGCATGAAATACTTATCCTGTCTGGTGTCAATATCCATAGTGCCGTCCTCGGTACGTATGGATACCACCTTTCCAAGCTCTGCCAGATCCGCTGCCTTCAGGCAGGCGATCAGCTCTTTCCGCCTGCAGTATTTTTTACCCTCTTTTACAGGGAATTTGCGTTCTTTCGCATATACGATCTCAAAATTGTCAAAATACTGCGTCATCCGGTTATTGAAATAAGCCTCGGAATGCAGTGTGGGATATTTCTCTTCATACAGCTTCATACTGATGTAGCCGCCGGCCTTTTCCACATGACCGCCACCGGAGCCGATCCCCTCCGAGAGGTAATTCGACAATTCACTGGCATTAACTTCCCGGATACAGCTTCTGACGGAGAATTTATATCCGCCGCTGTCCTCATTGTAGACTACGCAGGTATTCACTCCGGCTACCTGGAGCAGAAAATCACTGATCAGTCCCAGGACATTGGGATCGCAGGGTTGGGAATGGATTACGGCGAACTGGTAATCATCATTGTAATTACAACGTAACAGTGCCACTCCGGCGATCTCCAGCTCCTTCAGGGAAATATTGGAATTGCGGAACAGTGATATCAGATTCTTGTCAAAATTCAGGCTCTCGCGCATATCCATATCCACCGGATTGGACAGCTCCGAGAACTGATTGGTGTCCATGAACAGCCCATAATACAAAGCGGTCCCCAGATCTTTATTTTTCTCCACCGGATAATGCATCTCCTGAAGCATGGTCCATACCAGAGTCGCACAGCTGCCCAGATTAGGTTGTAATCGCATTTTCTCCGTACAGATCACTTCCAGAGGATGATGATCGATCACTGCGATCTCCTCTGCCGGGATTACGGTCACATTGCCGGCACCGAACTGACAATCCACGGTGATCAAGAGTCCGTCCACCGGCTCCTCCCCGGGATGCGCCAGATATTTCAGCGGAATTCCCAGCTTCTCCACCATCAGCGTCAGGTTGGCCTTTCTCACTCTGTTTTTCCCAGAATACAAAAACCTCACATCTTTTCCCTGATCACGGAAAAAGCAATACAATCCAAACCCGGACGCTATCGCATCTGCATCCGGATTATCATGGCACTGGATCGTCACACGGTCATATCCCAGTAATTCATCCAGCATCATTTCTCTGCTTTTCTCTTCCCCTCGTCTGTTCATAACTGCGCTTTCCTCATCTTCCTTATAAAAACTATTCAGAACCCCATAGATCTCTAAAAGTCTGACCATAAATGGTCAGCTTATTACAGATTTACATGGCTCTGAATAGTTACAGGCAGGTCCTGTTACAGTCCTGCCCGCAAATATCTGTCTTAGTGGTGGAACAGACGGATGCCTGTAAATGCCATCACCATATCGTATTTATCGCAGCATGCGATCACATCTGCATCACGCACGGATCCACCGGGCTGTGCAATGTATTTTACGCCGCTCTTATGTGCTCTCTCAATGTTATCGGAGAAGGGGAAGAACGCATCGCTTCCCAGAGTCACATCCTGCATTTTGT
>ERZ1034952.1961-NODE-1961-length-15941-cov-6.088757_pt1 | contig 15941 bp, 17 predicted proteins | sample MGYA00520625_ERZ1034952 | MGnify/ENA primary metagenome ERZ1034952 (study PRJEB33766, sample SAMN09781773) | gut metagenome | biome: gut microbiome | host: Homo sapiens | place: Madagascar | study: EMG produced TPA metagenomics assembly of the PRJNA485056 data... | reverse complement strand
CTTTGTAACGATCTGCAATTAGACATTATTCATCTTGATGATGTTGTAGACGATTTTTTATCATGACTGTAATACAGTCAAAGAATGTTTTTAGTTTTTAACTTCCTGCGCTGCCTGATTAGGTTTTTCAGATATACCATGCGGAGTTTTCGATAAAACGGCATAGAACAAGCTATGCTGTTTCGTTGTTTTTCAAGCAAATTTTAAAAGTAACAGTTTTTTTAAACATCATATCGGAACAGTCCTTTGTATGTCAAAATTATACCTTTCATGCAGGCACAAATTATTGCCTTTTGGCTAAAATGTAGAAGATGAAAAAAATGAAAGAAATTGTTGACAAAATCAGTTAGTTGTGATAAACTAACCTATGGATGTTAGTGAACACTAACTGTTAAAATCAAATTCCATAAACTATTTTTAAGCTGAAACGGGGGAAATCAAATGATGCCTTTGACACTTGCAGATGAGGGTAAAACCAACATCATCAGAAAAATAGGTGGCAATCCGGAGGTTAAAAAACATCTGGAAAACTTAGGCTTTGTTGTTGGCGGCAATGTGCAGGTTGTAACCAAGCTTGGCGGTAACGTAATAGTAAACGTCAAGGAAGCACGCGTTGCAATCAGCAGCGAAATGGCTCAGAAAATAATGATTTGATTATATAAAGAGTGAGGAGGATGTAAAGATGCAGACTTTAAAAGATGCAAAAGTCGGACAGACCGTAAAGGTTGTTAAGCTTCACGGGGAAGGCGCAGTTAAACGACGTATTATGGATATGGGCATCACAAAGGGCGTGGAGGTACATGTCCGCAAGGTCGCTCCGCTTGGAGATCCGATTGAAGTAACCGTCAGAGGTTATGAATTATCATTACGTAAGGCAGATTCACAGATGATTGAGGTTGAGTAAACTTTCGGATAAAATTTCCGATATGTTTTATAGTTTAAAAATCATCATGCCTAAAAAGAAAGAGGGATAATATTATGAATTTAAGAATTGCTCTTGCCGGAAACCCGAACTGTGGTAAGACAACCTTGTTTAACGCTTTGACGGGTTCAAATCAGTTTGTCGGAAACTGGCCCGGCGTTACTGTAGAAAAAAAGGAAGGTAAGCTTAAAAAGCATGACGGTGTAATAATCACCGACCTGCCCGGTATCTATTCGCTTTCTCCTTATACTCTTGAGGAGGTTGTTGCAAGAAACTATCTCATAGGCGAGCGTCCCAACGCTATACTTAATATAGTAGACGGTACAAACCTTGAAAGAAACCTGTATCTGACAACACAGCTGACAGAGCTTGGTATTCCGGTTGTTATTGCAATCAACATGATGGATGTAGTCAGAAAGAACGGCGATAAAATCAACACCGCTGAGCTTTCAAGAGAGCTTGGATGTAAGGTTGTTGAAATTTCCGCTCTTAAAGGCACGGGAATTATGGAAGCAGCCGAGGCTGCCGTAAATGCGGCAAAGAATTCAAAGACTGTTCCGATGCATACTTTTTCCGGTGTTGTTGAGCATGCAATAGCTCATATAGAAGAAGCTGTTTTGCATGATATGCCTGAGGAACAGCAAAGATGGTACGCAATCAAGATTTTTGAGCGTGACGAAAAGGCACTGTCACAGCTTAAAATTCCTCAGGAAACAATGCAGCATATAGAAACCGACATTGTTGCAGCCGAAAAGGAACTCGATGATGACTCTGAAAGCATCATTACAAATGAAAGATACGTATACATAGCCGAGCTTATAAAGGGCTGTTACAAAAAGAAGAATGTCGGCAAGCTCAGCACCTCCGATAAAATTGATAAGGTTGTTACCAACCGCTGGCTGGGACTTCCGATTTTTGCGGTAATAATGTTCCTTGTATACTATATAGCAATGGTCGGCGTTGGTTCTGCCGCTACAGATTGGGCAAACGACGGACTGTTTGGTGACGGCTGGCATCTGTTTGGTATTGGTTCTGCGGCATATGAAGAAGTTTCGGAAGAATACGGCGATGCGGCAAGCGTTGTAAACGGTTATATCGAATATGCAGCAGACAACGGTATCGATACCGAGGAAGTAGAAGCTGCACTTGATACAGAGTCAGAGGACTTTGATCCTGAAGCTGCAAAGGAAGCTCTTGCAAGCTTTACTGATGAAGTTAAGGACATTGACGAGGCAACATACACCGTTGTTGATGAAGAAACAATGGCTGATGAAGAAGTGACCTCAACCTATGATGAATTGCTTGAGGCTGCAGAAGTTTATGACAAATATGACTGCACAGAGCCTGATCCTGCCGATTACGGCGTATGGGTACCGGGTATTCCGGTTCTCATCGGAGATGCTCTTGAAAACACAAATTGTGCAGAGTGGCTGTCCGGTCTTATTCTTGACGGTATAGTTGCCGGTGTCGGCGCGGTATTGGGATTTGTTCCTCAGATGCTCGTTCTGTTCCTGTTGCTTGCTTTCCTTGAGGCATGCGGATATATGTCCAGAATCGCATTCGTACTTGACAGAATATTCAGAAAGTTTGGACTTTCCGGTAAATCGTTTATACCTATGCTTATCGGTACAGGCTGCGGCGTTCCCGGAATAATGGCGTCAAGAACTATTGAAAACGACCGTGACCGCAAAATGACAATTATGACAACAACCTTTATCCCGTGCGGTGCAAAGGTTCCGTTTATCGCAATGATAGCCGGTGCTATATTCGGCGGTTCGGCTTGGGTTGCAACCTCTGCATATTTTGTAGGTATGGCGGCAATAATAATCTCAGGTATTATGCTTAAAAAGACCAAAATGTTCTCCGGTGATCCGGCTCCGTTTGTTATGGAGCTTCCGGCATACCATATGCCGACACTGCTCAATGTTCTGCGCAGCATGTGGGAACGCGGATGGTCATTTATCAAAAAGGCAGGTACAATTATTCTGCTTTCAACTATAGTAGTATGGTTTACAACATACTTTGGATTTGTTGACGGAGAGTTCACAATGCTCTCTGATGACCAGCTTGATATGAGTATTCTGGCAAGCATAGGCAACGTTATCGCTCCTATATTTGCTCCGCTCGGCTGGGGCGACTGGCAGGCTGCGGTTGCTTCAATCACCGGTCTTGTTGCAAAGGAAAACATCGTTGGTACAATGGGAATACTCTACGGTGGCAGCGGTACTGTATATTCAAATCTGCAAATGGCATTTACTGCAATCAGCGGATATTCGTTCCTGGTATTCAACCTGCTTTGCGCTCCGTGCTTTGCGGCAATCGGTGCTATCAAGCGTGAGATGAACAATGCAAAGTGGACCTGGTTTGCAATCGGTTATCAGTGTGTATTCGCTTATGCAGTTGCACTCATGGTAAATCAGTTCGGAAACCTGTTTACAGGCAACGTAAATGTAATCGGACTGATAGCTGCACTGATAGTATTGGTATTTATAATTTATATGCTGTTTAAGCCGTATAAGGAAGCTTCTAAGTTTACCGCAAAGGCTAATGCATAACAAAAACAGAGGGCGGCTATAGCCGCCCTCTTTCAAAAAATATATCAAAAGGAGGATTTTATATATGATCGGACGGCTTGCGGATAACGCGTCAACTATTATTGTAGGGTTAATTCTTTTGGTAATTGTGATAGGAATTATAAGGCATATTATAAAAGACAAGCGTCGCGGCAAATCCTCCTGCGGCTGTGGCTGCAGCAACTGCGCGATGAAGGGTTCATGTCACAATAAAAAATAAAAACGCCGAAAGGCGTTTTTTTATTGCATAACTCTCTCTATTTTGCCGCAAGAATATCATTGGCTTTTTCTATATCCTTATCAGACACCCATATCTCAACCCCAAGAATTGCTCTGCCCAAAAAAATCATATTATAGCTGTCACTGCCGCGATACTTTTTAAAGGCATAAACATTTTCGGATTTAAGCTTTGCCAGTATAATTTCCGCCTCAAAATCGTCTGCTGCCTCGCATAACAGCACAGGATTTATATTCTCATATATGTTGGCATTATCCGTATCAAGAGCCTCAATAAGGTCACAGTTACATTCCGGGCATACGGTATATCCGCTGCGGTATTCGCTTTTACATTTCGGACAAAACATGATTCCTGCCTCCTATACAGAATCTTTATGCCTTATTTAATATATTTGAAAGCTCAACAAATTCTTCAACGCTCAGACGCTCTCCGCGTATTCCGAAATTCATCCCCATCACCTCAAGCGCATCTATAACGCTGTCTTTTGACAGATTTATATAAGGGCTTTTGGTAAGAGCATTGACAAGGGTTTTACGCCGCTGTCCGAATGCAGATTTCACTATTTTAAAAAACAGCTTTTCATTCTCCGCTTTTACTTTTGGCTCTTTCAAGACTTTAAGATTTATTACGGCAGAAGCAACCTTCGGCTGCGGCATAAAACAGTGCGGCTCTGCTTTGCACACAAGGCTTGCCGAGGTATAATACTGAACAGCCACCGATAAAGCGCCGTAATCCTTACCTCCGGGAGCAGCCGTCATCCTGTCCGCGACCTCTTTTTGAACCATCAGCGTCATAGAGGTTACATTAAGCCTGTTTTCCAAAAATGTCATGATAATCGGCGTTGTGATATAGTACGGCAGGTTTGCCGCAACGCAAAACGGTTTGTCCCCGAACAGCTGATTTGTAAGTTTAGGCAGATTTACCTCCATCACGTCCTTGTGTATAAGGGTAAAATTATCATATTGGCTCATGGTTTCATTCAGAATCGGTATCAGCGCGCTGTCAATTTCGATTGCTGCCGCTTTACTTGCCCTTGCCGCAAGGCATTGCGTAAGAGTCCCTGCGCCCGGACCGATTTCAAGCGCACAGCCGTCCTCTTTTATATCCGCCGCATCAACAATTTTATCAAGCACATTGCGGTCAATAAGAAAATTCTGTCCCAATGACTTGGAAAATGAAAAGCCGTGGCGGTTTAAAAGCTCTTTTAAATCTGATGGATTGGTAAGGTTCATTTAGTTACTCTCCGTATGGTTTTATTAAATCATTATACCATAAATCAAAGTCTGTTGTAAAGAATATTTTGACTAAACCTTAAAGCTGTGATATAATATAAGTATATAAAAGCAAAAAGGAGCCGGTAACAATGACAACTTCTGAGGAATTAAATATAAAAGGCAGCCTTGCCAAAAAAGCATCATATAAGCTTGGTACAATATCAACCGATATAAAAAATAAAGCGCTCATTGCTATGGCTGATGCGCTCTGCGCCGAGGCAGACAGCATTATCGCACAGAACGCCGAAGATGTACGCCGCGGCAGGGAAAACGGCATGAAGCAGGGGCTGATTGACAGATTGCTCCTTGACAAGAGCAGAATAGAGGCTATGGCAGAGGGACTTAAACAGATTGCCGCGCTGCCCGATCCGATAGGACAGACAATAAGCAGCGCCAAACGCCCCAACGGTCTTATAATATCTAAAGTTCGTGTTCCTCTCGGCGTAATAGGGATTATCTATGAGGCACGCCCCAACGTAACGGCTGACGCTGCCGGACTTTGCATAAAATCGGGAAACGCAGTGATTTTAAGAGGCGGCAAGGAGGCAATCTCCTCCAACACTGCAATAGTTAAAATTATGCAGACCGCAGCATATTCAGCAGGTCTGCCGGAGGGCAGTATTAATCTTATAGAAGACACGTCAAGAGTAAGCTCTACTCAGCTTATGCGGCTTAACGAATACCTTGACGTTATTATTCCGCGCGGCGGCGCCGGACTTATAAAGGCTGTGGTTGAAAACGCAACAGTTCCGGCAATCGAAACAGGCACGGGCAACTGCCATGTATATGTTGACAAAACCGCAGATTTTGAAATGGCGAAAAATATTGTTATAAACGCAAAAACTCAGCGTCCTTCAGTATGCAATGCAGAAGAAAAACTGCTGGTGCATAAGGATATAGCAGAAAAGTTCCTGCCTGAAATGCTGACCGCACTTGCCAAAAAGGGAGTGGAAATAGTCGGTGATGAAACGGTATGCAGAATATTCTCGTCTGCGTCAGCTGCAACTGAAGATGATTGGAGTACGGAGTATCTTGACTTAAAAATTGGTGTAAAAGTAACGGACGGAATTGACGAGGCAATAAAACATATCAATAAATACGGCAGCGGTCACAGCGAGGCGATAATAACCAACGATTATTCCGCATCACAGAGGTTTTTGGATGAGGTTGACGCGGCGGCGGTATATATAAATGCCTCTACCAGATTTACGGACGGATTTGAATTCGGTTTCGGCGCAGAAATCGGCATAAGCACGCAAAAAATCCATGCGCGCGGTCCGATGGGACTTGCCGAGCTTACTTCTACCAAATATATAGTACGCGGCAATGGTCAGACACGATAAAAAAATAAAATCCTCGATTCACGTTAAAACTCCGCGGATAAAATCGCGGAGTTTATTTTTTATCTTCAAGACCCTTTTCTATTATATACCGCGGACGATGTTTTACTTCCTTATAAATCTTTCCGATATATTCACCTATAACTCCAACCGAGATCAGCTGTACTCCTCCCAAAAACCAAATCGAGATCATAAGTGATGACCAACCGGTCACACTTACGCCGAAAAATCTTGCACAAAGAGTATAAATTTCCGCCAGCACCGCAATAAAGCTGACCAGTACACCAAGCGCCCATACAATGCGTATCGGCTTTATGCTGAAAGAGGTTATACCATCAAAAGCAAATGACAGCATTTTTCTGAGCGGATATTTGCTTTCGCCGGCATAGCGCTTTGTGCGGTCATAATACACAACTCCGCTTTTAAAACCGACAAGCCGTATCATTCCGCGCAGAAACAGATTTACCTCCGAAAATTCGGCAAGCGCGTTTAACGCGCGTCGGCTGAGCAGACGATAGTCTGCATGGTTTTCTATAATATCAGCGCCAAGCAGTCTCATAAGCTTATAAAATGCCTTTGCCGTACCGCGTTTAAATGCAGTATCACTTTCGCGGCGTTTTCTCACACCGTACACAACATCACAGCCATTTCTGTACTCGTTAAGAAACTGCGGTATCACGGTTATATCATCCTGAAGGTCAGCATCAATGGATATACAGCAGTCACAAAGCCCCTTAACCTCGGCAAGTCCTGCCATAAGCGCATTTTGATGTCCCACATTTGCTGCCAGCTTGATGCCGCGCACACTGGTATATGTGCTGTATGCACCCTCGATTATACTCCATGTATTATCCGTGCTGCCGTCATCCACAAACACTATACGGCTTTCTTTCGACACCTCGCTTTTGCTTATAAGATTGTCAAGCAGCTCCGCAAGACGTTTTATCGTTACCGGAAGAACCTCCTCCTCATTATAGCAAGGTATGACCAAATATAAAACAATGTCCTTCATATATATCACCAAGTATATAAAATTAAAACAGGGAATGTTAAAAAATTCAAAACGTAAAACATGATATTTTATACTATTCTATGCAATTGGCATGCAATTTTTAATTATATGAAATTTCAAGTCTGTTTTCCTATTCCCTTATAAAAACAAAGGCTGTTTAAAAAGCCAAATGACTTTTTAAACAGCCCCTTATGATGCTGTATGAAATTACTCAGCCGGAGTTTCAGATGCAGCAGGAGCTTCTGTATTTTCAGCTGCCGGAGTTTCTTCTGCATTGCCTGCGGATTCATCGCTCTGCTGAGACTCCTGTGCCTTCTGCATATCCTCTGCAGTTGCAAGAACATTGCCGTCTGCGTCAACAAGATTTCCGTTTTCATCCAAAGTAGCCTGTGTATCTGCATCGGAAGAAGAATTCTGAGTGGTCTGTGTATCGGCTGAAGTATCCTCGCTGTTGTATTTGTTTATAGCAACCGCTGCAAAAGCAACAGATGATATAATAAACAGAACTGCAACAACTGCGGTAAACTTTTTGAGCATAGCGTCAACGGTTCTTCCCTTATTCTTGCCGAAAAAGGTTTCTGCTCCGCCGGCTATGGCGCCCGATAATCCCTGCTGCTTGCCGTGCTGCATAAGTACAACAACTATCAGTGCAAGGGAAATAATTACATGGATAATGGTTAATGCTGTCATCATTTTTTAAATTTCCTCCTCGGTTTTATAAACGTCCGCAATCCGATAAGTCCGAACCCCCTCATAAAAGAATCACCCTGTATCAAATCGGGACAAATATCATATACGCATAATGTCCAGTATGGGTTATTGTATCACATAACAATAAATTTTTCAAGTAATTTTTCAAAATTTCTCAAAAAAATTTATTTAGTCTATAACAAGCTCTACCGGGCAATGATCACTGCCATATATTTCCTGATGTATAGACGCGCTTTCAAGGCGGTCTTTAAGGGAATCAGTAACGATAAAATAGTCTATACGCCACCCGGCGTTTTTCTCACGTGCCTTAAATCTGTATGACCACCAAGAATACTCGCCGACAGCATCGGGGTGAAAAAACCGAAAAGTGTCAATTCTGCCGTCGGATAACAGCAGCGACATTTTTTCACGTTCTTCATCAGTAAAACCGGCATTTTTTCTGTTCGTCTTTGGATTTTTGAGGTCGATTTCCGTATGTGCAACATTCAAATCACCGCAGTATATGACAGGCTTCTTCTTTTCGAGCCCGGAAATATAGCTGTGCAGATCCTCCTCCCACTTCATTCGATAATCAAGACGCTTTAATCCATCCTGAGAATTTGGGGTATAGCAGACAACAAGATAGTATTCAGGATATTCCGCCGTAATAAGCCTGCCCTCATTATCGTGCTCCGCAATTCCCATCCCATACGTTACTGCCAGCGGCTTTTCTTTAGTAAAAAGAGCCGTACCGGAATACCCCTTTTTCTCGGCATAGTTCCAATATTGAAAGTACCCCGGAAGCTCAAGGTCAAGCTGTCCCTGCTGAAGCTTGGTTTCTTGCAGGCAAAAAATATCCGCATCAAGCTGCTTAAAGCTGTCCTCAAAGCCTTTTTGCAGGCACGCTCTGATACCGTTTACGTTCCAGGATATAAGTTTTTTCATAAATAATCACCTGTGTTAAAAAATCTATATTGTTATTGTAGCATATTTTTTTGACAGTATCAAGTCTATCTTATTGACCATTTTAAAATATTAGTCTATAATATATAAAAATGATGTGCATGACGCCGGTACCACTGCGGCGCCATAAGGTAAAATAATGAGGTATTTATGAAACAATTTGCGGCATTTGCCATTGTTATTATAACAATCCTGCTGTCAGGCTGCACAGCCGGCACCGGGACGGAAGCTTATTCCGATACAAGGTTTATGCTTGACACCGTTTGCACGATAGAATACGGCGGAAAAGACGCACAAGCTGCGGTTGATGCTGCCTTTGAAAGAATTTCCGATATTCAGTCTGAGACGGATTTTTATAATGAATCATCAACAATATCTGAATTTAACCGCGCCGCGGCAGGCATACCGGTAAAACTTGACGCCGATACGGCGGAAATTATAAAAACCGCTTTAGAGATATATGAACACAGCGGCGGCGTATTTGATATTACCGTTGCTCCCGTTGCACAGCTTTGGAACTTTAAAGACACCTCTGACCGTGAACCTCCAAGTGATGAAGAAATAAAACAGCAGCTTGAATACATCGGCAGCGATAAGCTGATTTTCGACTATGCTTCAAAAACTCTTGAAAAAACAAAAGATGGCGTTAAAATTGATTTGGGCGGCGCAGCAAAGGGATATGCAGCCGATGCAGCGGCGGAAGTCCTGAAAAGCCGCAGAGCGGACTATGCGCTGATAAATCTCGGCGGCAACGTTTATGCCTTCGGCAGCAATCCCAAAAAACGCAGCGGAGAATGGCAGATAGGAATACAAAAACCGTTTGCCGACTCCGGAACATACAGCCAAACCGCGGATATACAAGGCAGCGGAGCCGTTGTCACAAGCGGAATATACCAAAGGGGCTTTAAGCATAAAGGAAGGCTATATCATCATATATTAAATCCTTTCAGCGGATACCCTGCCGAAACGGAGTTTTCGGGAGTAACAGTAAAAGCCGATAACGCCTTGCTTGCGGATTGTCTGTCCACTGCATGTATTATACTGGACAATGAAAGTGCCGCAAAGCTTGCCGAAAGCTATGGCACGGAAATATATACCGAAAAATGATTTAACAGGAGCGATAAAATGGATTTTTGTATTATAAACGGAAAAATTATAACGATGGAAAATGAGAACATAGAAAACGGATATATAAAAATAAGAGACGGTAAAATCTCTGAAATCGGACACATGAAGGATTTTGAAAACGATAATTCCTGCCTTGAAATCACGGATGCCGGCGGAGCAATTATAACTCCCGGAATGATAGATGCACACTCCCATATCGGAATGTGGGAGGACGGAATAGCATTTGAGGGCGATGACGGAAACGAGGATACAGATCCGACTACGCCTCAGCTGAGAGCACTTGACGGAATAAATCCATCCGACAGAGCGTTTGGTGAAGCGTTACATGCAGGTGTTACCACAGTTATTGTAGGACCAGGCAGTGCAAATCCGATTGCAGGACAGATTCTTGCAATGAAAACCGCAGGAGTATGCATTGACGATATGCTTATAGCTGCGCCGGTCGGAATCAAAGCGGCATTCGGCGAAAACCCAAAGTCCGTTTATCATGATAAAAATCAGGCGCCGGTCACCCGAATGGGAACCGCAGCGGTAATACGCGAGATTTTGAGTAAAGCAAAGGAATACGCAGAGCAGCTTGATAAATATAATTCAGACCCGGAGAACGAGGATAAGCCTGAATGGGAATTTAAATCCGAGGCGCTGCTGCCGCTTATCAGACGCGAAATTCCGCTGCATGCACATGCACACCGCATGGACGATATTTTTACCGCTATAAGAATTGCAAAAGAGTTTAACCTCAGACTGATAATTGTTCACGGTACCGAGGCTCACCTCGCTGCCGACAGAATAGCAAAAGAAAACGTTTCGGTTTTGTCAGGACCTATCCTTACAGACCGCAGCAAGCCTGAGCTGCGTAATCAATCGGAGAGCGCTCCGGCAATTCTTGCCAAAGCGGGAGTCCCGCTTGCTTTGATTACCGACCATCCGGAAACCCCTGAAAAATTCCTTGCACTTTGTGCACAGACGGCAATAAACTCAGGTCTTGAGCCGTTTGAAGCATTAAAGGCAATCACAATTACTCCGGCGCGTATTTGCGGAATAGACGAGCGTGTCGGCTCAATAAAACCGGGCAAGGATGCGGATTTGATTATATGGGACGGAAAACCTATGAGTGTAAGCTTTAAGCCGCGCACAGTATTTTGCGGCGGAAAAATTATAAATCAATAGTTAAATTTCAAACGGCAATGGACGGCAGGGCAAACAGGCTTCTGCCGTTTATATTTTTTTGCAGACATATTCAAAATATTTTTTGCTTGACAAATACCCCTACGGGGTATATAATGACTACAGAACAATTACAGAAAGAGAGGTCAGAAATTATGGAATTGATGGAATTGTTAAAAACAAGAAGAACTTATCGGCGTTTTAAACAAGAGGCGGTTTCCGATGAAATTATCAGTGATATTTTAACCGCGGCGAGATATGCCTCAAGTGCCGCAAACAAACAGCCGCTCAGTTTTGTAATAATCAAATCACCGGACAAGGTAAAAGAGGTTTTCGGATACACCAAGTGGGCAGGATATCTTCCGCCGGAACAGGGACAGCCGAAAAGCGGCGAGGAGCCTGTTTTGTTTATAGGAATTATCGAAAACACAGACATCAGCCATAGCTGTGATACCGACGCCGGGCTGGCTATTGCCAACATGACTCTTGCCGCATGGAATCACGGTGTCGGCAGCTGTATTATCGGCGCGTGCAACAAAACAGAGATTTCAAAAATACTCGGTCTGGGCGATAATCAAAAGCTGCATACGGTAGTGGCTTTCGGTTATCCAACGCATACAAGCCGTATTGAAGACGCAAAAGATGGTAATATTAAGTATTATCTTGACAACGATAAAAATTATGTGGTTCCAAAACGCAAAACGGAGGACATTGTTCGTTATATTTAGCCGAAAGAGAGTAATCCGAACCTGCCTGAAAAGGCACAATTTCGGCAGGCATACGGGAGGAAAACAAATGGAAGAAAAGAAATGCTGTTCCTGTGAGAAGCACACGACACGTTCCGAGAATCAAAAAAAGCTGCTGCTTAACCGGCTTAAACGGATAGAAGGACAGATTCGCGGAATACACAACATGGTGGAGCATGACGCATATTGCAATGATATCCTTATTCAGTCCGCAGCTGTCAATGCGGCGATTAACGCTTTTAACAAGGAAATTCTTGCAAGCCATATACACGGCTGCGTTGTGCGTGATATAAGAGATGGAAAGGATGAGATCGTAGATGAACTTGTCCGCACAATACAAAAGCTTATGAAGTAAAAACGGAGGTATAATATGGATCAATATACCGTAACAGGCATGAGCTGTGCCGCTTGCTCTGCCAGAGTGGAAAAAGCGGTTTCAAATGTACCGGGAGTCACCTCGTGTTCGGTAAGCTTGCTGACAAGCTCAATGGGTGTAGAGGGCACTGCCGAACCTAAAACTATAATAAAAGCTGTCAAGGATGCCGGCTACGGCGCAAAGCTTAAAGGAGCGGAAAAGTCTGCCGACAGTGATGACGCGCTTGCCGACCGCGAAACACCGCTGCTTAAGAAACGGCTTATCGCATCTGTCATATTTCTTGTAATACTGATGTATTTTTCTATGGGACATATGATGTTCGGCTTTCCGCTGCCGCCGCAGCTGAACGGCAACCATATTGCAATGGGACTTATCCAGATGCTTTTGACCACGGTAATAATTGTAATCAACCAACGCTTTTTCATAAGCGGCTTTAAAGCGCTGTGGAATAAATCGCCCAACATGGACACTTTGGTTGCTCTCGGCTCTGCCGCGTCATTTATATGGAGCGTTTATGCGCTGTTTGCAATGACCTCGACGCAGACATCAGGAAACCATGCTGACGTGATGAAGTATATGGATGAATTCTATTTTGAATCCGCAGCAATGATACTGACACTCATAACGGTAGGAAAAATGCTTGAGGCAAAGTCAAAGGGCAGAACAACCGATGCACTGAAAAGCCTTATGGAGCTTGCTCCGCAAAGCGCCGTGCTGCTGCGCGACGGAAAAGAAGTCACCGTCCCGATTGACGAGGTAAAAACAGGCGATATATTTGTTGTTCGTCCCGGCGGAAGTATTCCGACCGACGGAATAATAATCGAGGGAAGCAGCGCAATAAATGAAGCTGCTCTGACAGGTGAAAGCATACCTGTGGATAAAGCGGAAGGTGATTCGGTATCGGCGGCAACGATAAATCAATCCGGATATATACGCTGCCGTGCAACGCGCGTGGGCGCTGACACAACTCTTTCGCAAATTATAAAAATGGTTTCGGATTCAGCCGCAACAAAGGCACCCATAGCCAAAATAGCCGATAAGGTTTCCGGCGTATTCGTGCCGATAGTCATATCTATTGCTGCAGTTACCTTAGCCGTATGGCTTATACTTGGGCAGGACATCAGCTATGCCCTTGCGCGGAGCATATCCGTTCTTGTAATCAGCTGTCCGTGTGCACTTGGTCTGGCAACTCCGGTTGCGATTATGGTCGGCAGCGGAGTCGGCGCAAAAAACGGAATTTTATTTAAAACTGCCGAAACACTTGAAAACGCCGGAAAAGTTAAAATAGTTGCGCTTGATAAAACAGGGACAATAACAGAGGGAATGCCTAAGGTAACAGACATTATAGCGGCAAACGGATATGACAGCGAGCAGCTTTTAAATGTTGCCGTTTCTCTTGAAGCCAAAAGCGAACATCCTCTTGCAAAGGCTGTTATGGCAAAGGCAGATGAGCTTAAAAAGCTTCCGTCTGAGGTATTGGATTTTTCCGCTCTGCCCGGAAACGGCCTCAGCGCAGTTCTTGACGGCAAACGAATAACAGGCGGCAGCATTAAGTTTATCGAAAGCCAAACAGCAATACCCGCCGAGCTGCACAGCACAGCAGACGAGCTGTCTGCCGATGGAAAAACACCGTTATGCTTTATGTACGACAACCGTTTTATAGGAATTATTGCCATTGCCGATACTATCAGACCTGACAGCAAAAGCGCAATAGAAAATCTGCATAATATGGGAATAGAGGTTGTGATGATTACCGGTGACAATGAACGCACCGCCGCTGCGGTAGGAAAGCAGGCGGGCGTTGACAAGGTAATTGCCGGTGTTCTGCCGGAAGGCAAGGAAAACGCTGTACGCGATTTGATGCGCGGCGGAAAAACAGCTATGGTCGGCGACGGCATAAACGACGCTCCGGCGCTGACATCTGCGGATGTTGGAATAGCGATTGGCAGAGGTGCGGATGTTGCTGTGGACGCGGCAGATATTGTACTGATGAAAAGCCACCTTTCGGATGTACCGGCTGCGATTAGGCTCAGCCGTTCAACTCTGCGTAATATTCATGAGAACCTGTTTTGGGCATTTATCTACAATATAATCGGTATTCCGCTTGCCGCAGGCTGCTTTACCGCTTTCGGTCTGACGCTTAATCCGATGTTCGGCGCGGCGGCAATGAGCCTGTCAAGCTTTTGCGTTGTTACTAACGCACTTCGTTTAAATTTATGTAAACTATATAAATAACATAAAAGGAGAGATGTAAAATGATAAAAACAGTTTTAAAAATCGACGGTATGATGTGCGGACACTGCGAGGCGCATGTAAATGATGAAATAAGGAATAACTTTGATGTAAAAAAGGTAAGCTCGTCACATTCAAAGGGCGAAACCGAGATAATCAGCGAAAATCCTTTAGATGAAGCAAAACTGACAGACGTTATAAGCGGAACAGGTTATACACTAAGCGGCATCACCTCTGAGCCGTACACCAAAAACGGATTCTTCTCATTTTTGAAGAAGTAGCTATATACAGCAAAAATGCGGCACATTACTGTGCCGCATTTTCAGCGTTTTTTGTAAGCTCATTAAACATTATTGCTCCGATTGCATTAAATACAGATACAAGCAGCACGTACCATACCGCTCTGAGCAGTAATTCAACCGAATCAACAGAGAACCAGAAATAACATATATCCGCTATACTATGCTCAAAGCCGCAGAGAATAAATGTCATGATGCAGACTATCAGCCCGAAAAGTCTATGTATATCGCTTTTGTTTGTTTTGTTGTTGTGAATTGCAATAAACATCAGTACACCGCAAAAAAGCGCCAATACCGCAGTCTGCAAAAGCGACTGATTAAGCTTTGCGGTAACAAGCACGGTTGCCTTGTCAAAAATATCATGTCTTGCCGCACGCAGCAAAACAGTGCCAAAAGCGCCGCCGGCAAGATTACCGAGCCATACTATGAATATTTCAAGCTTATTCTTTATCTCAAAAAAATAACCCACCATACCCGTATATAAGTTAAGATTAAATACACATATTGTAAAAAGTGCAACGCAAAACAGCAGTGCGCCTATAATTTTACTTTTACATGACAAAAAACACGCCGCACCGATTGAAATCATAAATCCTGCCGCAAATGCCGATTTAAAGCTTTTCATTTAAGTTTCTCCTTTGCTGAATTCGTTAAAAAAGCATTTGCACGATGCACGAGAACAATCCCTCGGCCATACAAATGCTATTTATATGGTACGCCCGATGCGATTTGAACGCACGACCTTCAGAGTCGGAGTCTGACACTCTATCCAACTGAGCTACGGGCACATATTCAGCTTATCTATTATATCGGGTATTTGCGGCTTTTGCAAGGGGAAACAAGAAAAACAAAAAAATATTCAAAATTTGCGAAAAAAGCTGTTGACATTTTGCGAACAAGGTGATAAGATAAACAAGCTGTCACCCACGGGGAGGCAGCGGAGATGCACCTTGAAAATTGAACAGCATTCACTTGAAATTG
>ERZ1034952.1959-NODE-1959-length-15944-cov-8.553905_pt1 | contig 15944 bp, 9 predicted proteins | sample MGYA00520625_ERZ1034952 | MGnify/ENA primary metagenome ERZ1034952 (study PRJEB33766, sample SAMN09781773) | gut metagenome | biome: gut microbiome | host: Homo sapiens | place: Madagascar | study: EMG produced TPA metagenomics assembly of the PRJNA485056 data... | reverse complement strand
GAATATCGCCATAACTCTTAAAAAAAAATACTATATTAGAGATTTGTATATCCCATCAGGGATTCATCTACTGCTCTTGCAGCCTCACGGCCTTCACGGATTGCCCATACAACCAGGGACTGTCCACGGTGCATATCTCCTGCTGTAAACACTTTCGGAACAGATGTCTCATAAGCTTCCGGTTTTGTCTCTACATTTGTCCTTCCGTTAACGGACACTTTAAATGCATCTGTCACATATTTCTGGCTTCCGAGGAAACCTGCTGCGATCAGAACCACATCTGCCGGAATGATTTCTTCTGTTCCTTCAACCGGAACCATCATCATTCTTCCTGTTTTTTCATCCTTCTGGCTTTTGAGTTTAACAATTTTTGCCTTGCAGACATTTCCTTTTTTATCAGCAATGAATTCTGTAACCGTTGTCTGATAGATTCGTGGATCATGTCCGAAAACTGCGATTGCCTCTTCCTGGCCATAGTCAGTCTTGAGGACTCTCGGCCATTCAGGCCATGGATTGTTTGCCGCACGCTCTGCCGGAGGTTTTGGCATCATTTCCAGCTGTGTCACAGATTTTGCGCCCAGACGGATACTTGTTCCAACACAGTCATTTCCGGTATCACCGCCACCGATCACAAGAACATGTTTGTCTTTTGCGAGCTCATACGGAACCTTTTCAAAATCTGAATCCAGAAGAGTCTTCGTCACCTTTCCAAGAAAATCTACTGCAAAATAAATTCCCTTTGCATCTCTTCCCGGAACCTTGATGTCTCTCGGATTGGAAGCTCCACATGCCAGGATCACACGGTCATGCTTTTTCAGAAGTTCTTCTGCTGTAATATCTTTTCCGACATTCGTATTCAGAACAAATTTCACACCTTCTTCTTCCATCAGATGAATTCTTCTGTCTACGACTGATTTTTCAAGCTTCATATTCGGAATACCGTAGCGAAGAAGTCCGCCCGGTCTGTCGCTTCTTTCATATACGGTTACGCTGTGGCCTCTTCGGTTCAGCTGCTGTGCGGCTGCCAGACCGGACGGTCCGCTTCCGACTACTGCAATGGTCTTTCCAGTACGCACATGTGGAATCTGCGGTTTTACCCAGCCTTCCTGCCATGCAGTCTCAATGATGGCTCTTTCATTTTCCTTCGTTGCCACCGGTTCGCTGTCCAGATTACAGGTGCAGGCAGCTTCACACAGTGCCGGACACACTCTGGAGGTAAACTCCGGAAAGCTGTGTGTCTTTGAAAGTCTTAAGTATGCCTGTTTCCAGTTTCCTGTATAAACCAGATCATTTGTCTCAGGTACCAGGTTATGCAGTGGACAGCCGGAAGCCATTCCGTTGAGCATCATACCTGACTGGCAGAAAGGTACACCGCAGGCCATGCAGCGTGCCCCCTGTGTTTTCTGTTTTTCCTTGCTGAGAGGAGTCCGGAACTCATTGAAGTTGGCAATCCGGACCTTTGGCGGCAGCACTCTGGCTGTCTCTCTTTTATACTCTAAAAATCCTGTTGGCTTTCCCATGTTTCCTCATCCTCCTTAATGCTTTGCTCCAATGCTTTCGTAAAATGCTTCCATCTGCGCCTGCTCACTTGTCAGTCCTTTTTCTTCCAGTTTTGCGCTGAGTGTGATCATCTTCTTATATTCATTTGGAATCAGTTTCTTAAAGTGCGGCAGATAATAGTCAAAGTCATCAAGTACTTTTCTTCCCAGACTGGAACCTGTAGCCGCAACATGGGCTTCGATCAGATCACGAAGTTCTTTTTTATCATATTTATTCTCTACTTTTTCAATAGAGATCATTGCTTTATTGATGTTTTTGTACAGTTTGTTATCCACATCCAGTACATATGCAATACCGCCGCTCATACCGGCTGCAAAGTTCTTTCCGGTCCGTCCGAGGACTACAACACGGCCACCTGTCATATATTCACAGCCATGCTCGCCGACACCTTCGACAACTGCATAGGCTCCGGAGTTACGAACTGCAAAACGTTCTCCTGCAACACCGTTGATAAAGGCATAACCGCTGGTAGCACCATACAGAGCAACGTTTCCGATGATGATATTTTCTTCCGGTTTATAAGCTGCTTTTTCAGGAACTTTTACGATCAGCTTACCACCTGACAGACCTTTACCAAAGTAGTCATTACTGTCACCGGTAAGATTCAGGGTGAGTCCTTTCGGAATAAATGCACCAAAGCTCTGTCCGCCGGCACCGTGACAGTTGATCACAATCGTATCATCCGGAAGTCCGGTTCCTGTCTGTCTGGTGATCTCGGCACCGAGAATCGTACCAAAGGTACGGTCTGTATTTGTCACATCCACATTCAGTTCGACGTGTTCTGCTTTTGAGATAGCTCTTGCACATTTTTTAAGAAGGACTTTTTCATCCAGAGTTTTTTCCAATTCAAAATTATAAACAGCCTTTGGATCAAAGGTAACCTTCTGTCCGTTTCCTGCATATGGATTATTCAGGATCGCACTGAGATCCAGTTTGCCTTTATGCGGTTCTGCTGCGACTGCCTCAGCAGACTGTCTGAGAAGTTCCGTATGTCCGACCATTTCATCCACAGTATGAACACCAAGACGTGCCATGTATTCTCTCATTTCCTGTGCGATGAATCTCATAAAGTTTTCTACATATTCCGGTTTGCCGCGGAATCTCTTACGAAGCTCCGGATTCTGTGTGGCAACACCGACCGGACAGGTATCCAGATTACATACACGCATCATAACGCATCCCATTGTTACAAGAGGAGCTGTTGCGAAACCAAATTCCTCTGCTCCGAGAAGCGCTGCGATCACAACATCACGTCCGCTCATGAGCTTTCCATCTGTCTCGATACGTACCCTGTTACGCAAACCATTCATAAGAAGTGTCTGATGTGTTTCTGCAAGTCCAAGCTCCCATGGAAGTCCTGCATTGTGGATCGAGCTTCTTGGAGCTGCTCCTGTTCCTCCGTCATAACCGGAGATCAGAACGGTCTGTGCACCGGCTTTTGCAACACCGGCTGCAACAGTACCGACACCAGCCTCTGAAACAAGCTTCACGGAAATATCCGCATATACGTTAGAGTTTTTCAGGTCATAGATCAGCTGTGCCAGATCCTCGATGGAATAAATATCATGGTGCGGCGGCGGGGAGATCAGAGACACACCAGGAGTTGAATGACGGGTCTTTGCAATCCACGGATATACTTTTTTAGCCGGAAGATGTCCACCTTCACCTGGTTTTGCACCCTGGGCCATCTTGATCTGGATTTCTCTTGCAGATACCAGATAACGGCTTGTAACACCGAATCGTCCGCTGGCTACCTGTTTGATCGCAGAACAACGGTCGTCCTTACTTCCTGCAGATGCAATACGCTCTGCACTTTCTCCACCTTCACCTGTATTGGATTTTCCATGCAGATGGTTCATCGCAATTGCAAGTGTCTCGTGTGCTTCCTGTGAAATTGAACCATAAGACATCGCACCTGTCTTGAATCTCTTAACGATCTCATCGACACTTTCAACTTCTTCGATCGGGATTGCTTTTTCCGGATAGTTGAATTCCAGAAGGCCACGAAGTGCTCCATGGCTTTCTTTGTCTACCAGTGCAGTATACTGTTTGAACAGATCATAGCTGCCTGTCCAGGTAGATTCCTGAAGCAGATGGATTGTCTGCGGATTGTATTTATGCTCTTCTCCCTGACTTCTCATCTTGTGTGCACCCACACTGTCCAGAGTAAGATCGGTATCAAGACCGAGCGGATCAAAGGCTTCTGAATGCAGTTTTTCTACATTATCTTCAATATCTTCCAGAGTGATTCCACCAACACGGCTTACAGTTCCTGTAAAGTATTTATCAATCACATCCTGAGAAACACCGATAGCCTCAAAGATCTGTGATCCCTGATAAGACTGGATTGTTGAAATACCCATCTTGGAAGCAATTTTTACAATACCACTTAAGACTGCATGATTATAATCTTCGACTGCTGCATAATAATCTTTGTCAAGCATACGATTATCGATCAGTTCACGGATCGTCTCAAGTGCAAGATAAGGGTTGATCGCACTTGCACCATAACCAAGAAGTGTTGCAAAATGATGTACCTCTCTTGGTTCACCGGATTCCAGAATGATTGCCAGTGATGTACTCTTTTTCGTTTTTACAAGGTGCTGATGTACGGCGGAAACAGCCAGTAATGACGGGATCGGCATATGGTTCTCATCAACTCCGCGGTCTGAAAGTACCAGGATGTTTGCACCGTCACGATATGCCTTGTCAACTTCTACAAAAAGACGGTCGATTGCTCTTTCCAGCTTTGTACTCTTATAATAAAGAGTAGAAACTACTGCGACCTTAAATCCCTCATGATTCATATTTTTGATCTTAAGCATATCCGTATTGGTAAGGATCGGATGTACGATTTTCAGGACATGGCAGTTTTCAGGCTGCTGTACAAGTAAGTTTCCGTCTTTGCCGACATATACACTGGTTGAGGTAACAATTTCCTCACGGATCGCATCGATCGGCGGGTTTGTAACCTGTGCAAAAAGCTGTTTGAAGTAATCAAATAACGGTCTGTGCTGATTGGAAAGTACTGCCAGTGGAGTATCAACACCCATCGCACCAATGCTTTCCGCACCGTTCAATGCCATATTTCTGATAGAAGTACGGTACTGCTCATAAGTATATCCAAATGCTTTCTGAAGGCGTGCACGCTGCTCCGGTGTGTATTCTTCCATACGTATATTCGGAATTTTGATATCTTTCAGTTTAACGAGATTGCTGTTCAGCCATTCTCCATACGGCTGCATGGCTGCATATTTTTCTTTGAGTTCATCATCATCCACAACCTTACCTGCAACAGTATCCACCAGAAGCATTTTTCCAGGATGAAGTCTTTCTTTCAGAACAATCTTCTCTTCCGGAATCGGCATAACACCAACTTCTGAAGACAGGATCATGTATCCGTCGGAAGTAATATAATATCTGGACGGACGCAGACCATTTCGGTCAAGAACAGCTCCCATCACATCACCATCTGAGAAAAGAATTGATGCCGGGCCGTCCCATGGCTCCATCATAGTTGCATAGTACTGATAAAAATCTCTCTTATCCTGAGAAATTGTATCATTGTTTGCCCAAGGTTCCGGAATGGTGATCATTACTGCAAGCGGAAGTTCCATTCCACTCATTACAAGGAATTCCAGAGTATTGTCAAGCATTGCAGAGTCAGAGCCTTTGCGGTCAATGACCGGAAGGACCTTATGAAGCTGTCCCTTCAGATATGGAGATTCCATGTTTTCTTCTCTTGCAAGCATCTTATCTGCGTTTCCACGGATTGTGTTAATCTCACCATTGTGTACCATAAAGCGGTTCGGATGTGCTCTTTCCCAGCTTGGATTTGTATTCGTACTGAATCTGGAATGAACCATCGCAATGGCAGATTCATAATCCGGATTCTGAAGATCTGCAAAAAATGTTCTCAGCTGACCAACCAGGAACATACCTTTATATACAATCGTACGGCTGCTCATAGATACGACATACGTATTGTCATTGCTCTGTTCAAATTCACGACGAGCAATATAGAGCATACGATCAAACGGAAGTCCTTTTTCTACTTCATCTGGTTTTTTGATAAATGCCTGCATGATATAAGGCATACATTCTCTTGCTTTGTGTCCGAGGACCTCTGGAATTACCGGAACCGTTCTCCATCCAAGAAGTTCCAGTCCTTCTTTTTCCACAATGATCTCGAACATTTTTTTTGCCTGTGCGCGTTTGATCTCATGCTGTGGGAAAAAGAACTGTGCAATACCATATTCTCTCTCTCCGCCGATATCAAAGCCCTCCTTCTTACAGGCTTTTTTGAAAAATTTGTGTGAAATCTGCAGAAGGATACCTACACCATCTCCGGTCTTTCCTTCTGCATCCTTGCCGGCACGATGTTCCAGATGCTCTACGATTCTGAGTGCATTTACAACTGTATCATGAGTCTTTTTACCTTTTATATTTACAACCGCACCGATACCACAGTTATCATGCTCGAATTCTTGTCGGTACAATCCCTGATCTTCTCTCATTACTTCCTGCATATTGATTGTTCCTTTCTATCTTTAAATTAAAAGGAATAGAATCATTCCTCATTCGTTTCTTTTCTGCTTTGTTTCAGTTCTGCATAATCCTCTGCTGCTTTAACAAATCCACGGAACAGAGGATGTGCATGATTTGGTCTGGATTTGAATTCCGGATGTCCCTGTGTTCCTTCATAAAACGGATGATCCTTGATCTCGATCATTTCTACAATATGTCCATCCGGAGAAGTTCCTGCAATCGTCATTCCCTTTGCTGAAAGTTCCTCTCGGAATGCATTATTGACCTCATAACGATGTCTGTGACGTTCCTGGATTTCTTTCTTTCCAAACAACTCCAGTGCCTTTGAATTGTCTGCCAGCAGACATGGATAGCTTCCCAGTCTCAGTGTTCCACCAAGATCTTCCACACTTTCCTGATCCGGCATCAGCGCGATCACCGGATGTTTTGTAGATGGATTCAGTTCAATACTGTTTGCATCTTCATATCCCAGAACGTGACGGGCAAACTCTACGATTGCCATCTGCATGCCAAGGCAGATTCCAAGAAACGGTATCTTATGAACACGTGCATACTGTGCTGCAAGAATCATTCCTTCAGTTCCTCTGTTCCCAAAACCACCCGGTACAAGAATTCCATCTGCTTTATACAGTAACTGATCCAGATTTTTTTCGTTCAGTTCTTCTGAATCAATCCAGGTGATCTCAACTTTTGCTCTGCAGGAAATTCCTCCATGCTTCAGTGCCTCTACCACACTTAAGTAAGCATCATGAAGCTGTGTATATTTTCCTACCATTGCAATGTTTACGACGCTTTCCGGATTTCTCAGATCATTAACCATCTGTTTCCATTCCTCAAGATCCGGCTTGCGGTTTTCCAGTCTCAGAGATTCCAGTACGACATCTGCCAGTTTCTCACGTTCCATTGCCAGCGGTGCCTCATACAGATATTCCACATCCAGATTCTGTAATACATGACTGACCGGAACGTTACAGAACAGTGCAATTTTTCCTTTGATCTCATCTGTCAGCGGATGCTCACTTCTGCATACCAGTACATCCGGCTGAATTCCCATTCCCTGAAGTTCCTTTACACTTGCCTGTGTCGGTTTCGTCTTCATTTCTTCTGAAGCTTTCAGATACGGGATCAGTGTTACATGGATCAGAATCGCATTATCATGTCCTACGTCATGCTGAAACTGTCGAATGGATTCGAGGAACGGCTGACTTTCAATATCTCCAACAGTTCCACCTACTTCAATGATTGCAATTTTTTCTTCGTCCTGTGATTTTGCACGATAAAAACGACTTTTAATTTCATTTGTAATATGTGGAATAACCTGTACCGTACCTCCACCAAAATCTCCATGACGTTCTTTCTGCAATACAGACCAGTATACTTTTCCGGTCGTTACATTTGAGTTCTTATCAAGACTTTCATCAATAAATCTTTCATAGTGTCCCAGATCCAGGTCCGTCTCTGTTCCATCATCTGTAACAAAAACTTCTCCGTGCTGAATCGGATTCATCGTACCCGGATCAATATTAATATAAGGATCAAACTTCTGCATCGTCACCTGATATCCACGTGCCTTCAGTAATCTTCCAAGGGAAGCTGCTGTAATTCCCTTCCCAAGACCAGATACCACGCCGCCTGTAACAAAAACATATTTTACTGCCATTACCGATTTCCTCCTCTATTTTGTACCTGCTTTCTAAAACAAAAAGGCACCAGAAGCCGACAGAGGGACTGACCCATCTATTGCTTCTGACGCCTTTGTCAGATACAGATTTCAAATATGGAAATTACTATACCTTATTTTTTTTCGTTTGTAAATATCTATTTTTTATAAATTTCAACATCCACAGTCAATTTTTTTATTCAGTTCTGCCTCGACATCCATCGGGTAGTTACCATCAAAGCAGGCTTTGCATAATGGAAGGTTTCCTGCCATTCCCTCAAGATACTCGCTCTTCATATAACCCAGAGAGTCTGCCCCGATCATCTCGCGGATCTCCTCCACGCTGTGATTGCTTGCGATCAGCTGATCATTGGACGGCACGTCGGTTCCGAAATAACATGGATGTAAAAATGCCGGTGAACAGATACGTACATGCACTTCCAGGGCACCTGCTTTCTTAAGCATGCGGATCAGGTTTGCAATCGTTGTTCCTCGTACAATTGAATCATCTACCAGGACAATTCTTTTACCTTTGACAGCTGACTCCAGAACACTGAGTTTCAGATGAACACTGGATTCTCTTTCTTTCTGGGTAGGTTTGATAAAGGTTCTGCCAATATAGCTGTTCTTGTAGAAAGCAAATCCAAAAGGAATGCCGGATTCCTCTGAGTATCCTTTGGCTGCCGGAATACCGGATTCCGGAACACCGGTAACAAGATCTGCCTCGACCGGATAAGATTTTGCAAGAGATTTGCCGCCACGGATACGTGCGTCATAAACCTTGACACCATCTATCGTGCTGTCCAGTCTTGCGAAATAAATATATTCAAATACACAATGGGCATGTTTTTCTGTACTCAGTTCTTTGTTGGACTCAATACCGCTTCTGGAAATCGTAACCATCTCTCCCGGTTCAATATCTCTGATAAATTCAGCTCCAACAGAAGCAAGTGCACAGCTTTCTGATGCGAGTACATATGCATTATCACGTTTGCCAAGACACAATGGCTTTAATCCAAGCGGATCGCGTACGCCAATGAGTTTTCTCGGACTCATGACTACAAGTGCATAAGCACCTTTTAATTTACGGGCAGTTTTGAGGACAGCCTCCTGTACTGTTTTGGAATGTACTCTTTCTCTTGCCACATGGAATGCAATAACCTCTGAATCTGTAGTCGTATGGAAAATCGCCCCGTTCTGGATCAGTTCCCATTTTAACTCCGGTGTATTGATCAGGTTTCCATTATGTGCAAGTGCAAGTCTTCCCTTAATATAGGATAATACCAGCGGCTGTGCATTCTCTGCAACATTTGCACCTGTCGTCGAATAGCGTACATGACCGATTCCAAGATCTCCGCTCATATTTCGTATGGTATCTTCCCGTAAAACTTCACTTACCAGTCCCAGATCTTTATGAAACTGAACATTGCCGCGCTCTCCATCTGTTTTGGAAACTGCAAGTCCGCAAGACTCCTGTCCACGATGCTGAAGTGATGTAAGTCCATAATAAATAGATGGAACAACGTTTCCTCCATCCAGATCATAAATACCAAATACACCACAGGCTTCCTTAATTTCTGCCATCAGACTTTCCTCCCATCATCTGTGATCATCTGTAAATCTACAACGAAATTATAATGGAAGATTAACTTTTGTCAAGTCTTGTCTCTGTTAAAACACATACAAATTAATTCATCCGTCCAAACAAAAAGTTTGGAAATTTTTTTCAAAAAATCATTGACATCCTGTTTTTTTTGTGTATACTACATCACATAAGCAAAGGCGCTTTGGATTAGATTCCAAGGCGCTTTTTTTGTTTATCACTAAGAAGATATTTAAGATTAATGGAATTGAAAGGAGATTTTTTATTATGGCAAAAAACATTCCTGAACTTTACGGCAGTCTTGTATTCAATGACAAGATCATGCGCGAAAAGTTACCAAAAGATATGTACAAAGCACTGAAAAAAACTATTGAGAATGGTACACACCTGGAACTTGATGTTGCCAACTCTGTAGCAGTTGCCATGAAAGAATGGGCTCTGGAACATGGAGCTACACATTATACTCACTGGTTCCAGCCAATGACAAACTTTACTGCAGAAAAACATGACAGCTTCATTTCCCCGACTGTAGATGGTCAGGTTATCATGGATTTTTCCGGTAAAGAACTTGTAAAAGGTGAACCGGATGCATCAAGTTTCCCGTCCGGTGGTCTTCGTGCAACATTTGAAGCCAGAGGTTATACAGCATGGGATCCTACTTCTCCTGCATTCATCAAAGACCGTACCCTTTATATTCCGACAGCATTCTGCTCCTACAGCGGTGAAGCACTTGATAAAAAAACACCTCTTCTTCGTTCCATGGATACTTTAAATAAAGAGGCTGTCAAAATTCTTCATCTTCTTGGAAACACAGATGTTAAACACATCAACACAACCGTAGGTCCTGAACAGGAATATTTCCTGGTAGACAAAGACCTCTATAATAAGAGAAAAGACCTGATCTTCTGCGGACGTACACTGGTTGGTGCTCCTGCTCCAAAAGGACAGGAAATGGAAGACCATTACTTCGGAACTCTGAAGCCACGTGTATCTGCTTACATGCATGATCTTGATGAAGAACTCTGGAAACTTGGAATTCCGGCTAAAACAAAACATAATGAAGTTGCTCCTGCACAGCATGAGCTGGCTCCGGTATTTGATACAACCAACGTAGCAGTTGACCACAACCAGCTGACAATGGAAATCATGAAAAAGGTTGCAGCAAAACACAACATGGTATGCCTGCTTCACGAAAAACCATTTGAAGGCATCAACGGAAGTGGTAAACACAACAACTGGTCCATGAGTACAGACACTGGTGTGAACCTTCTTGATCCTGGAAAGACACCTGCTGAAAATACTCAGTTTCTTGTTTTCCTTGTAGCAGTTATCAAAGCAGTTGATGATTACGCAGATCTTCTTCGTATCTCTGTTGCAAGTGCAGGAAACGACCACCGTCTCGGTGCAAACGAAGCTCCGCCGGCAGTTGTATCTATCTTCCTTGGCGATGAGCTGACAGAAGTTCTCGAAGCAATTGAAAATGATAAATTCTTTACAGGACATGGTGCTGTTCAGATGGATATCGGTGCAAAAGTACTTCCTCACTTTGTAAAAGACAACACCGACAGAAACCGTACTTCACCATTTGCATTTACAGGAAACAAATTTGAATTCCGTATGCTTGGTTCCTCTTCTTCTGTTGCTAACCCGAACATCATTCTCAACACAGCTGTAGCAGAATCCCTGCGTCAGTTCTATGCTGAACTGAAAGATGTTCCTGCTGAAGAAATGGAATCTGCAGTACATACATTACTGAAAAAGACTATCATTGATCACAAACGTGTTATCTTTAATGGTAATGGTTATACAGACGAATGGCTTGCTGAAGCAGAAAAACGTGGTCTTTACAACCTGGTATCCACACCGGATGCACTTCCACATTTCGTTGATGAAAAGAATGAAAAGCTTCTTACCAGCCATCACATCTTTACAGATGCAGAACTTCATTCCCGTTATGAGATCAAACTGGAAAACTATGTAAAGACACTTCATATCGAAGCAAATACTCTGGTTGAGATTATTCAGAAAGATCTTCTTCCAAGTATCACTACATACATGGAAAAAGTCGCTCAGACTGCAGCTCTCAAGAAATCTGTTGTTCCGGATATTTCCGTATCTGCAGAAGCTTCTCTTCTTACAAAACTGACAGATCTCTCTGAAAAGATGGCAAAAGATCTTGAAACCTTAAAAGAGGATACTGCTATGGCTGAATATGAGGTCAGCAAAGAACTTCTTAAAGGTGCAAAACTTTATCAGAGTGTTGTTCTCACTGATATGGAAAAAGTTCGTGAATCTGCCGATGCAGCTGAAACACTCATCCCGGACTCCATTCTTCCATATCCGACATATGGAAAACTGTTATTCTCCATCTCTGACTGAGAATAATATACAATTTCATACTGGTAAAACCAGGGGATGTCATTATGAACACGAACTACTTCATAATACATTATCGATTTCCTCATCCATTAATCACACGATACGACATCCCCTGTTTTACATATATTGGATTCGTAAAGGTGCGAAGAATGATTTCATTATCATTCTCGCGCCTTTTCAATTTCAGGTAACTTATTAATCTGTAAACTTTTAAGGGAAAGAGAGGTAACTTTATGGATTATTCATCAGTAAACACAATATGGGTACTTTTCGGTGCCGCACTTGTCTTCTTTATGCAGGCAGGTTTCGCAATGGTAGAAACAGGCTTCACCAGAGCAAAAAATGCCGGTAATATTATCATGAAAAACCTTATGGATTTCTGTATCGGTACTCCTACATTCTGGATCGTCGGATTCGGTATCATGTTTGGAGCCGGAAACGGATTCTTCGGAAAGATTGGTGGTATCGCCACAGAAGCAAACTATGGTTCTGCAATGCTTCCTGACGGTGTTCCGTTCTGGGCATTCCTGATCTTCCAGACAGTATTCTGTGCAACCTCCGCTACAATCGTCTCCGGAGCAATGGCTGAACGTACTAAATTTTCTTCTTACTGTATCTACAGCTTTCTGATCAGCCTGATCGTTTACCCGGTATCCGGTCACTGGATCTGGGGCGGCGGTTTTATCAGCCAGATGGGATTCCATGATTTTGCAGGTTCCTGCGCTGTACATATGGTTGGTGGTGTTGCTGCATTTATCGGTGCTATCATCCTTGGACCTCGTATTGGAAAATATTCTAAGAGCGGAAAATCCAAAGCGATTCCTGGACACAACCTTACCATCGGTGCTTTAGGTGTATTCATCCTCTGGTTCTGCTGGTTCGGATTTAACGGTGCATCTACTGTAAGCATGGAAGGTGATGCAATCGTATCAGCAGGTAAGATTTTTGTAACTACCAACCTTGCAGCTGCAGTTGCAACTGTTACTGTTCTTCTCATCACATGGGTAAGATACAAAAAACCTGATGTTTCCATGTCACTGAACGGATCTCTTGCAGGTCTTGTAGCTATCACAGCAGGATGTGATACCGTTTCTCCTACATCTGCTGCTATCATTGGTATCATCTCCGGTTTTGTTGTTGTATTTGGTATTGAATTTATTGACAAAGTTCTTAAAGTCGATGACCCGGTTGGTGCTGTTGGTGTACATGGTTTAAATGGTGCTTTCGGTACTCTCGCTGTTGGTCTTTTCTCAGATGGAAGCGGCACAGACTGGAAAGGCCTTCTTGTTGGTGGTGGATTCCACGGATTCGGTGTTCAGTTTATCGGTATGATCATTACAATCGCATGGGTTGCTGTCACCATGACAATTATCTTCCAGGCGATCAAACATACTGTTGGTCTCCGTGTAACTGCTGAAGAAGAAATCGAAGGTCTTGATTCCAAAGAGCATGGACTTACAAGTGCTTATGATGGATTTGTTGTACATGATACAATGACAGTTCCGACACCTATGGGTGTTGCCAAGAAAGTTCCTTCTGCAAATACTTCCGCAAATGTTGCACCTGCTGAGATTGCTACAATTCCAGAGCTTCCAAGAGAAGGCGTACATAAGCTAACCAAGGTTGTTATCATCACCCGTCAGAGCAAGCTGGAAGAATTCATGCATGCTATGAATGAGGTTGGTGTTACTGGTATCACTATCACAAACGTTATGGGATGTGGTGTACAGAAGGGTGCCCGCTCCTACTATCGTGGTGTTGAAATGGATATGAACCTGCTGCCAAAGATTAAGATTGAAATCGTTGTCAGTCTGGTACCGGTCAAAACCGTTATTGATACCGCTAAAAAAGTTCTTCATACCGGCCAGTATGGTGACGGCAAAGTATTCGTATATGATATCGAAAATGTTGTTAAGATCCGTACCGGTGAAGAAGGATTCGAGGCACTTCAGGATACACAGCCTCTCGAATAATCTCCCGGTAAAAAATATATTGATTTCCTCTTTCTAAAACGAAAAACAGCTCTTCTGCTTACGGAAGGGCTGTTTTTCTGTATCATGATCTTATATTTTCTTTACTCTTCTCTGGTAAGCTTCGGAAGATTCCATCTGTAATGTGCAGCAAGATATCTTATCAGTATAACTACGGCAGACGCACCGACCATGGACACCACTGCTCCGAAATGACGGTACAGAATCACACATACGATCGCACCTGTAATAGATGCACAGGCATAAATATGTTTTACCAGAATATATGGCGGTACACCTGCCATGATATCTCTCAGCAATCCTCCGCCGACACCGGTGACCGTTCCAAGAAACACCAGCAAAAACATGTATTCCGTGTATCCATGTGAAATTCCTGTATTAACGCCTACAACTGTAAAGATTCCAAGTCCGATCGAGTCCATGACAAGCATGATCTTATCGTAAGTTTCGCGGTTATGACCCTGCAGGAATTCTTTTTTTAAATATAGTATCAGGAACACGATACAGGCGGTAAGTGTTGCTACAATGGTATAGATCGGTCTCTGGAACATTGCCGGCGGAACGATTCCCAGAATCACATCTCGAACTGCCCCTCCGCCAACCGCAGTTGTCACACCAAGTACAATCACTCCAAAAATATCCATTGCCCGGTCTACCGCGACCATTGCTCCTGACGCTGCAAATGCGATCGTTCCGATCATTTCCATAACAAAAGTAATCATCTGCTGATAATCCATAATTTCCTCTCTCCAATTTCCCCCATTAATCTTCTTTTTCAGAAGTCCTGAAACTTATTATAACTGCATAAAGAACAGGATGCAATTGTATATTAAAAAGATTTTGCAGGGCAATAAATATTTTTAGGATTCCCCTGTTTGACATTAAAATTACAGTTTGTTATGATCGATATATCAATCATTAGAAAGCAGGCGAAATCAATGAAAAAAATTTCTGTTAAAGATATTGAAGGGATTCGGATTGGTAATGCTCAGAATTTTACGGGCGGAACAGGATGCACCGTTATTTTGAGTGAAACCGGAATGTGTGCCGGACTGGATGTCCGCGGTGGCGGCCCGGCTTCCCGTGAAAGCGAATTGTTAAAACCTCTGGCAGCTGCACAGTCCATCCATGCAGTTCTTCTCGGTGGCGGAAGTGCCTTCGGACTTGACGCCGCAGGTGGTGTCATGCAGTTTCTTGAAGAAAAAGGAATCGGCTTTGATGTCGGTGTAACCAGGGTTCCTCTTGTATGCCAGTCAGATATTTTTGATCTGACAGTTGCAGATGCTCATGTACGTCCCGACAAAGAAATGGGATATGAAGCATGTAAAGGTGCTTACGCAGACAATTATCAGGATGGAAACTTTGGAGTCGGTACCGGTGCTACCGTTGGTAAGTTCAGAGGAATGGACTATTGCATGAAATCCGGTATCGGAAGCTATGCTGTACAGATTGGCGACCTGAAAGTAGGTGCCATTGTTGCTGTAAATGCTCTTGGCGACATATATGATTATCGCACCGGCAAAATCGCTGCTGGTATGCTTAATGAAGAACGCAGTGCATTTGCAGATACTGCCAAACTGCTTTATAATTCTTATGAAGTACATGAAAACAAGTTTGTCGGCAATACTACAATTGGTGTGATCATCACCAATGCACGATTTGACAAAAGTCAGCTCTGCAAAATTGCCGGCATGACTCACAATGGTTATGCACGTTCTATCCGTCCGGTTCATACTTCTGCGGATGGTGACAGTATTTATGCATTATCTGTCGGAAACATTGCCGCTGACTGCGACATGGTTGGTACCCTCGCCGCAGATGTTATGTCTGAAGCAATCCTTGCAGCTGTAAAGAATGCAGAGTCTGCTTATGGTTATCCGGCTTACAAAGATCTCTGTTTTCTCCACTGTTAGAACAACTGCGTACAAAAAGTTTTGCTTTATTCATCCCAGTCTCTGATGGCTCCCGGAGGACAGACCTCAGCACACGCACCGCAATGCCGGCATTTATTCTGATCGATAAATGCCGGTTTTTTATATACATCGATACAATGTTCCGGACAGGCCTTAACGCATAATCCACAGTTAATGCAATCTGTATTTATATAATATGTGATTTCCTCTGTCATTTTTCTAATTCCTCTTTTCTGAGATTTTCTTATATTATACGCCTATAAGCTTGAATATAAAACGAAAAGCCGAAA
>ERZ1034952.1952-NODE-1952-length-15991-cov-4.007530_pt1 | contig 15991 bp, 13 predicted proteins | sample MGYA00520625_ERZ1034952 | MGnify/ENA primary metagenome ERZ1034952 (study PRJEB33766, sample SAMN09781773) | gut metagenome | biome: gut microbiome | host: Homo sapiens | place: Madagascar | study: EMG produced TPA metagenomics assembly of the PRJNA485056 data... | reverse complement strand
TCCTTCTTATTTTAAATAAATCCTGAAATTGTTCGTCCACAATAATTCGTATTTTTACGAGCCAAAAATAACAAATTATTTTGTGATGCCGAGAATATTCACGGTCATACTTTTTATATTTTGCATAAATTGTCTGTCGGCCCAACAAAAAGAAGTCGTCCGTTCCATCTTCTGGAAAGGTGATACCCTCCCTCATGTTTGGCTGGAAGAAGTCAGTGTCCGGCAGAAAAATAAAAATGCCGGCTGGTTTCAGCGTCAGCACCGGCGGCAAACCCGGTTGGAATATAATGTCCGGAAAGTATATCCCTATGCCCGGATAGCTGCCGGTAAAGTCAATGAGATCGAACAGAAACTGTCGGCCGTCACCCGGGAAGCCGACCGCAAAAAGATCATCAAGGAAGAATACAACCAGCTGATGAAAACGTTCAAGGCCCCCCTGATGAAACTCAGCATTACCCAGGGACGGATTTTGATCCGATTAATCTACCGGGAAACCAGCCACACTTCTTTCGCGCACATCCGGGAATACCGGGGGACGGTAAATGCCTACTTCTGGCAATCGATCGCTTTAATCTTCGGAAATAACCTGAAAGCAGCCTATGATCCGCAAGGCGAAGATGCCGAAATCGAGGAAATTGTACAAAAAATCCTGTCAGAATCCAAAAGGTAAAAAGTTTTTCTAACTTTGCATAGATTGTTCAGCCCAATTATCGGCGCATTAACAAATTGTAAAACGATGACATTCGAAGAGATCAGGAAAGATATCAAGGCCCGGAAATATAAACCCATCTATTTTCTATGCGGTGAGGAACCTTTTTTTATCGACCGGTTGACTGCATTACTCGAAAATACCGTGCTGACCGAGGATGAAAAGGCATTTAACCAAACTGTTTTATATGGGAACGATGTATCGATGAGTACGATCACCGATACCGCCCGCCGTTTTCCAATGATGTCCGAACGACAGGTGGTCATTGTCCGGGAAGCTCAGAATATCCGGGACTTCGACAATCTATTACCTTATATCGATCATTACCAAAATTCGACCATTCTGGTCCTGGCGTATAAAAATAAGAAACCGGACAAACGTAAGGGAGTATTTAAAAAACTCGGGAATACTCCCCATTGTATTTATTTCGAATCGGCCAAACTTTATGACAACAAGATTCCGGAATGGATCATCGGTTATTGTAAAGAAAAATCATATGGAATCACGACTAAAGCAGCCGGTATCCTGGCCGAAAGCTTGGGAACCGATCTGAGCCGGGTAGCGAATGAAATCGATAAGCTGGTACTGCTTTTACCTCAGGGAGGTGAAATACAGGAATCTCTGGTCGAGGAACATACAGGAATCAGTAAAGACTTCAATAGTTTCGAGCTCCTGAGTGCCATAATTCGTAAGGATTTCCTAAAAGCCAATCAGATTGTGAACTACTTTGAAGCCAACCCGAAAAACAATCCCCTGGTATTGACCATCACCACCCTTTTCAGGTATTTCCTGAACCTGCTGACCTATCACTATCAGAAAAAAACGACGCCCAATACTCAGGAAATGGCCAGGTTATTAGGTGTACATCCTTTTTTTATGAAAGACTATATCGACGGAGGTAAAATCTATAATGCCATGAAATGTGCAACCACGATCTCCTTGCTGCGGGAATACGACATGAAATCCAAAGGGGTAGGTAATGCGAATATTTCGGACGGAGAATTACTGAAAGAGCTGATATTCAAAATCATGCATTAATATTCCCGGACAAGTAACTATAATCATCCCAAGAACGTATTAAACCATATGAAAAGAACAACTACTTCAATATCGACCCAACCTTTGAATAAAGCCGTATTTTTGGACCGGGACGGCACGATCAATTCGGACGAAGGACATTATTATATATACAAACCGGAGGACTTTGTATTCAATCCGGGAGTCATCGAAGGCTTGAAACGTCTTCAGAAAGCCGGTTATCTTTTGATCGTCATCACCAATCAGGGAGGAATCGCTAAAGGGATATATACCCGGGAAGATATGTTCAAAGTACACGAAAAGATGTGTGCCGAATTGGAAAAGCATGGAGTGACCCTGACTAAGATATATTATTGTCCCCACCATGAAAGCATAAAAACCTGTGTTTGCCGGAAACCTTCTCCTTATATGGTCAACCTGGCCATCGAAGAATTCCATATCGATAAGAAGCGATCCTGGTTTATCGGGGATAGCTCAAAGGATGTAAAATGTGCTGAAGATGCCGGAGTTAAACCGTTACGTATTCACAAAAATCAGGATATCACACCGGTCATCGATCAAATATTGAAATCGAAAGATTCATTCTAAGTCCGAAAAATTCCAGGACTACCTCTAAAATTAAGTAAAAAATAACAGATCGGGCTTGGGATTTAAGCGGGAATTGAGTAATTTCGCTCAATTTTTAAAAATCCACAGCATATGGCTCATTACATTAAAGAAGTATCACGTACATTTGGAGAATATCTGTTAATTCCGTCACTCACCACCAAAGAGTGTACTCCTGACAATGTTTCCTTGAAAACGCCGGTTGTCAAATTCCGTCAAGGGGAAACCTCGAAAATACAATTGAACATTCCGTTTGTATCTGCAGTGATGCAGGCAGTCTCCGACGACGGTCTGGCTATTGCCTTAGCCCGTAACGGAGGTTTGTCGTTTATTTTCGGTTCTCAACCTATCGAAAGTCAGGCCGAGATGGTAAGGCGGGTAAAGAAATTCAAAGCCGGATTTGTAGTGAGTGATTCTAATTTACGTCCCGATTGTACCCTACAGGATGTTGTTCGCTTAAAGGAACAAACCGGACACGCCAGTGTCGCCATTACGGATGACGGAACCCCTAATGGAAAATTATTAGGTATGATTACAAGCCGGGATTATCGGTTGAAAACAGATCCGTTAGATAAACCGGTAGTTGATTTCATGACTCCTTTCGAAAATCTGATTGTAGGAAAGTTGGGGCTGACTTTAAGTGAAGCCAATACGATCATCTGGGATCATAAGTTGAATTGCCTTCCGATTATAGACGACAATCAAAGACTTCAATATTTTGTCTTCCGCAAAGACTACGACAATCATATAGAAAATCCCAATGAATTGCTCGACAGCCATAAAAAACTGATGGTCGGAGCCGGAATTAACAGCCGCGACTTTAAAGAACGGGTACCTGCTTTGGTAGATGCCGGAGTAGATGTGCTGGTAGTAGATTCTTCCGACGGTTTTTCGGAATGGCAATACGAAACGATCCGCTGGATTAAAGAAACGTATAACGAAGAAGTCAAGGTAGGCGGTGGTAATGTGGTGGATAAAGAAGGATTCTTATATCTGGTGAAAGCCGGAGCCGATTTTGTAAAAGTAGGGATCGGCGGTGGTTCTATCTGTATCACTCGTGAGCAAAAAGGGATCGGCCGGGGACAGGCGACTGCTCTGATCGAAGTATGCCAGGCTCGTCAGGAATATTTCGAACAAACCGGTATTTATATTCCGATCTGTTCCGACGGAGGACTTGTACATGACTATCACATGACCTTAGCATTGGCCATGGGCGCCGACTTCCTGATGATGGGACGCTACTTTGCCCGCTTCGACGAGAGTCCGAGTAAAAAACTGGCTATCGGTAATAGCTATGTGAAAGAATATTGGGGAGAAGGATCCAACCGTGCTCAAAACTGGCAACGCTACGATATGGGAGGAAACAGTAAAGCTGCCCTGAAATTCGAAGAAGGGGTCGACAGTTATGTTCCATATGCCGGAAAAATGAAAGACAATCTGGAAATCACCCTGGGCAAAATCAAATCGACCATGTGTAGCTGTGGTTCCGTTACGATTCCTCAATTACAGGAAAGAGCAAAAATCACCTTGGTATCCTCTACTTCTATTGTCGAAGGAGGAGCACACGACGTAATTCTGAAAGATACCAAGATTCAATAACAGATCAGGGATGCCACAAAATGGGTGGCTTCATTGACTGGAGTCAGATTTAAATAACCGGATTTTATCCGGTTATTTTTATATACGGCCGGATAGAGCTGTTGCAAATGCCTGTGCTCCTGCCAGGCCTCCCCCGCTTTGGCATAATAACGAACCGTGAACTCTCCTTCCGCATGTTCGTCCAAATATCGCCGGCTCAACATAAGGGCGACTATTCCCATATTATAACGCAGATTGATTTCCAGGCAAGGTTGCACTCTATACTTTCCCGCAGAGTCGGAATAAATCATCATATCTATCCCTAAATATCCCCGGTAATCGGGCAAAATCCCGGCAATCATATCCGGCAATTCCTGTTTCAGCGACTGCAACTTTTCTTCTCCTAATTTACTTCCCAGTAATTGCTCAATATACGCTTGAGCTCCCAGATAATTCCCGCGATATTCACCGTTCAGGCCGGTAGAAAATACCGACCATCCGATAAATTCCACCCCTTGCCTTCCTGCACAAAACTCCATGGCAAAATCCAGTACCTTATTCAATTTTTTTTCCAACATAACATACCCCTGCCGTTTCAATATCCCGTGTAATCGTTCTTTCTCTTTCACAGCAATAGGTTTTCCGAGTACCAGAATACCTTTCCCCGAAGAAGACCAGGGCGCTTTCACCAGGTATTTTCCGGTTTTCATTTTCTGTTCGATCTCTTCGATAGAATAACCTGTCTCCGGAATCACTTCCTTTTCCAGATCAGGAATCAAACCGAACAAACGAATCAACCCTTCCCGGGCTTTCCTGCGGCTATACCACTCTTTTCGTTCCGTCTTCCACTCCTCACCCATCCCCCGTTCGGCCAGCCAATGGCACATTTTCGGACTCCATCCCCACGGTTCCCCTTTCACCTCTCCCAAAATCCCGGCTTCTGCCTCCTGAATAAAACCGGCCTTCAAATGCAAAGGCTCATAAACCGATGCCATAAATACCGGATCCGGTAAATTCCTGACTAAGACCCAATCTTCCGATTCTCCCAGAAATACAGGTAAAACCGCCAAATCTTCAGCCATGGTCACCACATTAGCCGGAGGCATATAGTATTTACTTCCATTGGCAATCGCCATCTCACAATCCGGATTGAATATCCAAAGCCTTTTCCTGTTTTCCATCGACCTGATCTGTTTCTCCCTGCAAATATAAATAAAACGCCGTTTTTTCATAAAAAACTAAGATTTTCTTTTAATCGGCTGATTGATAAAGCGTAAAGAACGATAAGCCTGGTAATTGGTAGCGATTTGGTAGCGGTGCTAATTTCAGCGCATTGCTTTGCTTCACTTTTAGAACTGATACAAATATAGGGATTTTGACCGAAAAAGAAAAAAATAGGAGATTTTTAGTTTTCTGTGTAAACGGAAAAACAAGAAAAGTGTAAGTAACAGAATAAGTGCAAAAAAGAATTTGCACCTATTCTTGTTACTAAAAATGTAAATCATTGATTTTTAGTATATTATTCATTGCTACACCTTGCACCAAAACGGTCTGTCCTGGTATCCGTAGCAAATATACATGGTGTTTATGCTTGCAAATCATTATTTGTAGGTATTGCGAGTGATGATTAAAACCGTTAATTTTGCAAACTAATGGATCGTACGAAAAAAAGACAGAGACAGCGGGCTGTCATAGCATGCATGTTGTTGCTGACATTGATGCCCTTTTTCCTCGTGAAAGCTTTTCATGTTCACGGGGAACATTCGTGCGTATCCCATAACGAACAGGGGCACTCCCGTCACGATTCTCCTGAAAATTGTACCATCTGTCTCTTTACGCTCTCTCCGTTTATCGAGGCAGGGATTTTTATATACGATTATATTCCGACTGGCAGACCTGTCAGGTATCTTATCTCCGGGGAAACAGATGTCATCGTCACTCTTTTCCCGCATTTCCTCCGTGCACCCCCTGTGTGTTTGTCATAACTCCCTTGAGGGATTCGCATGCCATCACTGTGATTGCGTGCAGGGGCTTTTCATGTCCCGTCTTAACAGATTATAACCCGTTTATATTTTTTCAAGTATGACATTTCATGCATATCTCCAGTATGTGTGCCTGCTTGTTGTCTGCCTATGTACCCTCCCTTCTCCCATGGAAGCACGGGTACAGGCTGACCGGCAATCGACGGGCACACGCGATACTCTGCTGGTCATTGACCAGGAAAGCGGGCTTCCCATTGAAGGGGCCTATATCCTGACCGGGGAACGGTTACTTGTCAGCTCCCCCCGTGGAATGATTGTTTTCGGCCATGGAACGTGTTTCATGGATACGGTCCTCGTGCAGTGCCTGGGTTACGGTTCCCGGCGTGTGCCTTTGAACGAGGTATTCAAAGAAAGCAGCATACATACCGTATGTCTCTCCCTGGACATACAAAAACTCGGGGAAGTGGTCGTGACCGGTGAACATGCCGGGGTGTCACCCAACGTGGTGAGCCGGCGCCTTTCATCTCCCGAAATCAGGAACGCACTGGGAACCTCGCTTGCCACCCTGCTCGAACGTGTCAGCGGGGTAAGTTCCATCAGCACGGGAACCACTGTATCCAAACCCGTTATCCAAGGAATGTACGGGAACCGGATACTAATCATCCATAACGGTGCCCGCCAGACCGGGCAGCAATGGGGGGCCGACCACGCTCCCGAAGTGGACATGAACGGCAGCTCCTCTGTTTCGGTAATTAAGGGCTCCGATGCGGTAAGATACGGTTCGGATGCCCTTGGAGGGATTATCGTCATGGAGCAGTCTCCGCTTCCTTTCAGAAAACGCTCCCTTCGAGGGGGAATCTCCGCACTTTACGGAAGTAACGGGCGTCGCTACGTGGCTACCGGACAGCTCGAAGGTGCTTTTCCCGGTGATTTCGCCTGGCGTCTGCAGGGAACCTGGTCAAATTCCGGGGACCGTTCCACTGCGCACTATCTTCTGAACAACACGGGAACCAGAGAGTATCACGCTTCCGCCTCTCTGGGCTATGACCGCGGACGTCTGAGAGTGGAAGGTTTCTACAGCCGCTTCTACAGCCGGACAGGGGTGATGCTCAGCGCTCAGATGGGTAGCGAGGACCTGCTGGCGGAACGTATCCGGCTTGGTCGCCCCCTGCACACGGATCCCTTCTCCCGTGGTATCAGGCCTCCCTGCCAAGAGGTCACCCATCAGATCGCATTCGGCAGGATGCGGCTCGGCATGAAGAAGGGGGGAAGTATTCACTGGCAGAGTACCTGGCAGAAGGACGATAGGCAGGAAAACCGTGTCCGGCGGCTGGATTCTAACATTCCGGCGGTTTCCCTGTACCTGAATTCATTCCAGCATCTTCTGCGCTGGAAGCGGGATTACCGCTCCTGGCAGGTCGAGGCGGGAGGTCAGGTCATATTCATCGAGAACCACAGCCGCGCGGGTACCGGATTCGTGCCCGTTATCCCGAACTACACGGAGACACAGGCAGGGATATACGGAATCGGGAAATATCACCTGGCCAGGGGAGGCGTTGAAGCAGGCCTCCGCCTGGATATGCAGGAAACCCGTGCCAGTGGTTATGACTGGACGGGAAGCCCCTATGGCGGGACAAGAAAGTTTAACAACGTGTCCTACAGCCTGGGAGGACACTATCAACTTTCCAGACGCTGGAGGCTCACCTCCAACTTCGGTCTGGCTTGGCGTGCCCCTCACGTGTATGAACTGTACAGCAACGGGAACGAGCTCGGGTCTGGGATGTTTGTCAGGGGAGACTCTGCGATGCACTCGGAAAGAAGCTACAAATGGATATCTTCCCTCCGTTACGGCGACGGGATGTTCAGCGTCTGTCTGGACGGTTACCTGCAATGGGTGGACGGCTATATCTATGACGGGCCGGAGAAAGAGACAGTCACCGTGATTTCGGGGACATACCCGGTCTTCCAGTACAGGCAGACCCCGGCTTTCTTCCGCGGTATGGACTTTGACCTGCGTTTCACTCCGGGCGGTTCATGGGACTACCATGCCGTCGTCTCCTTTATACGGGCAAACGAACGGACAAAGGGTAATTATCTTCCTTATATTCCCTCCTTCCGTTTCAGCCATGAACTTGCGTGGATCCACGAGACGAAATCGCATCTCAGGCTGCGCCTGAACATCAGGCACCGTTTCACCGCAAAACAGAGGCAGTTTGATCCGGACACGGATCTTATCCCGTATACTCCCCCGGCGTACCATCTCCTCGGGTTCGACGCTGGTCTTGAACTTCCCGTGAAACGGGGACGCCAGGTCCGGTTCATGCTGTCGGCAGACAACCTCCTGAACCGTGAGTACAAGGAATACACCAACCGCTCGCGTTATTATGCGCATGATATGGGACGTGATGTGCGTTGCGGTGTAAACTGGATTTTTTAATTTATAACAACTATAATCAACACTAATAAATAAAAAGAAAAAATGAGAACAATTGCATGTAAAACCGTGTGGGCACTTCTGGTAGGAGTGTCCCTTGTCCTGTCACTGAACTCTTGCAGCAAGGATCCTGTAATACCAGAAGACGAGACGAAGAACAAACTGCATGAGGACCCGGCAAAAATGACCGTCCGCCTCGTTGAATGCCACCTGCACGCTGACTGGAACGAGATACAGAAGGCCGGAGGTCCCCACCAAAATCCGGAATCCCCGGCCAGATATATGAAACGTGTCCAGGAGATCACTTATGAACTGAAGGCCGGCAGTGGATGGACCCTTGCTGAAGGAAGCCAGGGCAAGTTTTACGTTCAGAAAAACGGCGAATATAAAAATGGAAACAACTTTACCCCGGCCCCGGTTTACCTGATGTTTATCTATTACTACAATTCCAAAGGAGAGTTGATGAACGGCCAGTTCGTGGAGAACGGGCAGGAGAATATCCACCAGCATTTCTTCACCCCGGAGAACGTGAGACCTACCTTTGACGGGAAACCGGAAGCTGACGACAATGATCCGGAGGCACTGGTGGATTATCTCTACGTGGATACCACGCCCTGGGACAAGACCAAACATGACAACGAGGCGGAAATTACGGGAGGCACTAACCCGGTAGGATTAAAAGGAGTTATCCGGTTCCTGAAGGACCGCAAGGAGTTTGACCTAAAACTCCGCCTGTATCACGGCTACAATTCTAAAAAGAACCCGCAGACAAACGGCTTTGACCCGTTCTACAAGCCCTCCGGGGTATTGATCCAGCGTGGAACATGGGATATTAACCTGAGCATCCCGGTAGTGGTATTTTGGAGCCGCGAGGAGTTTGTTGATGTGGACCCGGAGGCAGATGTGAACCTAATCGGGGAGGATAGCTTGGATGAAGACAGCAACCGCACGCTACACTCCATCATGAAAACCTTCAATCTTACATGGAAGGAGGCGCTTGAGGAGTTCATCTCCTATACCTACCAGGCGGGGGATGTGGAAGCTGGATCCATATGGCTTTGATCATCTCGCGTAGGATGGAATTCTCTCTTTATCAATCTACAGGCGGCAGGTGGGGCCGCCTTTTTTGTCTTGTGCAGCGAAAAAATCCCATCTGCCATGCTTAATCCCCGTGGTTTACTTGGGGATGTATTGGGACATGCTTTACCATCTCACCCTGTTCCATTTTTCATGTTTGGCAAGTTGAAAAAAATCCTATACATACAAGACGTACCGTTTCCTTACCGACGGGTTTGGAACCGACTTCCCGTCTTTCGTGCAATTTTCCCGCTTGGTTACTGAACTTTTTTGGTCTTTTTCCGATTTGATGCATATAAGTTTATGCTTCCTTTCCAGGAAACAAGGAAGTGTCAAATGTCTAACTAATAAAAAACTTATGGCAACAGTTAAAACAGTATTGGTAAAAGGAAGGAGCAACCGGTCCGGCAAATTCCCGTTAGTCGTGCAGGTTCTTCACAAGCGAAGGAAAAAGGTTGTTTATACAGGATTCAGTATCCCGGATACCCTGTTTGATCCCGTAAAAGGAAGGGTTATCGACGGCGGGGAAAACACCCCGGAGTCGATTCGGAGGATCAACCACAGGTGCGAAAGTATCTCAAGAGTACTGTTAAAGTGTATTTCAATGATAGAAAAGAAATCCCGGGAATACGAAATAGAGGACGTGTTCAGGACTTACGGCGTGTTAACCCACGAAGCCGGTTTTTATTTCTATTTTTCACGGAAAATCCGAGAGCTTCGTGAAAGCGGTCATTAGGAAACAGCCCGGGTATACGCCTCCAGCCTGCGTTCCATGCAGAGGTACCTGGGAAAAAAGAATTTTCCTTTCATAAAACTCTCTTCCCGGATCATTTCCGACTACCAGGGGAAACTGCTCGCTTCTATCGAAGCCTACGAAGAAATAGTTGCCTATGCCCGCAAGAAACAGGCTGAAACAGGGAGCAAACTATTGTGGGGAACAGCGAATGTCTTCGGACATGCCCGTTATATGAACGGAGCAGCTACCAATCCCGATTTCGATGTCGTGGCACGGGCTGCTGTCCAAATAAAAAACGCATTGGATGCCACTATCGCCCTCGGAGGTGAAAACTATGTTTTCTGGGGAGGCCGTGAAGGTTATATGTCCCTACTGAATACCGATCAGAAGCGTGAAAAGAACCACCTCGCCCTCCTATTGGCCAAAGCGCGGGATTATGCCCGTAGCCAAGGTTTTAAGGGAACATTCCTGATCGAACCCAAACCGATGGAACCGATGAAACACCAATACGACGCAGATACAGAAACGGTAATCGGTTTTCTTAAAGCACACGGCCTCGATAAAGATTTTAAAGTAAATATCGAAGTCAACCATGCCACTCTCGCCGGCCATTCGAAGAAGGTAAACTTTCGCTGGAAGATCTGCGGGAATATGCGATCGCTCACGGAGAACCCAAACAAACCAGCGGTAAACAAGAACTATACGAAGCAATGATCAATATGTATATTTAACCATTGTCAAGTCGCCAAACTTTTGTAATTTTACATCATTCTGTACAACAGGATAGCTAGTCTATTACCATTGAATGATCTGTTTATGTCAATCGAACTACACAAAATCTACAAACGTAAAAAGAGCGACCGGGACATTTTCCAGGAATTAATGCCCTTCAAAATCAAAGAAATTCTTTTGATCGCCAATTATTATGATGCTTATACCATCGAACGGGAAGGGCAATTCACCGATAAAATCGTGGGGGAATATTTACAGGTCAACCTGTATACCGCCCCCCGTTTTACTTCTGTCGCCAGCGAAGCAGAAGCCCTGAAGATTTTGTCCGAAAGGCATATCGACCTGATCATCCTGATGGCCGGTCTGGACAAACAAACTCCTTTGGTCATCAGCCGTCATCTGAAAGATTTGTATCCGAATATCTGTCAGCTGATGCTGGTAAACAACAATTCGGACCTGGCCTATTTTCATACTATAGAAGATCGGTTGTACGAATCTATCGAAAGGTTGTTCGTCTGGAACGGTTCCACCAAGATATTCCTGGTCATGGCCAAATACATCGAGGATAAAATGAACCTCGACCGGGACACCCATTTGGGAGATATCCGGGTAATCCTATTGGTCGAAAACTCGATCCGGTATTATTCCCGTTATTTGCCTTTACTTTATACTGAGGTCATGACACAAACTCAGGAACTCATTTTCTCAGAACCTCAGGACAACGATATGAGTATTGTGATGAAAATAAGGGTAAGACCGAAAGTAATATTAGCAACCAACTATGAAGAGGCAGTATACGTTATCGATCATTACCGGGAAAATCTGATCGGAGTCATATCGGATGTGCGCTATAAACGGAATGGAGAGGAAGATGAAGAAGCCGGAATCGAATTGATCCGCTATGTCAAGCGAACCGGAGCGTATATTCCCTGTATGCTTCAAAGCCAGGAGATAGAAAATACAGTAAAAGCAGAAGAGTTGCATGCTGCTTTTATTAATAAAAATTCCCCGACTCTGGCTCATGATATCCAGGATTTTATCAAAGGATATCTGGGATTCGGAGATTTTATTTTCCGGAACAAAAACGGAGAACCGATCGACAGAGCCACTTCGATAGAAGAATTTAAACAAAAACTGCTGAGCATCCCGGATGAATCTTTGATATACCACTCCATTCGCAACGGTATTTCCACCTGGTTAATGGCCCACCGGGAAATTACTTTAGCGAAACATCTGAAAAGATACCGGTTTGAAGATTTCCCTACTCCGGCCGAAATGCGGCAATTCATCCTACGGGTATTCGAAGCGGCAGAATTGAAAAAAATCAAAGGGCGGATCATCAATTACAACCCCAAATTAGTCGATTCGAACCGTTACATCACCCGTTTAGGTAAAGGTTCCTTCGGAGGTAAAGGCCGGGGAATGGCTTTCCTGTCCACTTTTATCGAAAACGTCGATTTTAAGAAGCTGATCCCGAAACTAAAGATAGAAATTCCGAAAACGGCGATCATCGGTGTGGATGAATTTGATAACTTCATAGATAACAATGGGTTGAGTCGGATTATTTATAGTGATGAAAGTTACGAAGAAGTGAAAGCGGCCTTCATAGCGGCTCCCTTATCTCAAAAACTCAGGGACAAGCTCCGCTCCTACCTGGAAGTGATGCGTAAACCCTTGGCCGTACGCTCGTCCGGTTTGTTCGAAGATTCGCTCAGTCAGCCTTTTGCAGGTGTTTATTCTACGTATTTGATTCCCAATAACCACCCCGATATCGAACGCCGGATCGACGATCTCGAAACTGCCGTAAAACTGGTGTATTCATCGATATTCACCGATAGTTCGAGAGCTTACTTTCACGCGATCGACTGTATGATCGAAGAAGAAAAAATGGCGGTAATCCTCCAGGAGGTAGTAGGAAACGAATACAACGGAAAATATTATCCCAACATCAGTGGAGTCGCCCAATCCTATAACTTCTATCCTTTTTCTTACATTAAACCGGAAGATGGATTTGCAGTCATAGCACTGGGCCTTGGAGCATATGTGGTGGGGGGAGAAAAGACCTATCGTTTTTGTCCCCGTTATCCCAAATTGCAACTGGCCTCTATCCAGGATATGGCCCGGGATTCGCAAAAATATTTTTATGCCATAGACATGATCCATCCGGACTACAATCTGGTGAAAGACGGTGAAGATGCCGCTATCCGATCTTATGACTTGAAAGCGATAGAAGAAGACGGTAATTTACAGCATTGTGCTTCGGTCTACGATTTTATGAACGACCGCATAGGTTTCGATTTCAGTGTACGTGGCCCCCGGATTGTCAACTTTCCGGACATACTGCAATACGACTATATTCCTCTGGCTTCGACCCTGGATATACTGCTGGATATTTTCTCCCAGGCGATGGGAGCTCCCGTCGAAATGGAATTTGCAGTCAATCGGGAAAACAAAGAATGGAAATTTTATGTCCTGCAGATCAAACCCCTGATCAAAAATGAATATCATATGGATATCGACAAAGAAAATATCGATATGAGTAAAGCGATCTTACGGGCCGACAAAGGAATGGGCAACGGGAAAATCACCGACATTCAGGATCTGATTTATGTCGATCCCCGACATTTCGACCGCTTGCGCACCGAACAGATGGCCGAAGAAGTGAAATTTTTCAATGAAAAATTAAAAGCCACCGACACCCCCTATATCCTGATCGGACCGGGACGTTGGGGAACACGGGACAAATTGACCGGCATTCCTGTATTGTGGTCGGATATTTCTAAAGCCAGGATTATCGTCGAACAAGGATTAAGGGATTTCCCCCTGGACGCTTCGCTGGGGTCCCATTTCTTTCACAATGTGACTTCCATGAATGTCGGATACTTTGCCGTACCTTACGAATCGGACAGCTCCTTCATCAATTACGACATTATTCGAAATCAGCAATTGATCGAAGAAAAAGAATTCGTCCGCCACGTCCGGTTTGCCAAACCCGTAACGGTCTATATGGATGGCAAAAAACAGACTTCTGTAATCGTAGAATAGCCTTACCGGTAAAAAGGGAGCCGGACAGATAAAACAGCAACAACGAATAAAACGATGCAATCCAGTTTTAAACCGTTACTCCTGTTTTAACTGTCGGCACCGTTTTATCTACCGGCTAAAAGCCGCTATCCGTTTTATTCAACCGTAACTGATTTCGCCAGGTTTCTGGGTTGATCCACGTTGCGTCCTTTATTAACGGCAATGTAATAAGCCAGCAATTGCAAAGGGATGGAAGCTACTAAAGGAGCAAAAGGTTCCAACACATGAGGTACTTCGATGCAATAATCGGCAATATCGTGTACCAACTGGTCGCCTTCACTGACAATAGCGATTACTTTTCCTTTCCGGGCTTTGATTTCCTGTATATTACTAATGGTCTTTTCGTATATACTATCGGTAGTTGCAATAGCTACTACCGGCATTTCTGCATCGATAAGTGCTATAGGTCCATGTTTCATTTCGGCAGCAGGATATCCCTCGGCATGGATATAAGAAATCTCTTTCAATTTCAATGCTCCTTCCAAAGCGGCCGGATAGTTATAGCCACGTCCCAGATAAATGAAATTACGGGCATAAGTAAATATCTTAGATAATTCCTTTACCGGCTCGGCATTTTTCAAAACCATAGAAATCTTTTCAGGTATACCCTGCAACTCTTTTACCATTTCTTCGAAACGAGCTTGGGTAATAGTCCCTTTCTGCTGAGCAATAGTCAAGGCCAACATCGAAAGTACGGTTACCTGGCCGGTAAAAGCCTTGGTGGAAGCCACGCCGATCTCAGGTCCGACATGAATATAAGAACCCGAATCCGTAGCCCGGGCAATCGAAGAACCGACTACATTACAGATGCCGTAGATAAATGCCCCTTTCGATTTCGCCAGCTCTATCGCAGCCAGGGTATCGGCCGTTTCTCCCGACTGGGATATGGCGATCACGATATCTCCCGGATGGATCACCGGATTCCGGTAACGAAATTCCGACGCATATTCCACTTCAACAGGGATACGGCACAAATCTTCGATCAAATGTTCGCCGATCAAAGCAGCATGCCAGGAAGTACCACAGGCAACAATTACAATCCGGTTGGCATTCAGGAATTTATCCCGATTATCGATTACGCCGGAAAGTACCACACTATTTCCTCCTACATTGATTCTGCCCCGGATACAATCCTGTAAAGTACGAGGTTGTTCATAAATCTCTTTCAACATAAAATGGGGATAACCTCCTTTTTCCAACTGGCTTAAGTTCATAGCCAGCTTTTTTATCTCAGGAGTGATTTCCACATTATTCAAATCCACTACTTTCAAAGGCTCTCCCCTACGAATCACCGCAATCTCTTCATCATTGAGGTAAACGACCTTATCCGTATATTCCACAATAGGCGTAGCATCCGAAGCTAAAAAAAACTCATCCATACCGATTCCGACAACCAAGGGGCTACTTTTACGGGCAGCTATGATCTCGTTGGGATTGCTTTTGTCCATCAATGCAATCGCATAAGCACCGATCACCTGATGCAAAGCCAACTGTACACCTGTACATAGATCCACCTGGTTGGTACGCATAATATACTCTACTAAATACACGATGACTTCGGTATCCGTATTACTGCGAAAAATATATCCTTTATTTTCCAATTCGGCCCGTAACACCGTATAGTTCCGTTATGGATCAGGGCCAGATTTTTCGATTGGGAATAATGGGGATGTGCATTTACATCATTAGGTTCCCCGTGAGTAGCCCAACGAGTATGGGCTATACCGATACAACCCGATATATCTTTCGACTCGGCAAAACGCTCCAGATCAGCCACCTTGCCCTTCGTCTTATAAACATTCAATTCTTGATTATCCGAAATCAAGGCAATACCTGCGCTGTCGTATCCACGATATTCAAGACGATGCAAACCTTTGATCAGAATAGGATAAGCTTCTTTAGTTCCTATATAACCTACTATTCCACACATAAATTTTTATTTTAGCCCCTTAGGCTTATTTCTATTTTCCATAAATTCGGAAACAAAAATATAATATCGATAGCAAAGTAGGTTG
>ERZ1034952.1949-NODE-1949-length-16002-cov-9.203737_pt1 | contig 16002 bp, 10 predicted proteins | sample MGYA00520625_ERZ1034952 | MGnify/ENA primary metagenome ERZ1034952 (study PRJEB33766, sample SAMN09781773) | gut metagenome | biome: gut microbiome | host: Homo sapiens | place: Madagascar | study: EMG produced TPA metagenomics assembly of the PRJNA485056 data... | reverse complement strand
TCCTGTTCGATCAGGATATTTAAACCAACACGCATAGCGCCAAGGCAGGTGTACAGATTATTTCTCATAAAGTTTGCAAGTGTGAATTTGCTCTCAGGAGAACGAACAAACAACGGACGTCCTTCTTCGAATCCTGTCATATGTTCACCAGAGAAATAGCAGTAGGAAAGAAGTCCGCCACAGTCCGGATCACCTTCCAGTGCTTTGTTGTAAAGTGTTCCAAACAGCTTGTTCATATCCACTTCCATTCCCATAGCCTCTGCAAATTCTTTGAATACATTTACCCATGCATTCAGGTCAGAAGTACAGTTATTGGAATGTGCCATGGCAACTGCATCACCAGCCGGTGTAGTTACCATATCAATCTCTTTGTATGGTTTGGAAAGTGCTTTTTCAAGAACGATCATTGCAAATACAGAAGTACCTGCAGAAACATTACCTGTACGCTGTTTAACACTGTTCGTTGCAACCATACCGGTTCCTGCATCACCTTCCGGCGGACACATCGGAATTCCGGCTTTGAGTTTTCCTGTAGGATCAAGGAATTTTGCACCCTCTTCTGTCAGAGTGCCGGCATCCTGTCCTGCTACCATAACCTCTGGCATGATGTCACGGAGTTTCCATGGGAAGCCATATGGCTCTACCAGTTTATCAAATTTCTCAACCATTTCCTGGTTGTAATCTTTTTTCACGGAATCAACCGGGAACATACCTGCTGCATCACCGATACCAAGAACTCTCTTTCCTGTCAGCATACGATGAACATAGGCTTCCAGAGTGCACATGTAATCAATATCTTTTACATGCTCTTCACCATTCAGGATTGCCTGATACAGATGTGCAATACTCCATCTCTGAGGGATATTGTATTGGAAAAGCTCCATCAGTTTTTCGGAGGCTTCTCCTGTGATATTGTTTCTCCATGTACGGAACGGTACAAGAAGGTTTCCTTCTTTATCGAAAGGCATATATCCATGCATCATGGCACTGATTCCAAGTGCACCAACGCTGGTCAGCTCTACTCCGTATTTTTCCTGTACATCCTTTATCAGATCACTGTAGCTGCCCTGAAGTCCTTTTGTAATATCCTCCAGAGAATAAGTCCATACACCATTCTCATAACGGTTTTCCCACTCATAGCTTCCGGATGCGATCGGATCATATTTGTCATCTACCAGAACCGCTTTGATTCTGGTAGATCCGAACTCTATTCCAAGTGCTGTTTTGTTGTTTAAAATAGCTGTCTTTGCTTCGTTTACACCCATTGTAAATCCTCCCGATTTTTGTGTTCAGATTCCGATTTAACAGAACCTGTTTTGCTTTCCCCTGCTATCTGTACTATTGTACTATTACATGCCATTCTGATTTTTCAGGGCTCTGCACTCAATAAGAACATTATAATATTCTTCCATAAAAACATCAACATATCCTTTCAAAACCTCTTGTATATTTATAGTTTTATGGAAATTTAATATTTCAGACTCTATGCCCCTATCCACTTGTATGGTAAAATGTTGTAAATCTGATAGATAGTGTAAATGTTTACAGATTCATTTATAAGTATGGAGAATTATTATGAATAAAAAAGAATTTTTAGATACCTTGTATAATCAACTTTCCGGGCAGATGCCGGAAGGAGCAATCGCGGCACATGTGCAGTATTACCGCAATTATATTGAAGATGCAGTGACTCAGGGCCGTACGGAAGAAGAAGTCTTAAACGAGCTTGGTGATCCAAGGCTGATCGCACGGACACTTCTGGATACGGATTCAACTGCCTCCGGCAATCCACAGACTGCTGAGCGTTATTCTGATCCATATACGGAGCGTTCTTACGAATATGACATCAATGACAATTCTGGCAGTAAAAAAGTAAAAAGCCGTAGTTTTCACATCGATCTTAGTACCTGGTATGGCAAGCTTGCCGTTATCCTGATTGCTGCAATCGTGATTGTACTTTTATGTACGGTACTGAGTGTTCTGATTCCGGTCATGGTTGTTTTCGGCATTGTCTGCTTTGTGATTTCCAAGCTTCGAAACTGATTGCCAATAACACTATAAAAAAAAGTGTAAATCCTGACACCAAGATTTACACTCTTTTTGTTATATAGACCAGACTCTTATATGACAATTCGTGTTACTTTGTAAATGACGTTTTTACGTCAATTCAGACATTTTAGAATTCCTCTGTTCTACACAAAAATGTATATTCTCCACTCCCAAGTTCTCTTTTTGCATTAGCAAGAACAAGAGTGGCTGTCGTATTTACCGGTATTCGACACGTATAGGAATATCCCTCTTCTGTCTTTTTCCATGCACTTTCGATTCTTCCATAAGGTGTATCAATACCACCTTCTGCAAATGCAAAAGTTCCCATCTCCGGTTTCAGGGTAAAATGTTTATAACCCGGATGCTCTTCATCTCTCTGAATACCGAGTGTATTCTCATACAGCCAGCTCAACACGCTGCCTAATGAATAGTGGTTGAAGCTGTTCATGGAGTTATTTCCACCAAATCCATTCTCACGGGTAAAGCTGTTCCATCTCTCCCAGATTGTCGTTGCTCCCTGTGTGACCGGATACAGCCAGCTTGGAAAAGCAGTCTGTGTGATTGTTTTCTGTGCAGTTTCCGGATACCCGCCTTTACTTAACATCGGATTGATCGGACCTGTTCCAAAAAATCCTGACTGGATTGTATAATTGCCTTCTCTTGTAGTACGTTCCAGATGTGCAAAAGCCATTTCTTTCACTGCATCTGCAAATACATCACAATTCAGTCCGATAGAATAACTTCCCTGTACATCACAGGTACTTCCATCTGCATTCTTTGTGATACCGGTCTCTTTATCTGTAAAGGTATCATTCCAGTATTTCTTTGTCTCTTCTGCAATCCGGTGATATTTCTTCTGTCCTTCTGCATTTCCGGTAAGAGCCGCAAATCTCTCCATAAGTACTGCATTTCTGTAATGAAATGCGTTAAAGATCAGATAATCGTCTGCCGGAATCGGTGCAAGCCAGTCACCAAGCCATTCATTTACATGAAGCGGTGGCATTCCCGGAAGTCCGACTGCTTTCATGCTGTCCATCCATCGATCCATGGAATCATAATATTCTTCAATCAGTGCCGCATCTCCATACTGCTGATAGAGTTCCCATACCATAAGGATCATGGCACTTTCATATGTCTGTCCGCCAAACCCGCCTCCGGCAGGTGCGATACTTGGCAGTCTTCCATCTTCTGTCTGCATATCCTTCATAGCCTGCAGATTTCTCAGATAGAAATTCTTCACATTGCTCTGATAAGTCGCAGTACGACAGAAAATATGAGTATCACCCATCCATCCCATACGCTCATTTCTCTGCGGACAGTCCGTCGGGATACTGATAAAGTTACAGTACTGACTGAATTTTACATTCTGCGTAAAACGATTGATCAGTTCATTGTCACAATGAAACTTTCCTGTAATCTGATCCACGCTGGAAAGAAGTACTGCCTGCACATCTTCCAAAGCCGGTGCCTCATCCACACCACTGATCTCAATGTAACGGAATCCGTGGAATGTAAAACGCGGTTTGTAAACTTCCACTCCATCTCCCTTGCAGTAATAAGTATCCTCATTAGAAGCCTCTCTCAGGTTTGCCTGCAACATCTGGCCTACAAGACCTTCATACTCTGGAAGATCTGGATACAGAACTTCTCCGTAACGAATTGTGATTTTTTGTCCGGCTTTTCCTCTGAGTTTTAAAACTGGCACACCCGCAATCTCCTGTTCCAGATCATAAATATAAGTTCCCGGTAACGCTTCTGTCATGGATTTTGCTATAAAAGTTTCTACCTCATGCACTGGTGCCTGATAGTTACCAACAATCTCCGGTTCCTTTTCGTTCATAGCCGGCCAGCATGCTGCCCCAGGAAAAATACCTTCCTGCTCTTCCATTACGACCGGTGTAATAACTTCAGGTTTCTTCAGGCCATCTGCTTTGAAATCCGGTTTTGAAAATTCATAATAAGACTCTTCCAGGCGTGCATCATAAGTCTCCCCATTGAAAAATCCTGCATAACGATACGGACCTTCACCAAAATACTGCCAGGTCTCCTCGTTCGTAACAATTGTTTCTCTGTGCCCATCTTCATAGGTAAGTACCAATTTTCCAAGAAAAGACGGCTTATCACCCCAGTAGTTATAATTGTGCAGGCGGAAACTAAACGAATCACTCCACCATCCTGAAGCAAGGACACATCCCAGACCATTCCATCCTTCCTGCACCAGATCAGTCACATCGTAGGTCTGATACATCAAATGACTGTCATACTGGCTTGCTCCAGGTGCAAAATATTCCGCTGTAACAAGTTCTCCATTCATGCTGCATTCATAGATTCCACGTGCAGTTGCATATAGTCTCGCACTTGCCACTTTTCCATTCACTGTAAAGTTGGTACGAAGCATTGGCAGCGAAAAGCGACTCGGGTCGGAAATCTCCAGACATTCTCCTTTAAGATTCTTTCCGTTTTCGGTATCAACCGCAAGAATCTCTGCGCATGGTTTTCGAAGATTCCGTACACGGATTCCCTGATATTCTGCTTCGCTGTCTGCCCCTACATAATACCCCATCTCACAGAGACGGGGGAATGTGGTCACATCAAATGCTCCCAGTGGATTTAACTGTCTCGGCATTTTTACAATATCTCCGGACGGTGTTTCTCTGCTGGATTCATCAATCCTGCAGTCATCCAGATATGTATAGGCTCCATTTCCTTCTACCTCGATCGTCAGTTTATGAAAATCATGCTTATTTTCTTCTGTGATCAGTTCTCTGTCTGTCTTCAGATCTTTTGTTCCAAGTTCATACAGCGGAGTATCTGCCACATCTTCTTTACAGTATCCTCTTCTGTAAACTTCGATCACCGCCGGTGATTTTGCAATATTCAGAACAAAACGAATATTGTTCTCTCCCTCAACCTGCAGCTCATTTTTGCTGATGTCCATAAGTCTTGCATCATTTGCACCAAAAACGATTCCTGCTTTTGTTCCCTCTTTAATACGGAACGTACTTTCGATCACAAAAACACCAAGCTTGTTGGAAGCTACCATATACTCCGGTGCTCCGATCCACTTTGCACCATCCCATGCGGAAATGCTTCCATTCATAAGTCCTGTTTCGAACCAGGAAGAGGCCTCTGCCTCTTCTCCGTCCTGATTCCAGACTCTGACTGTCACATAATATCTTGTTTCCGGCTGCAATACGTCACCGTCAAATGTGATTCCTGTGGAATTATCTGTAGACATTTCTCCACTATCCCAGACATCCGCACCGCCTGCTGTTTTTCCTACAAGAATCTGTACTTTTGTCTGCATCGTATTCTGTTTTTCGGATTTCAGTTTCCAGGAAAATACAGGTTTCTCTACATCCAGTCCAAGTGCTTCTGCGATCTGATTCACTCTCAGATCATATATTTTAAAATTTTTATCACTCATTTTTCTGCCTCTTTGTGTTGCGGAATATTATTTTACTTTTTTGTATGGCACTGCATCTTCAAATTCCATAGACTGCCATGCGATATTTACCAGACGGCTGATGCATGCCTTAAGATCCTCCATGGAAAGTGTACCATCCGCAAGTTCCTGATTCAGATTATCTCTGTCACTGAATGCACCCGGCATTACGAGGTCATTTCCTGCTCTCATACAACCGGAAGCAGTACAATCCGGACCATACTCAGTGGTTGTCCAGTCTGTCATGATCACACCCTGGAATCCCCATTCGCAACGTGCTGCTTTGGTACAGGTATCTTCGCAGTTTGCTGCATGAACACCATTAATCAGATTGTAGCTTGTCATAATGGACATTGGCTGAGATTCTGTTATGGAAATCTCAAATCCCTTCAGATAGATCTCACGCAGTGTTCTCTCGCTTAAAATACTGTCAGAACCCATACGGTTGTCTTCCTGGTTATTGCATGCAAAATGCTTGATGGTCGTTCCACAGCCAGGCACGTTCTGTACACCGTTTGTCATGGCTCCGGCCATTCTTCCGGCAAGAAGCGGGTCTTCGGAATAATATTCAAAGTTACGTCCACAGAGCGGATTACGATGAATGTTCATTCCAGGAGCAAGCCATAAGGTTACAGAGAATTCCAGCATCTCTCCTCCGATCATCTCGCCGACTTCTTCGATCAGTGCTGTATCCCAGGTCTGTGCCAGAAGAGTTCCTACCGGAATTGCAGTACAGTACTGATATCGGGTTTCTCCCGGATCAGCCGGTTCGCCTTCGCAGAAGAGTCCACCCTCCAGACTGAATTTAAATGGTTTGTTAACGATCTTGCCTTCATGAACATTGTAATGTTTCATCAGACGAAGACCTGCCGGGCCATCAGCAAGAACGATTCCCGGAACACCGTCTTCCAGTACACAGTTATTTGTCTCACCGGCAGAACCCGGTACGGAAATTCCGGCAGAGCCAAGGTTACTTCCCTGTCCTTTGCCCGGATCTCCACTTGCCAGCGCCACCAGCTTCTCTGTACTTAAGGTATCCACAAATTTGCGTGCTTCTTCCGGTACACATTCTGCATTAGAACGGTACTCTACCACACGCGTCTCCACATCTGCTGCTTTCAGTTCCATAACCGAAAGTTTCTCTTCTTCTGCAACTTTCAGGAGAGCTTCCAGTTTCTGATTCATTTTCTCAGAAGACTGTTTCATTTCCTCCAGCCCTTCTTTCAGCGGGCAGATATTCTGTGTTTTTGTAAGAACTACTTCTTTATCAAGGTTCAGAACTGCACACGGAGCAGAAGCTTCCAGGCTGTTTCCTGCCCAGATCACATATGTACCTTTTTCCAGAATCCATGCAGCTTCTTTTTCACTGTAAGAAGTCAGTTTGTCCAGTCCGATCTCGAGAGTCAGTTTTTCGCTCTGTCCAGGAGCAAGAAGTCCTGTTTTTGCAAACGCAACAAGACGACGATATTCTTTTTCCAGTTTTCCTGCCGGACAGGTTGCATAAAGCTCTACAACTTCTTTTCCACTATAGGTATCGCCAGTATTGGTGACTTCTGTCTCTACGACAATTTTCTTATTCTCTTTCAATTCTGTTGCAAGAACCTTTGTCTCAAATGTTGTATAAGAAAGGCCATATCCAAATCCATATCTTACCGGAATATCAAAGCTGTCAAAGTAGCGATATCCAACATACAGACCTTCTGTATAATACTCTTTATCTACATTTCCGTTATTGTGAGAGAATGTCTTGCTGTTTGGATAATCTTCATATTTATAGGCCCATGTATCAGCCATCTTACCAGATGGGGTTACTTTACCGCTGATGATATCTGCAAATGCATTTCCGGCTTCCATACCAGGCTGTACGATCTGAAGAAGAGCTTCGATATTCGAATATTCATCCATAAAGGAAAGATCTGCCAGACCACCTGTATTGACTGCAACAATGACATGCTTATACATGCTGCAGATATCAGAAAGCTGCTGTTTTTCTTCTTTTGTCAGATAATAATCGCCTTCTGTATCAAAACGGTCTGCACCTTCTCCTGCAACACGGCTGAGAATATAAATTGCAATTTCTGCGTCTGTCTGAGTAACTGGTACTCCTGCCGGCATTCTGAATGGTGTGGTGGAATACACATTGAAAAAACCTGACACCTGATCTTCCAGTTTGGATGCTTTTTCTTCGATTTCGTCACGCCATGCATATCTTGCGGCCTGATACTGTTCATCATAAGCTTTGATCCAGTCTTCTGTCGTAATCTCAAATCCGGCATTTTTCATTCCCTGATAGATACTGACTGTTTCACGCTCATTTACGTCACCCGAACCAGTTCCACCTTTGATCGTTCTGGAAGCACCAACTCCATAAAGACCTACCTTTGTTCCTTCTTTCAATGGGAGAAGCTGTCCTTCATTTTTCAGAAGTACCATTCCCTCTGCCGCTGCTCTTCTGGCAATTTTGCGGTTATCCAGTTCTCTTTTCATTACTGTATTATCTGTTGTTCCTGTGAAATGTCTTGTCTTGATTGTTCTCATTCCACCGTTTCCTCCTCTTCATAAGCTTTAAATAAATCTGCAAAATAAATTGCTGCGAGATATGCCGGTCCGGATAATCCGATCAGAAAATCTACTGATATGAAACGGTAAGATACTGTCAGAAGAATTGCCGGAATCAGAGTCAGTATCAGCATCAGAACTGCCTGTGGAAGTTTGCCGACGCAAAACAGCAGGGCATTCTTAGCTGTATTTTTTATCGAATTGTCAAAACGTGCCAGTACTGCAAAAATATGAATCAGTACCATTGCGAAGATCAGTATGATCACAAAAAGAATCACACGGTATACCGTTCCAAATGTTCCTGTGATGGAACGAAGGAGCCAGATATCAAATGTCATAAATGCAATCAGGACGCCAAAGATCAGCCACAGAATCGTTGCTGGTTTAAAGTTAGCCTTAAATGCTTTGAAATATTCTGAAATGATCTTTCCATCTTCTTTTCGTGCCATTCGCATGACCATTGTATATAACGCAGTCATGGATGCTCCAAATGTAAAGATGGGGATGGAACAGATCAACGTCAATATATTCAATACGATCAGATTCCCGAGAGCATTCAGAAAACCTGCCAGTTTTCCGTCCGGTGCAAAAATTCCCATTTCTGTATACCTCCTGTTATTCCATGGCTCCTGCAAGATACAGGAGATATTTTACCGCTTCTTCTTTGTGTGGTGTATTATAAATAATTCCAACTGCTGCTTCTGTATCTGTACTGGTATAGCAATTGTCTGTCTTAAGGACCGGAAGATCATCTGCCATAATACCAATCGCTCTTCCGTCATCTGTTGTCAGAAGCTTATCTTCAAGTACTGCCATCTGCTCATCCGTCAGACAGTCCCTGAGATCCATCCAGGTCTGCGAACCGTCATATTTTACAAAATCATCCTTTGTCATACCACATACATCCAGAAGCTCACTTCCAATATCAGCCATAAATTTTGAAAGGCTTGTCATGGAATAACTTCCGGAGTCCGTTCCCTGAAACATCAGATTATTCTGGATCTGCACATGATATTTCTTTGTATCAAACCCGGAAGCTTCCATATATTCTTCTGCCATCTTCTCACTGCTTACATCTGTATGAGCATCGATCAACATGACGGAAAGTGCCGTGTCTTTTTCCGTCAGGGATGTGATCATGAAATACAATACCAGCACCACCACGATCATACCCGCAAGAAACGGCAGTTTATAATACATCCAGAAGTACTCCAGACTGTTCTTTATATATTTTTTCTTCTCACTTTGCTCACTCATCTGAAATACTTCCTTTCTATACGTTTTTTTACTTATTCATTTGCCTTGATTGCCGCACCTAATAAATTGGCATCATTTCGATACTGACATCTGTCTATAACAGTTGTAAGAAAAGGAGTATTACGATTAAAATGTTCATAGGAAATGCAGGCATATTCTTCCTTCACCTGCTCAATAAACCAGCCTTCTTCCGATATTCCGCCTCCAATGCAGAGAATATCCGGATTCAGAACTACAATCAGATTCAGACACTGGATTGCAATTTTATGTATCCATTGATCTACAACACGTTTTGCGGTTTCATCTCCCTGCAGTGCTTTTCTTGTTATTTCTTCTCCCAAAGTAGCTCTTTCTGTCTCATCCACATTTTCATTATAGCTGTTTACAAGTCCCATCATTCCTATGGTTCTTCCTACTTTTACTACCTCATCATCTGATGGGTATGCCATAAAATGAAATTCACCGGCAAAATTATCTGCTCCGCCCAGAATTTTATTTCCCAGGCAGATGCATCCACCTCCACCTGTACCGATTATTAAGTATGCCGACAGATTTGTTCCTTTACCCTTTCCAAGATTTACTTCACAAAGCCCTGCTGCCTTTCCATCATTCAATGCTGTCGTGTAAATCTGTGTTCTCTTTTCCATTTCCTTTGAAATGTTGGTATTATAGATTGCTGCCAGACTGGGGGCTGCCGAACTTCGAACATTAAACTCTCGGTCAATAAGACCCGGTGCACTTACACCAATTCTTTTTATGCCTTTTAAATCGTGAATATTATCACAAACATAATCATAAAACTGTTTCGCACTGTCAAATTTCAATGTAGGAATTTTGTAATGTTCTGAGATTTCTCCACTCTCTTCAACTACTCCAAACTTGATAAAGGTTCCACCTATGTCTATTGCAAGCGTTTTTTCAAAATTCATGCGAGATCCTCCCCATGAGATTTTATGCATTTCTGATACCAGTAAAAGGAATCTTTCTTATATCTTTTATTCGTTCCATTTCCTCGCTCATCTCTGTCTACATAGATCACTCCATATCGCTTGCTCATTTCAATCGTACCACAGGATACAATATCAATAATTCCCCACATTGTGTAACCCAATAATTCCACACCATCTTTTAGGGCCTCTTTCATCTGTTTAACATGTTCTCTCAAATATTCAATTCGATAAGAATCATGTATGTTTCCATCCTCTTCAACCTTATCGTAAGCTCCAATTCCATTTTCAGCAACAAAAACCGGAAGATTATATCTGTCATACATTTCATTCAATGATATTCTAAGTCCAATTGGATCAATCTGCCAGCCCCAGTCACTCATTTTAAGATATGGATTCCTATTTCCGGAAACTAAGTTTCCGCTGGTTTTCTCATAGTTTTTATCTGTTGATGCCACCATTGACATATAATAAGAGAATGCCAAGAAATCTACTGTATTATCTGCCAGAATCTCATCATCACCTGGTTTTTTATGAATATGAATATTATTTTCTGTAAACATTCTTTCTGCATATGAAGGATACTTTCCCCTGGCCATTACATCCGTATAAAAATAATTCTTATAGTTCTCATCCAAAATCGTCTGCATCATATCCTCTGGTCTGCACGTAGCCGGATATGTTGTAAATCTTGCAATCATGCCACCCATCATAGGATTTTTCAGCATTTTTCTTGCTTCCTTTATCGCAAGTGCATTCGCCAAAAACTGATGATGTGCACACTGGAAAATAGCACTTTCATAATCTGCTTCCTGATCTTTAATCAATCCACATCCATTATATGGATTAAATTTGCTACAATTTATCTCATTAAATGGAAGCCAGAAATCAACCAAATCACCCAGATGTTCATACAATGTTTTTGCATATTTCACATAGAAGTCAATCATCTTACGATTTTTCCAACCGCCATATGTAACAATAAGGTTGACTGGCACATCATAATGAAGCATCGTTGCAAAAACCTTCATTCCCCTTTTATGACATTCTGTAAACAACTCTACATAATATTGAATTCCCGCCTGATTCGGAGTTTCATCATCACCATTGGGATATATTCTTGACCAGCATATAGATGTTCTGAAAATCTTCATTCCCATTTCTTCCATTAATTTCAGGTCATCTTTGTAGGTATGGTAAAAATCAATCCCCCATCTGAATGGATAATGCTCAATTTCTTTATCTTTAAGTGCATTATTAAATATTTTAGATGTCATATTAATATTTCGCATCTGATTTCTTTTTTCACGCTTCCAAGATGAATCAAAATATCTTAAATCCTGTGTATTTATACCCTTTCCACCATCTAAGTAAGCACCATCTGCTTGTGATCCAGCTATAGCTCCACCCCATAAAAATGTATCGTCAAATCCTTTTCTCATGATTTCATCTCCTTAAAATAATGGACCAGCATAATTACTACTGGTCCAGATTTTTTCATTATAGTTTCAACCTTTTACTGCTCCTGCTGCGATTCCGTTGACAAACTGTTTCTGCAGTGCAAGGAATACAACGATCAGAGGCAGTGCACAGAGTACACATGCTGCAAACAGTACATTCCACTGGGCAGGGTTTTCCTTGTCACCAAGGAACTGAAGCATACCTACCGGAAGGGAATACTGTGCTTTCTTTGAAATAAATACCATTGGATAGAAATAATCATTCCATATCCAGAGTCCCTGTGTAATGACACAGGATACGATCGCCGGCTGAAGAAGCGGGAACACTACAGATGTAAAACGCTTCGGAAGGCTGGCACCGTCAATGTATGCAGACTCCTCAATCTCAACCGGAACCCCCTTCATAAATCCTGAAAACAGGAATACAGAGAACGGAAGAGAACAGGTAATAAACATGATCATTGGAGTAAAACGGGTATTCGGGATACCCAGTCTGTTTAATGTCTGTGCGATCGGAACAATAACCATCTGAGATGGAATGATCAGACCAGAAATAAAGAAGAAATACAGGAACTTTGCAAACTTTGTTTTGATTCTTCCAATCGGATATGCTGCCATTGTAGCAAAGACAACAACGCAGAATACTGAACCGGCCGTTGTCAAAACACTGTTAAGCAGTTCCATAGGATAGTTCATATTGTTAAATGCCTTCGCATAGCTGGCTCCTGAAAACTCAATAAACAGAGCCAGCGGAGAAGTCTGATTTCCCGGAGTACGTAAAGAACTGGAAAAAACAATAACCAACGGTGAGATTATAACAACACAGAACAAAATTATTACCAGATAAAGTAAAATACTTTTCGGTGTAAGCTTCATATATCCTTCGACTTCACGAGGTTCTTTTTTCTTTCCGAATGCCATTATAATTCCACCTCCTTCTTATTCATATAAAGAAGCATACATACTGTAATCACAATAATAAATGCAAATGCCAGTACAGAGAATGCGCTTGCACGCCCCATCTTCATATCTGTAAATGCTGTCTCATATACCTGAAACATCAGAGTCTTGGTTGATTTACCAGGACCGCCATTCGTCATGATAAAGGAATAATCAAATGCTTTCAGACCGGCAATTACAGAAAGGATCACGTTGATGGTAATTGTAGATGAGATCAGCGGTAATTTAATTTTTCTGATAAGCTGCCATTCTGTACATCCGTCAATACGTCCTGCTTCCAGAAGACTTTCATCAACCGTTTGCAGACCTGCCAGATAGATAATCATTGTTGTACCAAATGCTTTCCATACCTCTACAATCGCAATTGCATAAAGTGCAGTCTTATAATTACCCAATGGGTTAAATGCTGCACCATCCATTCCAATCATGGACAGAAGACTTGCGATCATACCTGAGCCTGGCATATAAACATAAGACCAGATAAAACCGATTACAATCGCACTGAACAGTGCCGGAAAATATGCACAGGTACGGAACAGACCCTTAAGATGAATCTTTGTATTAAGAATCATTGCAACAGCAAGACCAACCACATTACTGAGCAGAACTGTGATCACTGCATAAACCAGTGTATTTTTCATGGAATTGGTAAGTGTACCGTTATTCAATACTTTGATATAGTTCTTCATTCCAACGAAATCAAAATCATAATTGACCCCATTAAAGTTTGTTACACTGTAATAAAAAAGCTGCAATACCGGATAGATCCAAAAAATCAGGAAAAATGCAAGTGCCGGTATCAGGAAGAAATACATCTTATTGGTAAATACCAATGAGGTATTTGCACCTTTTTTCTTCATTTTAGTTTGTGCCATTCTTTTTCCCTCCAGGTAAAATGGAACTGCCCTGAAGCTTAACCTAAGTTCCAGGGCAGTGATAAGTCATATTTTTTCTATTATGGTTAAACCCTGTTATTCGTCCAGAAGATCTTCGAATTTATCCTGCATTCCCTCAGTGATATCATCGATCTCAGTTCCCTGGCCGCCTACCATTTCGCTAAACAGAGATTCCATTTCTGTTTCTGTTCCAGCCGGCCATGCCTGGTTGCACCAGTAGAATCCTTTTCCATCATTCATCATGTCGATAAATGGTTTAAAGAGGTCATAGTTTGGTGTGGAATCTGCACCATCACCATATGTTGCGATTACACGTCCTGTTGCAAGATAAGCATTCCATACATCAGAGGAACCATCCATCCAGTAATCGATGATTTCTTTGCACTCGTCTACATATTCTGATTTGCTGTATACACTATATCCGGCGCCCAGGCATGTAGCGGTATAAGTATCATCCGTTCCTGGAAGTGGGAAATATCCTCTTTCAAAATCTCCTGCTGCACCTTCTGCTGTAAGAGCTGCTGCATTGAAAGAACCATCAAATGTCATAGCTGCTTTTCCATCGATGAAATCAGTGATAGCCTGAGAAGCGCCATATCCAAGAGACTGTGATGCATCAATATATTTTTTATCATACAGAGTTTTGTACATTTCAAGAACAGTATCCCATGTTCCTTCATCTGTAAATTCTGCATCGCCATCTCTCAGCTGTGTATCATAATCCGGATTTTTGGAGTAAATCTCATCTGCTGCCAGCTGATACAGACCAAACTGCAGCACGTACTGATCTTTGTCTCCCATTACGATCGGCTGGATTCCGGCATCCTGAAGTTTCTGGCAGTCTTCCAGGAATTCATCCCATGTCTGTGGCTCACTGTCAATTCCTGCCTGTGCAAACAGTTCTTTATTGTAGTATGTTCCAAGAATCGCAACATTACAGCTTGCTGTAACAATATCGTCTCCATATGTAACAGATGACAGATCTTTTCTTCCCTGTACGCAGTCAAGATCATTTAAAGAAGTAAGATATCCTGCCTCTGCAAGTGAATAGCAGGAATTCTGTCCGGCATACATCGGCTGTGTCAGAATGATATCCGGGCATTCACCGGATGCAAGTTTAGTTTTCAGAGAGGTGTAGTAGTTATCATCCGGAAGTTTTGTTACCTCAAGTGTTACGTTCGGCCATTTTTCTTTGATCAGTTTTGGTAACTGTTCTGTTTCAAAATCATTTTCATATGCCGTTCCAGAAGTCATCATCGTAATTGTGATGTCTCCTGCATTTTCAATTGCTTCATGATCGTAACCATCTGCCGCAAATACCGGAACTGCTGCCGGTGCGGTAGCGCATGCGGTAACGCCTGCAAGAGCAACTGCTGCCATTTTTTTGAATTTCATAATTAAATTCCTCCCTTTCGTTTTTCACACATCTTTCACGTGTCTTTCATTTGATGTTTACATTCTAGCACATGCATGGTACACTTTTGTTGGGTCTAATGGTATACTTTTTTTAGATTTTATTGTCGAGGTAAAAAAATGAAACTACGTACAAAAATATTTCTAACATTTAGTATTCTGGCTACCGTTCCACTGGTGATTTTCACCGCATTCTGCTATAAACGCTATACAGAAACAACTTATGAACGAATGGATGTCATCTCTTCGCATCTGTTTGAAAATGCCCAGAATGCAGTTAATGACACTTTAACCAAAGTTCGTCAGACAGCTGGTACTTTTAACTTTTATTATAATGATGGTTCCAGTATTATCAGCGATCTTAAGAATTTAAATAATTCTGATTCACTGACGGATACATACAAATATTTCAAGATGTCCCAGACATTCAAACGCACCTGCCAGAATCTTCTGTATTCTGACCAGGACATTTATGGCATCTATATCTTTACTCCATCCGGTTATATTTTTAACTGTACAAATCAAGAAAATGGCACGATCCAGTCTAATTACGACTTCCAGAATGCGGACTGGTATCAGGATACCATGGAACTTGATGGTGCACTTTACATAAGTGACAATGCAGTTCATGACTGCTTTACAGGAGACAAACAAACAATCTTCTTTGCACAATGCCTGAAAGATATTTATACTCACGAAGTCGTCGGAGTCCTGATGCTTGACTGTAATTCCCAAATGCTGGATCTGAGTGCCGTCAACACCATGCCGGATGTCACTTTACTTACTATTGACAATACCAATACCAATGATGTTTTATATACTAATTATAATGAACTGCCCTCTGGTTTTGTAAACGATGGCGGCAATGTACAACGTACAGACCTCAATCTCTCACCACTGCGCCTTACTATGGTCATGGATTATACAAACCTGGCTAAAGAATTCAATATTACAGCTGTGTTGATCATAATCATCTGTGCGGTATGTATCACCGGTTATATTATTTTTGCTTATAT
>ERZ1034952.1945-NODE-1945-length-16041-cov-3.509446_pt1 | contig 16041 bp, 14 predicted proteins | sample MGYA00520625_ERZ1034952 | MGnify/ENA primary metagenome ERZ1034952 (study PRJEB33766, sample SAMN09781773) | gut metagenome | biome: gut microbiome | host: Homo sapiens | place: Madagascar | study: EMG produced TPA metagenomics assembly of the PRJNA485056 data... | reverse complement strand
CGCGCCAACAACCTGCGCGACGCTGCGCTCGGCACCGATGTGGACGAGTCGCTTATCAATGAGGTTGAGCACGCGCTCTTCTGCGCCGTGGTGCAGGCCGAGGGTCGCGTGGCCCGTGCCCTCGAGGCCGACGACTACCGCACGGCGCTCTCCGAGCTCGCGAGCCTGCGCGCGCCGATCGACCTGTTCTTCGACCGCATCATGGTCATGGACGAGGACGAGAAGCTCCGCGAAAACCGCCTGCGCATGCTCAACCGCTTCGTGAACGTGTTCCAGGACGTCGCCGACTTCGGCAAGATGGCCAGGTAGGAGTTCCGTCGGCCCTGACGGGGCCGACGGAACCAGCCGACGCTGCGAAGGGCTGAGGCGCCCGATCTTGCCCCTTGTGCAGGACGCTGCGCGGCGCGAAGGCCGCTTCGTTGGGCTTTCGCGCCATCTGCACTCGCCAGAATCCCGCTTGCTCATTTGGGCTCGACCTGTGATTTCTTTCAGGTGGTGACAATGATGCCAAAAGGACGGGTCGCTTGTCGTCAAACCTGGTGATAAGCGACCCGTCCTTTTGCCACCGCCGTTTGCCGCTGCCGCCATCTGCTATTCTTTTTCCCGAACGTTGTTTCGGGAGGAGTGAAACATGCCCAGTGCCCCGCAGAGCGATCAGTGGTCGCGCATTCCCACCATCCACATCATTTCCGACTCGGTCGGCGCGACGGCGCAGGCGGTCGCACGTGCTGCCGCAGCGCAGTTCGGCGTGACCAACCCGCGCATCGAAACGCTGCCGAAGGTGAAGAGCTACGAGGAGGTGCGCTGCTTCCTCGACCGCCACGCCGAAGAGCACCGCGCGCGTTTCGGCCACGATCGCATGCTCCTGTTCTACACGCTCGTGAACACCGAGATCCGCGAGAAGGTGTCGGCCTACCTCGAGGAACACGACAGCATCGTGTCGGTCGACCTCATGACGAACGCCGTGGACGCGATCGCGATGATGAGCGGCCTGCAGCCCACCTACGTGCCGGGTTCGCTGCGCGTTCCCGACGTGAACTACTTCCAGCGCATCGATGCGATGGAGTTCACCATCGAGCACGACGACGGGCGCAACCCCGAGGGACTCACCCAGGCCGATATCGTGCTCATCGGCGTGTCGCGCTGCTCGAAGACGCCGCTGTCAATCTATCTCTCCCAGCAGGGCTACAAGGTCGCCAACGTGCCGCTCGATCCCACGACCGAGCCGCCGCGCCAGATCTACGACGTCGACCGCACGCGCCTGTTCGGCCTCATGACCACGCCCGAGGTGCTCGTCGACATCCGCCGCGAACGTCTCGGCAAAACCCAGGCGGCGGTGGCGGGCCGCTACGCCGACCTCGAGTACGTCTACGAGGATCTCGAGCGTGCCCGTGCGGTCATGCGCAAGCTCGGCTGCATCATCGTCCATACGGAAAAACGTGCCGTTGAGGAAACCGCTCAAGAGATTTTGCGCTACTACGAGCGTTCGCATCCCTCGTCCACTGATATCATTGAATAATACCCGTGTTTTGGCGGGGTTGTTCTAAACGCGTCCGTTGCGCTGCGGTGCGGCGGGCACGGTAGGTAACCGCACTTTTTGGTGCTCAGCTTTAAGGAGAGTAAAGGTGACCGAAGAAGTGAAGCGCGTCTATGCTTTCGGCAAGGACGCCCAGGGGAACAACGTGACCGAGGGAAACACCACCATGAAGGCGCAGCTCGGAGGCAAGGGCGCAAACCTTGCCGAGATGGCCAACATCGGGCTTCCCGTTCCTCCGGGATTCACGATCACGTGCCAAACGTGCATGGAGTATGCGAACGCGGGCAACGTGTGGCCTGAGGGGGCGCTCGAGACCATCCACGAGTACCGCCTCGACCTCGAGGAGCGCATGGGCAAGAAGATCGGCGATTCCGAGGATCCGCTGCTCGTCTCCGTCCGCTCCGGCGCGCCGATGTCCATGCCCGGCATGATGGACACCGTCTTGAACCTCGGTCTGAACGACCAGTCCATCAACGGTCTCATCAAGCAGACCGAGAATCCGCGATTCGCGTGGGATTCCTACCGCCGCTTCATTCAGATGTTCTCCAACGTGGTGATGGGCCTCGACGGCGACCTGTTCGAGAACGCCATCACGGCCATGAAGAACGCCCGCGGCGTGGCATCCGACACCGATCTGACCGCCGACGACCTCAAGGAGCTCGTCGAGGAGTTCAAGCAGATCTTCGCCGACAACGTGTCGCCGACTGAATACCCCTCGCTCGTCGAGGATGGCGTGGCGCACTTCCCGCAGGACCCGATGGTGCAGCTCAAGCTCGCCATCGAGGCGGTGTTCGGCTCCTGGAACAACCCGCGTGCGGTCCTCTACCGCAAGAAGAACAAGATCGCCGACGACCTCGGCACGGCGGTGAACGTGCAGTCGATGGTGTTCGGCAACAAGGGCAACACCTCCGCCACCGGCGTGGCGTTCACGCGCAACCCCGCCAACGGTGAGAAGGAGTTCTACGGCGACTACCTCGTGAACGCCCAGGGCGAGGACGTCGTTGCCGGCATCCGCAACACGAGCCCCATCGCCGACCTCAAGAACGTCGAGGGCCTCGAGGAGGCCGGTCGTCAGCTCGAGGAGGTGTTCGTCGTCCTCGAGAATCACTTCCGCGACATGTGCGACATCGAGTTCACCATCGAACAGGGCAAGCTCTGGATGCTGCAGACGCGCGTGGGCAAGCGCACCGCCGCCGCCGCGCTCCACATCGCCATCGAGATGGAGAAGGAGGGCCTCATCACCAAGGAGGAGGCCGTGAACCGCGTCGAGCCCGACCAGCTCGACCAGCTGCTCCATCCCCAGTTCGACAAGGACGCGAGCTACGACGTGGTGGCGCGCGGTCTCAACGCGAGCCCGGGTGCTGCCGTGGGCGAGGCCGTGTTCTCGGCCGCCGACGCCGTGGCTGCCGCCGAGTCGGGCCGCAAGTGCGTGCTCGTGCGCTGGGAGACTAACCCCGACGACCTTGCCGGCATGATCGCCGCCGAAGGCATTCTCACCTCGCACGGCGGCAAGACCTCCCACGCCGCCGTCATCGCGCGCGGCATGGGCGCGCCGTGCGTCTGCGGCGTCGAGGCGCTCAAGATCGATGCGGATAAGAAGGAGGCTGCCATCACCGGCACCGACATCGTGATCCGCGAGGGCGACATGATCTCGATCGACGGCACGACGGGCATTGTGGTGCTCGGCGCGGTCGATCTCGTGATGCCTGAGCTCACTGGCGACCTCGACACCATCCTCGAGTGGGCCGACGAGTTCCGCACGCTCGGCGTGCGCGCCAACGCCGACAACCCCGAGGACGCGGAGCTGTCCCGCTCCTTCGGCGCCAAGGGCATCGGACTCTGCCGCACCGAGCACATGTTCCTGGGCGACCGCAAGCAGATCATCCAGACCTTCATCCTCAATGAGGACGAGGCCGTGCGCGAGAAGGCCGTGAACGACCTGTTCGAGGCCCAATCGGGCGACTTCTACGGCATGTTCAAGGCCATGGACGGTCTGCCGGTCATCGTGCGTCTGCTCGATCCGCCGCTGCACGAGTTCCTCGAGAGCGCCCGTGCGCTCGACGTTGAGATCGCTCGTCTCGACGCCCAGGGTGCGCCGGCTGCCACCATCGCGGCCAAGCGCGAGCTCATGGAGAAGATCGACTCCTTCGCCGAGCAGAACCCGATGCTCGGCCTGCGCGGCTGCCGCCTCGGCATCGTGTACCCGATCCTGCCCGTCATGCAGATCCGCGCGATCGCCACGGCGACGGCGCGTCTGAAGAAGGAGGGCCTCGATCCGAAGCCCGAGATCATGATCCCGCTCGTGTCCATCGAAACCGAGCTCGCGAAGCTGCGCGGCGTGGCTGAGCAGACGATCGCCGAGATCGCCGAGGAGGAGGGCGTCGAGCTCGAGATTCCGATCGGCACGATGATCGAGCTGCCGCGCGCGGCTGTCACCGCCGACGAGATCGGCAGCAAGGCCGACTTCTTCTCGTTCGGCACCAACGACCTCACGCAGACCACGTTCGGCTTCAGCCGCGACGACGTCGAGGCTGAGTTCGTGCCGCAGTACCTGCACGAGCACCTGCTGCCGTACAATCCGTTCGCGACGATCGACCCCGGCGTGGCGAAGCTTGTGAAGATGGGCGTTGAGCTCGGCCATGAGGGCAACCCTGACATCGTGTGCGGCGTGTGCGGCGAGCACGGCGGCGACCCCGACTCGATCCGCACGTTCAACGAGATCGGTCTCGATTACGTGAGCTGCTCGCCGTATCGCGTGCCGGTGGCGCGCCTTGCGGCTGCTCAGGCGGCGCTGGCCGACAAGACCGCTCCGCGTGACAAGTAGCGCACGCTAGATCCGAGAGTGAAACCGGGCCGCCTTGCAAGCGCAGGGCGGCCCTTTTTGAAGGCGAAGGCCGAAGGCAAGGAGGAACGGTGGCATACGAGAAGGTGAACACGCGCGAAGCACGTCAGCTCGCGGCGGACGGCGCGGCGCTCATCGACGTGCGGGATCCTGCGATGTTCGCGCGCGGCCACATCGAGGGTGCGGTGTCGCTGCCGCTCTACGCGCTCGACGGCGATGCGGCGGCGCGTGTGATCGGGCCGCGCGATCGTGCGGTGGTCGTGTATTGCCAGGCGGGCGTGCTGTCGGCGATGGCGGCGCAGGCGCTCGTCGGCCTCGGCTACGAGCAGGTGTACGATCTCGGCGACGTCGGGAACTGGCCCGACGCGCTCGTAACGGAATAACGCGCATCTGAAGGAGGACAGAGTTGACGATGGTCGACGAGGGGGCGACGGCCCGCCGCGCGCAGGGTGCGGTGAACGTGCATCTCGACCGCCTGCCGCGCACCGTGCGGTTTCTGCGTGCAGGGGCAGGGGCTTCGGGCGGATGCGATGGGAGCGGTGACCTGGCGTTTCCGCTTCCGCAGCTCGTGCTGCTCAACCAGACCAAGCTGCCCTACGAGGAGACGTACCGCGCGACCTCCGATTGGCATGAGGCGGTGGACGCGATCAAGACGCTCGAGGTGCGCGGAGCGCCGGCGATCGGCATTGCCGGCGCGGCGGCGGTGGCGCTTGCGGCGTCGGAGCTCGCTCTTGCGTGCCGGTGCGCCGACGGCCTCTCGGAGCTTGAGGCGTCCCTGCGCGCGCGTGTGTGTGCCCGCGATGCGCAGGCGGGCGACGTGGCGGGCTTCATGTGCGGGCTCGAGGCGCGCGCGGCGGTGATCGCGCAGGCGCGCCCGACTGCCGTGAACCTCGCCTGGGCGGTGGATCGCGCCCTTGCCGCGGCGCGTGCGGCGGCGTGCGGGTGCGCTGAGGACGCGCTGCCCGCCGCTGTAGCGGCGGCGCTCTGCGACCTCGTCGAACAGCTTCTCGAGGAGGACGAGGCGTGCAACCGCGCCATCGGCGATGCCGGTGCGCAGCTGCTCGCGCCGGCATCGCGCGTCCTCACGCACTGCAACGCGGGCAGCCTCGCCACCGCCTTCTACGGCACAGCGCTCGGCGTGGTGTACGCGGCGGCCGAGCAGGGCAAGATCGAGCGGGTCTACGCCGACGAGACGCGTCCCGTCGGCCAGGGCGCGCGGCTCACCACGTGGGAGCTTGCGCGCGCGGGCGTGCCCGTGACGCTCGTCTGCGACGACATGGCGGCGAGCGTGATGCGCGCGGGGCTTGTGGACGCCGTTATCGTGGGGGCCGACCGCATCGCGGCGAACGGCGACGTTGCCAACAAGATCGGCACGTATGGCGTGGCCGTGCTCGCCCGTCACCACGGCATCCCGTTCTACGTGGCCGCGCCCTCGTCCACGATCGACTTCACGATCGCCTCGGGTGCGGAGATTCCCATCGAGCAGCGCGATGCCGCCGAGGTGCTGCCGCGGTCCATCGAGGGCGTCGACGTGCTCAATCCTGCCTTCGATGTGACGCCCGCCGATCTCGTCACGCGCATCATCACCGAGCGCGGTTCGTTCGCTCCCGCCGACCTTGCGCGCGCCTATGGGGTAAACTGACGGTAGCTGATCCTGCGGGAAAGGGGAGAGCCATGCGTGTGATATACCGCGAGGACCGCGAGCAGCTCGAGCATCTGTCGCTTTCGGAGGACGCGGCGTTCTCCGACGAAACCGAAGGGCGCGAGCGTTCGACCGAGCTCGATATGCTGCGCTGCGACTATCAGCGCGATCGCGACAAGATCCTGCACACGAAGTCGTTCCGCCGGCTTTCCCACAAGACGCAGGTGTTCCTCGCCGCCGAGGGCGACCACTTCCGTACGCGGCTGACCCACACGCTCGAGGTGGCGCAGATTGCGCGCACCATCGCGCGTGCGCTCGGCCTCAACGAGGACCTCACCGAGGCGATCTCGCTCGGGCACGACCTCGGGCACACGCCCTTCGGCCACACGGGCGAGGAGGCGCTTGCGCGCTGCATCGCGCGCCACGTCGGCGTCGATCCCGCCTCCGAGGAGGCGGCGGGCCTCTACCGCCACAACGAGCAGTCGCTGCGCGTGGTCGAGATGATCGAGAACGAGGGGCGCGGCCTCAACCTCACCGCCGAGGTGCGCGACGGCATCCTGTGCCACACCGGCCCCGTGCGGGCGGAGACGCTCGAGGGGCGCATCGTGGCCGTGGCAGACCGCATCGCGTATGTGAACCACGACATCGACGACGCCATCCGCGCCGGCGTGCTCTCCGAGGACGACCTGCCTGCCTCCACGCATGCGGTGCTCGGCCCCGACCATTCGTCACGCATCCAGACGCTCGTGTTCGACATGGTGGAGACCTCGGCGCGCGTCGACGACATCCGCATGAGCGATCGCGTGTGGGATGCGATGATGGAGCTGCGCCGGTTCCTGTTCGAGCACGTGTACCTCTCGCCCGTGGTGATGGTCGAGGTGGAGAAGGCCCAGCGCCTCATCGACGTGCTGTTCGAGTACTACGTCGGCCACATCGGGGAGGTGCCCGAGGAGTACCGCCTCATCTCCGAGGGCGATGATCTGCGCGCGGTGACCGACTACATCGCCGGCATGACCGACCGCTACGCGAAGAGCCAGTTCCGTCGCCTTTTCGAGCCGAACAGCCTCCACTACTAGGGGAGGGCGGACGCGGCGTCGCATTTTCTCGCGGCGCGTTCGGGCTTTGTCGCTATAATGGCAAAGCTTATGGTTGCCAAGGAACATATCAGAGACGCGTTTCAAGCGGCATTGCCCGTCATGCTGGGGTACGTCGCCATCGGCATACCCTGCGGCATCCTCTGTAATTCGATCGGGCTCGGGGCGCTTCAGGTGTTCCTGCTCTCGGTGCTCTTCTACTCGGGCGCCGGCCAGTTCATGATTCCGAACATGTATCTTGCCGCTTCGCCGCTCGCCTCGATCATCGCGAGCGTGTCGCTCGTCAACACGCGCCAGATGCTCTACGCGGCCTCGTTTGCGCCCGAGTGCAAGGGCGTCTCAAAGCGCCTCGCGTTCTTCTTCGCCGCCACGGTGACCGACGAGAGCTACGGCGTATCCACCGCGAAGTTCCGCGAGGGCTCGTGGTCGGTCGACCGCGCGCTCATGGTGAACCTCTTCTCGCAGACGTCGTGGACGGTGTCGAACGTGATCGGCGTGCTCATCGGCGCGGCGGTGTCCATCCCGCTCAACATCGCCTCTTTCGCGATGACCTCGATCTTCATCTGCCTGCTCGTGACGCAGAAGGTGACGTCGGCGAACATCGTGGCCGTCGTGTGTGCGATGGTCGGCGTGTACGTGTGCAAGGCGGTGGGACTTTCGGGTCCCGCCATCCTCGTGGGCGCGCTCGTGGGCGTGGCGGCCGCCATGGTGTATGCGAGCGTGCGCGACAAGCGCCTCGCGAAGGAGGCGGCTGACCGATGAGCTGGGAGGAATTCTGGATCGTGCTCGTCGTGTGCGCGCTCTGCATGCTCGCGTGCCGCGTGCTGCCGCTTTTCCTGCTCAAGGGGCGTGAGCTGCCCGCGGGGCTGAGCCGCGCGCTCGGCTTCATCCCGCCGGCGGCGTTTGCCGCGCTCGTGGCGAACGACCTGCTCAACCCCGGCATGTTCGACGCGGGGCTGTGGCCCGCCGCCATCCCGCTCATCGCAGCGGTGTGTGTGGTGGTGGTCGCGTGCAAGACGCGCTCTCTGCTGTGGAGCGCGGTGACGGGCGTTGTCGCCTACGCGCTGCTGCTCATGATCTAGTGCCGGGCGCGGCTGCGGCGTGTGTCGGTCGCGTGCGCATGAGCCGCGCGTTGCGGAGGGGTGCGTCGCATGCGAGCGCCGCTTCGCGCGCCGATGCCCGTGCGTTCACGAAATATCGGCGTTCAACCTCTTGCCAAGGTGCATTCAAGATGATATGATTCCAAATCGTGTCTTTAACCAATCAACAGATATGTTGACGCATCACATAGAAGGAAACGAGCAATGGACATCATCCGAGCAATTGAGCAGCAGCAGATCAAAGAGGACCTCCCTGAGTTCCACGTGGGCGACACGGTGAAGGTGCACTACCGCATCACCGAGGGTAACCGCGAGCGTATCCAGGTGTTCCAGGGCGACGTCATCCGTCGTCAGGGCGGTTCCGTCCGCGAGACCTTCACGGTCCGCAAGGTGAGCTTCTCCGTCGGCGTCGAGCGTACCTTCCCGGTGCACTCCCCGAAGATCGAGAAGATCGAGGTCATCCGTCAGGGTAAGGTGCGCCGCGCCAAGCTCTACTACCTGCGCGACAAGGTGGGCAAGGCTGCCAAGATCAAGGAGAAGTCCTTCCACTAAGCCGCCAACGCTGTGCATGAGAAAGGGAAGCCCGCGGGCTTCCCTTTTTTGTTTGCGGCGCGTGTTTTCATGTGCGGTGGTGAAGGCGGGTGCGGGTGCGCGACGAGCGCTGCACGGTGTTCGCGGGCGGCATGTGCGGCGGAGAGCGCCGCTGCATGGGCGCGTCGGGGGCTCGAACCTCTCGAAGGCGCGCCCGGGCGGCTTGCTACCGCGTGGCGCGCGCTTCCGCGATGCGCGCCCGCACGGCGGCCTCGATGTCACACAGGTCGTCGAGTCCGCGCTCCTCAAAGGTGGCGCACGAGATGACCTGTGCGCCGATGAAGCGCATATCCTCGATGTTAGCTTCCTGCACGGCGGGGGTGCGCGAGGAGGTGGCGTCCTCGACGACGACCACGTTGTAGCCGAGCGAGAGCGCGTCATAGCAGGTCGATCGGATGCAGTTCGGCGTCGTGGTGCCCGTGAGCACGACGGTGCCTATGCCGCGTTCGCGCAGCTGCATGTCGAGGTCGGTGCCGAAGAATGCGGAGAAATTCGGCTTGTACACGACGGCCTCGCCCTCACGCGGCGCGAGCGCGGCAGGCGGCTCGATCGTGTGCGGTGCGGCGTTTGAGAGGGGTTTTCCGCCGCGCACCCAGCTCTCGTAGCGAACGGCTTCGACGTCCGACCCGTCGACGGCGTATCTGCGGTTGATGTGGTATACGGGGATGCTCCGCGCGCGGGCGGCGTCGAGCGCGCGGGCGCAGACGGGCACCGAGGCGGCAGCGCCCGCGACGCAGAGCGTCGAGGTGCGGTCGATGAAGCCGTTCTGCATGTCGATCATGAGCAGAGCGGCGCTGCGGGCTTCGATCATGGGTTCCTCGCTTTCTTCTGCTTGCATGCACTGATTATCGGTTCGGCGGTGTGGGCTTTCAACGGGTCAGGGCGTGTGGGTTACAATAACGGCGACGATGTGCCCGCAAAAGGGGAGAAGGGAAGGGTCCTCGTGCTTGACTTGACGGTGGCGGAGATCAAGAAGAAGCTGCAGACGGCCGACGAGGCGGAGTTCGCCGTGCTCGAGCGCTCGCTCGTTGCCGACATGCGCAAGGGAGTTCGTTCCGCCGTCGAGGTGGCGCGCCGTCGTCTCGAAGCCGCCCGCGCCGAGCGCGAGCGCGTAGAGGGCATGTACGCGTTCCAGGCCGAGCTTGCGGCCGTGCACGATGCGCGCGTCGTCGTCGGGCTCGACGAAGTGGGGCGCGGCCCGGTTGCCGGCCCGCTCGCCGTCGGCGCGGTGGTGCTGTCCGACTTCGGCATCATCGAGGAACTCAATGATTCCAAGCAGCTCACGCATGAGCAGCGCGAACGCATCGCCGCGCAGGTCAAAGAGGAAGCGGTGGCGTGGTCGGTGCAGTACATCGAGCCGCACGAGATCGACGCCGCGGGCATGACGGCCTCGCTTGTGACGGCGTTTCGCCGTGCCGTGGCGGCGATCGAGGGCCAGGGTGTGCCAGTCGATCTCATTCTGCTCGACGGCAATGCGCTCCATCTTGACAAGCGCGAGATCAACGTTGTCAAGGGCGACGCGAAGTGCGCGTCCATCGCTGCCGCATCCATCCTCGCCAAGGTGGAACGTGATGCGCTCATGACGGCCTATGACGCGCAGTACCCCGCATACGGGTTCGCGTCCAACAAGGGGTATGCGAGCGCTGAGCATATCGAGGCGATCAAGGAGCACGGGCTGTCACCTCTTCACCGCGTGACCTTCTGCGAGGGCTTCTTCCAGCAGTCTTTGTTCTAATTTCGGTTCTGCATAATCGCGTTGGGTTCGTTGGCTGACGCGTTCAGGCGCATCTACGCGGTGCTTGAGTGCGCTGCAGTGTGCGTTTGTCCGCTGCTTGTCTGACGCTGGGAGCGCGTCTGCGCGGCGTGTGGTTTGTGCCAGCGTGTTGCCAGATGCGCGCATGCGCGGCGCTTGAAATCCGCTTGATCCGCGCACGAACGAGATCAGCTGCTTGCATGTTTCACGCAGGATCCGTGCCGGATCGCGCCGCTACCTTCGTTGCTGCCGAGGAAAGGAGGCAGCAATGAACACCGTGGATACCCTGCAGGGAGAGAGAATCGACCGACGGACGGACGCTGAGGAGCGCGTGCCCTCGAGGCCGAAGAGAAGGTATTCCTCCCGCAGCAAGGAGCTGGGCCGTCGCGGCGAGGAAGTGGCGGCGAGCTTTCTTCACGACCGCGGCTACGAGATCGTGGAGCGCAACTGGACCTGCCCGGCGGGCGAGGCCGACATCGTCGCCCGCGACGGCAATGTGCTCGTGTTCGTCGAGGTGAAAACGCGCTCGAGCTGCGAGAAGGGGTTTCCCGCCGAGGCGGTGACGGCGGCGAAGCGCGAGCGCTACGAGAAGATCGCGCTCATGTACATCGCCGACTGCGACATCGTCGACGTGGCCGTGCGCTTCGACGTCGTGTCGATCGTCGTGGTCGCTTCCGATCGAGCGTTCGTCAGGCATCACATCGGCGCGTACACGGCGGTGTGACGTGGGCGCGCAATGCGCGGTGGCGAGCGCCACCCTGCGCGGCGTCGAGGCTCTTCCCGTCACCGTCGAGGTGGTGATCTCAGGAGGGTTGCCCGGCATGTCGATGGTGGGCATGCCTGATGCGGCTGTCCAGGAGGCGCGCGAGCGCGTGCGCGCAGCGATTCGTGCGGCCGGCTTCGCCATGCCCAACGACAAGATCGTCGTCAACCTGGCGCCGGCCAACCTGCGGAAGTCGGGATCGGGCTTCGATCTGCCGATCGCGATCGGCATCCTTGCTGCAACGGGGCAGATCAACCACCGCATTCTGGAAGGACGCCTTTTTGTGGGGGAGTTGTCGCTCGACGGGCGCGTGCGTGCGGTTTCGGGAGCACTTGCGTTCGGCATCTGCGCCGAGCGCACTGGACTCGCGCTCGTGACTGCGCCCGGCGGCGCGCACATTCCGCTGCAGACGCTCGAACAGAAGGCGCTTGCCAACCTCGGGCGCCTTCATCTCGAGGATCCGTTCGACGAGCCTGATGCCGACGAAGGCAGTGGTGTGGGTGACAGTGCCGCTGCTCCCGACTTCCGCGACATCGCGGGTCATGAGATGGCGAAGCGCGCATTTCAGATCGCCGCCGCCGGCTCCCACGGCCTGCTCATGATGGGGCCGCCCGGCTCTGGCAAGTCGATGCTCGCCGCACGGCTGCCCTCGATCCTACCGCCGCTCGATGAGGACGAGATGATCGAGGCGGCGGTGGTCCACTCGGTGGCGGGCGAGGACGTGGCGCCCATCCTTGCGGGACGGCGTCCGTTTCGCCATCCGCACCATTCGGCGACGACGGCGGGTCTTGTGGGCGGCGGGAATCCCTTGCGACCAGGTGAGATATCGCTTGCCCACCGCGGTGTGCTGTTTCTCGACGAGCTCGCGGAATTCAAGTCGTGCGCGCTCCAGAGCTTGCGTCAGCCGATGGAGGCGGGGCGGGTGTGCCTCACGCGCGCCGACGGCAACGTGACGTTTCCCGCGCGCTTCATGCTGGTGGCGGCGTCGAACCCGTGCCCTTGCGGGTTTTACGGCGACGACGAGCACGCCTGCACCTGCACGCTGCCTCAGATTCGCCAGTACCAGGGACGCATCGGCGGGCCGCTCATAGACCGCATCGACGTGCAGATCGACGTGCGCAGGCTCGATCCGCGGGGCGTGCTCGCATCGGGCGGCGGGACGGATTCGGCTGCGCTGCGGGAGGGTGTCATGCGAGCTCGCGCGTTCGCATCGTGGCGGCGTGCGCACGAGGGGGCGGAGCGAGATGCGGCGCCTGGAGCGCAGCTGTCGCGGACCGGCGGGCGTAGCGCTGCTCCGCGCGATGTGATCGCCGCATGCCGCCTGACCGATGAGGGACGTGAGTTTCTCGTTTCGATGGCGGATGCGCACGCGATGAGCGGCAGGGCACTCGTGAGCACGCTTGCGGTTGCGCGTACCATCGCCGATATCGGGGAGCGCGAGGCGGTGACGGTCGAGCATCTCGCCGAGGCGCTCGGGTTCCGCCTGCGCGAGGGAGTGGGAGGTTGCTGAAATGGGAAGAAGGCAGGTGCTTTCAGGGCCGCGTCATGAGATAGCGCGCGACGATGAGCAGTTCCCCGCAGCGCTGCGGGCGATTCCGCGTCCGCCGCAGCGTCTGTACGTGGTGGGGAACGCGGAGGCGCTTCGCGAGGGGCTTGCCGTGGTGGGCGCGCGCCGCGCGACGCCGTACGGGCTCGGATGCGCGAAGCGGTTTGCCGGGATGGCGGCGCGCCGCGGCATCGTCATCGTTTCGGGCGGCGCGCGGGGCTGCGATGCGGTGGCGCATGAGGCGGCGCTTGCGGAGGGCGCGCCGACGGTGGCGTTTCTCGGCGGCGGCTGTGACGAGCTGTATCCCGCCGAGAACCGCGGGCTGTTCCAGCGCATCGTCGATGCAGGCGGTGCGGTGGTGTCTGAGCAGGAATGGGGTTTCAAGCCCCTGCCGTTTGCGTTCCGCGAGCGGAATCGGCTCATTGCAGGCCTTGGTCGTGCGACGCTCATCGTGGAGGCGGGGCTGCCTTCGGGAACGTTCTCCACGGCCGATGAGGCGCTTGCCGCCAACCGCGAGGTGCTCGTGGTACCGGGTTGCATCACGGCGGCGAGCTCGCGCGGGGCCAATCGCCTCATCTATCAGGGCGCAACGCCCGTGGTCGACGACGAGACGTTCGAGGACCAGCTGTTCGCTCTGTTCGGCTGCTTGCGTCAGGAGACGTATCGCGAGGCGGCGGGCGGGGAAGCGGAAGGAGGCGCCGCGCGTGGGCGGTGCGGATCCGGCGCGGGCTCTCGTGCGGCGTGCGATCCTGCATATGTTGCGGTTCTCGAGGCGCTTGAAGCGCAGCCCCTCGGCATGGAGGAGCTGCGCAATCTCGTGCTTGGCGGAACGGCTGCTGGCGCGCGCGGAACCGATGCGCTGACGGGGCTGCTCGTCTGGCTCGCCAAAGCGCAGCGCGATGGGCTCATCGCACAGTATCCCGACGGCCGCTACGGCCCCAACGCCGCCCGCAGTCGCTTCTGATTACGAGGCGCTTTTTGACTGCAGCGTTCCTGTGGGGGCGTAGCGTTTCAGCAGCCGATGGCAGGGAGCGGCGCCGCTCGGCGTTCGTTTCGTGGGGATGCGGGGTGTGCCGCCCGTTGCGCCGTGCTGCGCGGTGCAGCGTGGGGTATGCTTCTCGCATGAACGAATACGTAACGATAATCGGCGCCGGCTTGGCGGGCAGCGAGGCCGCGCTCCAACTGGCCGACCGCGGCATTGCGGTGCGGCTCGTGGAGATGCGCCCTGCAATCCCCACGCCGGTGCACAAAACCGACGATTGCGCTGAGCTCGTCTGCTCGAACTCCCTTAAAAGCATGAAGCCCGAAAGCGCGGCGGGCATGCTCAAGCGCGAGCTCGATGTGCTCGGCTCGCGCTTGTACGCATACGCGCGCGCCTGCTCCGTCCCTGCGGGCGGGGCGCTTGCCGTCGATCGCGTCGCGTTCTCGCGGGCGGTGACCGAAGCGGTTGAGGCTCATCCGCTCATCACGTTTGAGCGGCGCGAGGTGCACTCGCTTGCCGAGGAGGCGCGCTCATCGCGTGCGCTCGTCGTGGCGACGGGTCCGCTCACCTCCGATGCGCTTGCGGCCGATATCGCAGCGCTCACGGGGGAGGAGCACCTCGCGTTCTATGATGCGGCGGCGCCCATCGTAATGGCCGACTCGCTCGACTACGACCGCCTTTTCCGCCAGAGCCGCTACGAGGACGCAGGCGAGGGGGCGGGCGACTACCTCAACGCTCCGTTCGACAAGGACGAGTACGGTCGCTTCATCGAGGAACTTGTAGCCGCCGACCGCGTGATCCGTCGCGACTTCGAGACGAAGGACCTGTTCCAGGCGTGTCAGCCGATCGAGGAGATTGCGCGAAAGGGCCATGACGCGCCGCGTTTCGGCACGCTCAAGCCCGTGGGTCTCACCGACCCGCGCACGGGGCGGCGTCCGTGGGCGGCCGTTCAGCTGCGCGCCGAGGATGCGCAGGGGCAGAGCTACAACCTCGTGGGGTTCCAGACGAACCTCACGTTCCCCGAGCAGCGGCGCGTGTTCCGCATGATCCCCGGCCTTGAGAACGCTGAGTTCGCGCGCTACGGCGTGATGCACCGCAACACGTTCCTCGACGCGTCGCGCCTGCTCGACGCGAATCTGCGCCTCGAGCGCACGACAGCGCAGCTTGGCGTGCCCGTGTACGTGGCGGGCCAGCTCGCCGGCACCGAGGGCTACTGCGAGGCGATTCGCTCGGGCCTCCATGTGGCATTCGCCGTGGCGGCCGCACTTGCCGATACGGCATCGCCTGCGCTGTCGCCCGAGACGGTGTTCGGCGCTCTGCTTGCCTATGCGACCGATCCCGCAACCGTCGACTATCAGCCGATGCATGTGAACTTCGGCATCCTCGCACCGCTCGCGCAGCGCGTGCGCAACAAGCGCGATCGCTACGCTGCCTACGCGGCGCGCGGCGAAGAGGCGCTTTTACGCTACCGTGCCGATCTTGTGCGTGCGGGACTGCTGCCGATCGACAGGGAAAGTGCGGCGAGTGAGGACGGCGGCGCGGAGGTGTGCGCTACGGATGGCGGCGCGAGCGGGGAGCCCCTTGCGGATGCCGACGCTGCGGGCGGCACGCGATGAGCGCCGATGAGGTGCGCGACGAGGATCTTCCCGGCTTCGATGAGGTGGAGGGTTTCTGCGTCGCGCTGATCGCTGAGCGCAACGCGTCGGTTCATACCGTGCGCAACTACCGCATCGATCTGCTCGATTACCTGCGCTGGGCGCATCGGGTGCACCTCGATCCGCTGAGGGTCACGCACAAGCAGCTGCGCGGCTACCTCGGCGAGCTCGATCAGGCGCGTTACGCGCGCTCCACGATCAACCGCCGTCTCTCGTCGCTGCGCGCGCTTTTTCGATGGCTCAACGTAACCGGCCGCATCGACGTTGATCCTGCGAGCGTTCTGCAGGGACCGAAGACGCCGCGGAGTCTGCCGAAAGTCATCAAGCCCGCCGACATGGCGCGCCTGCTGTCGGTTCACGCGAAGCGCGATCTCGCAGGCAACGAGCAGCGTCAGACGGCGGAGGATGCGCGTGACCTCGCGCTGCTCGAGTTCCTCTACGCGTGCGGCGCACGTGTGTCGGAGGCGTCGGGGCTCCTTCTGGATGACGTTGATCTCGACGCGCGGCGCGTCAAGGTGTTCGGCAAGGGCGCGAAG
>ERZ1034952.1939-NODE-1939-length-16089-cov-6.209617_pt1 | contig 16089 bp, 16 predicted proteins | sample MGYA00520625_ERZ1034952 | MGnify/ENA primary metagenome ERZ1034952 (study PRJEB33766, sample SAMN09781773) | gut metagenome | biome: gut microbiome | host: Homo sapiens | place: Madagascar | study: EMG produced TPA metagenomics assembly of the PRJNA485056 data... | reverse complement strand
CGCCGACAAGGGCGTGGAGCTGGCCAAGAGCGTGGGCGTGGACATGGACGGCGTGCCCCACACCTGGGGCAACGCCCTGTACGAGACCTTTGACCAGAAGGTGGAGGAGACACTGATCCAGCCCACCTTTATCACCATGTATCCCGTGGAGGTCAGCCCGCTGGCCAAGCGCAGCCCCGTGCAGCCCGAGCTGACGGAGCGCTATGAGATGTTCATCTGCGGCTGCGAGATGGGCAACGCCTTCAGCGAGCTGAACGACCCCATCGACCAGTACCAGCGCTTCAAGGCACAGGCGGAGAAGCGCGCCAACGGCGACGAGGAGGCCGATATGATGGACGAGGATTTCGTCATGGCGCTGGAGTACGGCATGCCGCCCACCGGAGGCCTGGGCTTCGGTATCGACCGCTGCGCTATGATGCTGTGCGGCACCGATTCCATCCGCGATGTGATTTTGTTCCCCACCATGAAGCCGCTGGACAACTGAAAAGGCTGAGAACGCCCCTGCGCCGGAAGCGGCGCGGGGGCGTTTTTTCCGCCGCCACTTGCCAAACGCCGCGGCGGATAGTATACTAAGCACATAACGGCGCTGCGGCCTGCGTACAGTAGCACAGAGCGCGCAGCAGGAGGGAAGCTATGTATACCATCAACGATCTCTACGATCTGACACATACCCTGGCGGGGGAGTATCTGTCCCGCTTTACGTATCCCTGGGAGGCGTTGGCCGGGCTGGCCGACCACATCCGCGCCCTGGGCGCGGCGCTGGGCAGCGACTATCTGCCCTTTGGCCCGGAGGTGTGGGTACACCGGACGGCGCATATCGCCCCCACCGCCTCCATCACCGGCCCGTGCATCATCGGCCCGGAGACCGAGGTGCGCCACTGTGCCTTTATCCGGGGCAGCGCCCTGGTGGGCGCCAACTGCGTGGTGGGGAATTCCGTGGAGCTGAAAAATGTCATCCTGTTCGATAATGTGCAGACGCCCCACTACAACTATGTGGGCGACAGCATCCTGGGGTATAAGTCCCACATGGGGGCGGGGTCCATCACCTCCAACGTGAAGTCCGACAAGACCCACGTGGTGGTCACCGACGGCGCGGAGCGCCTGGACACCGGCCGCAAGAAGGTGGGCGCCATGCTGGGCGACGGCGTGGAGGTGGGCTGCAACAGCGTACTGAACCCCGGCTCCGTCATCGGACGGGGCAGCCGGGTGTATCCGTTGTCCTCCGTCCGGGGCACCGTGCCGGCGGGCAGCATCTACAAGTGCAGCGGCGATATTGCCGTTCAGCGCTGACAAGGAGGAAAGGGCATGGGCAAGTATTTCGGCACCGACGGCTTCCGCGGGGAGGCCAATGTGACGCTGACGGCGGATCACGCCTATCAGGTGGGACGCTTTTTGGGCTGGTACTGCGGCGAGACCAAGCGCCGCGCCGGGGACGCCGAGCCGGCCAGAGTGGTCATCGGCAAGGACACCCGCCGCAGCAGCTATATGTTCGAGTATGCGCTGGCCTCCGGGCTGGTGGCCTCCGGGGCGGACGCCTATCTGCTCCACGTGACCACCACGCCCTCTGTGTCCTATGTGGCACGGACGGAGGGCTTTGACTGCGGTATTATGATCTCCGCCAGCCACAACCCCTTCTATGACAACGGCATCAAGCTTATCGACCGCTCCGGCGAGAAAATGGACGAGGGCACCATCGCCCTCATCGAGGACTATTTGGACGGAAAGCTGGAGGTGTTTGGCCGGCGGTGGGACACCCTGCCCCTGGCGCACCGGGAGCATATCGGCCGCACGGTGGATTGGTCCGCCGGGCGCAACCGCTATGTGGGGTATCTCATCTCCCTGGGGATGTTCTCCTTCAAGGGCAAGAAGGTGGGTCTGGACTGTGCCAACGGCAGCGCCTGGATGATCGCACGCAGCGTGTTTGACGCGCTGGGCGCCACCACCTACGTCATGGGCGACCAGCCCGACGGCTTCAACATCAACAACGGTGTGGGCTCCACCCACATCGACGCATTGCGGGCCTTTGTGGTGGAGAAGGGACTGGACGTGGGCTTTGCCTACGACGGCGACGCCGACCGCTGCCTGTGCGTGGACGAGAGGGGCAGCGTGGTCACCGGTGACCACATCCTGTACGTCTGTGGCAGGCACATGAAGGAACTGGGCGAGCTGCCCCACAACACCGTGGTCACCACGGTCATGTCCAACTTCGGGCTGTACCGCGCCTTTGACCGGCTGGGCATCCGCTATGCCAAGACCGCCGTGGGCGACAAGTACGTGTACGAGTACATGAGCAAGAACGGCTGTGCCCTGGGCGGCGAGCAGTCGGGGCACATTATATTCTCCAAGTACGCCTCCACCGGCGACGGCATTCTCACCAGCCTGAAGCTGATGGAGGTCATGCTGGAGAGCAAGCAGCCCATGAGCAAGCTGCTGGAGGGGCTGACGATCTATCCGCAGGTGCTGGAAAATGTGCGGGTGAAGGACAAACTGGCGGCGCGGCAGGATCCCGTCGTGCAGCGGGCGGTGGACGAGGTGGCCCGCCGTCTGGGCGACACCGGCCGCATCCTGGTGCGGGAATCCGGCACGGAGCCGCTGCTGCGGGTCATGGTGGAGGCACCGGAGGACGGTCTGTGCCGCCAGTGCGTGCAGCAGGTGGTGGAGGCCATCAGGGCCGCGGGACACGCGATATGACCGTACAGCGGGGAACGCCTGAGGGCGTTCCCCGTATTTTTTATTGACATTCGCAAACGATACCTATATTATAAAGAATATTCCGTGGAGAGGGGGGTCACACCATGACCGAGCACATCACCAGCCGCCGCAATCCGCTGCTGGAGCATATCCGCAAGCTGGACAGCGCGGCCTATCGCCGCAAGAGCGGCGCGTTTCTCTGCGACAGTCCTAAGCTGGTGGACGAGGCGCTGCATCACGGCGTGGCCGTCACCTGCGTGGTGGCCGTGCAGGGTGCGGCCTTTCCGGAGGACCTTCCGGAGGGGGTGCGCCGGGTGACGGTGCCTGCGGACGTGATGGGGTCCATCTCCCCGCTGCCTACGCCCCAGGGGATGCTGGCGGTGTGCGCACTGCCCGAGCTGGCGGTGCCCGAGACATTGGCCCCCGGCCGCTATGTGGTGCTGGACGGGGTGCAGGACCCCGGCAACGTGGGGGCGGTGCTCCGCACGGCGGACGCCTTCGGCTGCACCGGCGCGCTGCTGCTGCCGGGCTGCGCCGACCCCTATGCGCTCAAGACGCTCCGCGCCTCCATGGGCGCGGTGTTCCGCCTGCCGCTGTACGCGGTGGGCGTGGAGGAACTGCCCGGACTGCTGGCGGCGGCGGAGTTGCCCCTCTACGGCACGGCCCTGCGCCACGACACCGTGGATGTGCGCAGCCGCGACCTGCGCCGTTGCGCGCTGGTCATCGGCAGCGAGGGGCGCGGCGTCAGCGACCGGGTGCTGGCGCTGTGCAGCGAGACCCTGCGCATACCCATGACGCCCCACTGTGAATCCCTCAACGCCGCCGCGGCTGCCGCTGTGCTGCTGTGGGAGGCCTACCGTACCGAGGAGGGGAACTGATATGTCCGCACTGAAATACTGGGTGTGGCTGACCACCCTGCCGGGGCTGGGACAGCGCGCGAAGCTGCAGCTTCTGGAGCATTTCGCCTCCCCGGAGGAGGTCTATTTTGCCCCGGAGGAGGAACTGCTGCTGGCCGAGGGCATCACCAAGGCCCACGCCGCGCTGCTGGCGGATAAGTCCCTGGAGCGTGCCGAGCAGGTGCTGGCGGACTGCGCCAAGGACGGACAGTTCATCCTGACCATGGACGACACGCTTTATCCGGACCGGCTCCGCAATATTTACGACCCGCCGCTGCTGCTGTACGGAAAGGGCAGCCTGCCGCTTTTTGACGAAGAGGTGGCCGTCACCGTGGTGGGCACCCGCTCCTGTACGCCATACGGTGTGAAGGCGGCCTCCGAGCTGGGCTATGAGCTCAGCAAGCAGGGGGCGCTGCTGGTATCCGGCATGGCCAAGGGCATCGACGGAGAGGCGCTGAAGGGCGCTCTGCGGGCCGGGGGCTTCACTGCCGCCGTGCTGGGCGGCGGCGCGGACGTGGTGTATCCGGCGGCCAACCGCCGCCTGTACGAGGACATCGCCGCCACCGGCGTCATCCTGTCGGAGTATCCGCCCGGCACCGAGCCAAGGGGTGATCACTTTCCGGTGCGGAACCGGCTGCTCAGCGCCCTGAGCGTGGCCACGTTGGTGGTGGAGGCGCCGGAAAAGAGCGGCGCGCTGATCACCGCCGCCACGGCGCTGGAGCAGGGGAGAGAGGTGTTCGCCGTCCCCGGGCCCTTTGACGCGCCCATGAGCCGGGGCTGCAACGCGCTGATCCGCGAGGGCGCGGGACTGGTATGCGAGGCGTGGGACGTGCTGACGTACTACGAGAGCCGGTTCCCCCACAAGCTGCGGCCCCTGCGCGCCAAGCTGCCGCCGCTGCCCAAGGGCGCGGAGCAGGAGAGCGATGCCCCCGCCGTACCCGTGGAGCCGCAGGCTCCCGCACCATCCGCCCCGGTGCTGCCGGTGCTGGATATTTCCAACGACCCCGCAGGACTCACCGACGACCAGATCGCTGTGCTGTCCGTCCTGCATACAGATACCCCCACCCTCACCGATGATGCGGCGATCCTCACCGACCTGCCCGTCCGCCGTGTACTGTCGGCGCTGACGGTGCTGGAGATCGACGGCTATGTGTGCCGTCAGGGCGCACGCAGCTTCCTGCGCACGGTGGAACTGAAGAAGGAGTAAACGACGATATGGCAGCAAAGAAGAATCTGGTCATCGTGGAGTCCCCGGCCAAGGCCAAGACCATCGGCAAATACCTGGGCCCCGATTATGTGGTCAAGGCCAGCATGGGACACCTGCGCGACCTGCCGAAGAGCACCCTGGGGGTGGACGTAGAGCACGATTTTGAGCCCAACTACCGTCCCATCAAGGGCAAGGAGGAGATCATAAAGGATCTGAAGACCACCGCCGACAAGAGCAGGACCGTGTTCCTGGCCACCGACCCGGACCGCGAGGGAGAGGCCATCAGCTGGCACCTGCAGCATCTGCTGGAGCTGCCGGACAACAAGGCGCAGCGCGTGACCTTCAACGAGATCACCAAGAAGGTGGTGCAGGACTCCATCCAGCACCCCCGGACCATCGACCAGAACCTGGTGGACGCCCAGCAGGCGCGCCGGGTGCTGGACCGCATCGTGGGCTATCAGCTGTCCCCTCTGCTGTGGAAGAAGATACGCCGCAACCTGTCCGCCGGACGCGTCCAGTCCGTGGCCATCCGGCTGGTGGCGCAGCGGGAGAAGGAGATCGCCGAGTTCGTGCCCCAGGAGTACTGGACGTTGGACGTGCATCTGGAGAACCACGCGGCCGCGCCCTTCACCGCCCACTACTACGGCGTGAGCGGCAAGAAATACGAGCCAAAGGACGAGACGGATACCCAGCGCATCGTGGAGGAGCTGAAGAAGGAGCGGTTCGCGGTCAAGACCGTGAAGCGCACCGACAAGCAGCGCAGCCCCACGCCGCCCTTCACTACCTCCAGCCTGCAGCAGGAGGCCTCCCGCAAGCTGAACATGACCCCCCGGCGCACCATGGCCATAGCCCAGCAGCTGTACGAAGGCGTGGACATCACCGGCGAGGGAACCGTGGGCCTTATCACCTACATGCGTACTGACTCCCTGCGTATCTCCGACGAGGCGCAGGCCCAGGCCAGAGAGCTGATACACGCCCGCTACGGCGCGGCCTACTATCCCGACACCCCCCGCAAGTACAAGACTAAGGCTGGGGCGCAGGACGCCCACGAGGCCATCCGCCCCTCCGACCCGTCCCTGACGCCGGAGCAGGTGAAGGGAGACCTGACATCGGAGCAGTACCGGTTGTACCGGCTGATCTGGAGCCGCTTCCTGGCCAGCCAGATGGCCAACGCCGTCTATGACAGCATCTCCGTGGAGATCGCCGCCGGCAGCCATGCCCTGCGGTGCTCCGCCAGCAACCTGAAATTCGCCGGCTACACCGCCGTGTACGAGGAGAGCCGTGACGACGACAAGGAGGAGAAGGAATCCCCCCTGCCGCCGCTGACCGAGGGGGAGGAGGTCACGCCCACCGGCTTCGCGCCGCTGCAGCATTTTACCCAGCCACCCGCCCGGTATACCGACGCTACGCTTATCCGAACTATGGAGGAAAACGGCATCGGCCGTCCCTCCACCTATGCGCCCACCGTATCCACCATCCTGGACCGTGAGTACGTGGTCAAGGAGGGCAAGTATCTGCGCCTGACACCCCTGGGCGGTGTGGTCAACGACCTGATGTGCCAGAGGTTCCCGGACATCGTGGATGTAAAGTTCACCGCCCGCATGGAACAGAAGCTGGACGATGTGGAGTCCGGCGACGTGAAGTGGAAGGACCTGATCCGCCAGTTCTACGTACCCTTCCATGAGAACCTGGAGAAGGTGGAGAAGGACATGGAGGGTGTCTATCTGAAGGTGCCCGACGAGGTGACGGAGGAGAAGTGCGACCTGTGTGGCCGCAATATGGTGGTCAAATCCGGACGCTTCGGCCGGTTCCTGGCCTGCCCCGGATACCCGGAGTGCAAATTCACCAAGCCCCTGGTGGTGGAGATGCCCGGCCGCTGCCCCAAGTGCGGCGGACGCATCCTGAAAAAGACCAGCCGCAACGGCTATACCTACTACGGATGTGACAAATTCCCCACCTGCGACTTCATGACCTGGGACGTGCCGGTGAAGGACGACTGCCCCGTGTGCGGCAAGACCATGTTCAAGAAGGCGGGTAAGGGCTTCAACAAGCCCTTCTGCGCCAATCCGGAGTGCGAGAATTTCCTGCCCGAGGATAAGCGGGGCTACCGCCGCCGCAAGACCGAGGACGCCGCCGCGTCCGCCGAGGGCGCGGAGGCCGCGGCCCCCGCGGAAAACGCGGCGGCGAAGCCCGCGAAGAAGACGGCGGCGAAAAAGACCGCTGCCGCCGCGAAGAAGACCACCACGACAAAGAAGGCCGCAACGACAAAAAAGACCGCGGCGGCGAAGAAAACCACAGCCGCCGGGAAGACCACCACCAAGAAAACCACGAAGAAAGCGGAAGAATAAATGGAACCTGTAACTGTGATCGGCGCGGGACTGGCCGGGTCCGAGTGCGCATGGCAGCTGGCATGCCGCGGCATCCCTGTCATCCTCCGGGAGATGAAGCCGGAGAAAAAGACCCCCGCCCATGTGACCGAATACTACGCGGAGCTGTGCTGCTCCAACTCCCTGCGGGGCGCGGGGTTGGAGAACGCCGTGGGCCTGCTGAAGGAGGAACTGCGGCGGCTGGACAGCCTGATCCTCCGATGCGCCGACGCCACGGCGGTGCCCGCCGGCGGCGCCCTGGCGGTGGACCGTGAGGGCTTTGCCCGCATGGTCACCGAGTCCGTGCAGGGCCATCCCCTTATCACCGTCGTACCCGGTGAGGTGACGGACATCCCGGAGGGCGATGTGGTCATCGCCTCCGGCCCACTGACCTCCGACCCGCTGGCCGATGCCATCGCCGCTAAGCTGGGCGGCGGCCATACGCTGAACTTTTTCGATGCGGCGGCGCCGCTGGTGACCTTCGACAGTGTGGACATGGACAGCGCCTACTTCGCCAGCCGCTATGACAAGGGTACCCCCGACTATATCAACTGCCCCATGACGAAGGAGGAGTACACCGCCTTCTGGCAGGAGCTGGTGAAGGCGGAGGAGGCCGAGGTACACGGCTTTGAGGACAGCGGCGTATTCGAGGGCTGTATGCCCGTGGAGGTCATGGCCCGCCGGGGCGAGGATACCCTGCGTTTCGGCCCCCTGAAGCCTCGTGGCCTGGTGGACCCCAAGACCGGGAAGGAGCCCTATGCCGTGGTGCAGCTGCGGCGGGATAATGCCGACGGTACCATCTATAACCTGGTGGGCTTCCAGACACACCTGAAATGGGGCGAGCAGAAGCGGGTGTTCTCCATGATCCCCGCCCTGCACGATGCACAGTACCTGCGCTACGGCGTCATGCACCGCAACACGTATCTGGATTCCCCGCGGCTGTTGGATCGCTACTACCGGCTGAAGAGCGACCCGCGTATCGCCTTTGCCGGGCAGATGACCGGTGTGGAGGGGTATGTGGAGTCCTGTGCCAGCGGGTTCCTGGTGGGTGTGGAGCTGGCCCGCCGCCTGAAAGGGCAGGCGCCCATCGACTTCCCCCGGGAGACCGCCATCGGTGCCCTGGGGCTGTACGTCAGTAACGAGAGCGTAGGGGATTTCCAGCCCATGAACGTGAACTTCGGTATCATCCCGCCCCTTGACCACCGGGTCAAGGGCAAGCGCAACAAGAATGCTGAGCTGAGCCAGCGGTCGCTGGCCGTTCTGGATACCATCAAGGAGGAGGTGCTCTCCCTGTGAAGCTCATCATCGACGCCATGGGCGGCGACAACGCCCCCCTGGAGATCGTAAAGGGCGCGCTCAGCGCCCATAGCCGCTTCGGCTGCGACATCGTGCTGACCGGCGATGAGGCCGCCATCCGCGCCGCCGCCGCGCAGTGCGGCGCGGCGGAGCTGCCCGCCGGTATCACGGTCGTACCCACCACCGAGACCGTGGAGATGTGCGACGACCCCGCCACCGTCTTCCGCCGGAAGAAGGATACTTCTATGGGCGCGGCGCTGACCATGCTGCGGAACGGGGAGGGCGACGCGGTGGTGTCCGCCGGGTCCACCGGCGCGCTGCTCACCGGCGCGACCCTTATCACTAAGCGCATCCACGGCATCCGCCGCGCCGCTATGGCGCCGGTCATCCCCACCACCACCGGTGCCGCCGTGCTTATCGACTGCGGCGCCAACGCCGAGTGTACCCCGGAGTATCTGCTGCAGTTCGCCTATCTGGGGAACTTCTACGCCCAGCGGGTGCTGGGGGTGGAGCGGCCCCGGGTGGGACTGCTGAACATCGGCGCGGAGGACAGCAAGGGCACCGACCTGCAGAAGCAGACCCTTGCGCTGCTGCGGCAGGCTGACCAGCGGGGCGATATGCACTTCATCGGCAACATCGAGGCCAAGGACGCCATCAAGGGCGGGTGCGATGTTATCGTCACCGACGGATTCTCCGGCAACGTGATGCTCAAGAGTATTGAGGGCGTGGGCTCTTTCGCCGGCAGCGCCCTGAAGGAGATGTTCAAGAAAAATCTGCTGACCAAGCTGGCCGCCCTGCTGGTGATGCCGGGGCTCAACGCGTTCAAGGCGCGGCTGGACCCCAACAAGGTGGGGGGCACCGCCTTCATCGGTATCTCCAAGCCGGTCATCAAGGCCCACGGCGGCTCCAACGCCGAGGCCATCGAAAACGCTGTGGGACAGGCTATCCAGGTGGCGCAGAGCGGCATCACGGAGGCCATAGCGGAGCATATAGACAAAATGCAGCTTCCCACCGCATAAATTTACCAAAAAGGTATTGACACTGCTGTTTGATTGCCGTATTATTTTCGGAGAAAACAAGCAAAGAAGGAGGAATACCCCGTGACAATGGAGGAGATCTTCAAGACTATGCAGGATCTGATCGCCGAGCAGTTTGCCATCGACGCGGACGAGATCAGCATGGATAGCTCTTTCGTGGACGATTTGGGTGCCGATTCCGTGGATCTGGTCGAGTTGGTTATGGCGATGGAAGAGGAATTCGACATCGGCGAGATCGACGAGGAAGACCTGTCCGGTCTCAAGACCGTCGGCGACTGCGTCCGCTACCTCAGCAGCAAGCTGGGCTGAGCAGTATATAGACCGACCTGTAACCACAAAAATACGACCCCGCGGGGTCGTATTTTTTCAGGAGGCACACATGGAAACTTTGGAAAAAAAGCTGGGCTATACCTTCCGTGACCCGTCGCTGCTGCAGGGCGCGCTGTACCACAGCTCCTACGCCAACGAGCACCGGGGCCAGCATATCAGCAGCAACGAGCGGCTGGAATTCCTGGGCGATGCGGTGCTGGGCTTCGTCACCGCGGAGCACCTGTACAAAAAGCACCCTGACCTGCCCGAGGGCGACCTGACCCGTATCCGCGCCGCGCTGGTGTGCGAGGAGAGCCTGCACGAGGTGGCGCAGGCCCTGGATCTGGGCAGCTATCTGCTGCTGGGCAAGGGCGAGGAGCAGGGCGGCGGCCGCCGCCGGCCGTCCATTTTGGCGGACGCCACCGAGTCTGTGTTTGCCGCCGTCTATCTGGATGGCGGCATGGACGCCGCTCGTGAGCTGATACACCGCGTCCTGCTGGACAAGGAGCGGGAGGAGCTGGTGGAGGAGCGCCGCCGCGACTACAAGACCGAGCTGCAGGAGCTGGTCCAGCGGAAGAGCGAGCAGGTCCTGCGCTATGAACTGACTGGGTCCTCCGGCCCCGACCACGCCAAGGAGTTCGCCTTCCGGGTGACGCTCAACGGCGAGGAGATAGGGCAGGGCACCGGCCGCAGCAAGAAGGAGGCGGAGCAGTCCGCCGCCCGCAGCGCGCTGGAGGAACTGAATAAGTGAGCAAAAAGCACCGCCGGGGGCGGTGCTTTCTTTCATGTGGTGGGGGTGTCCGTTCTGCCGACAAGATAGTCTATGCTTACGTGAAAATAGTTTGCAATGCGAATGAGCTCCGCAATGCCTGGTTCACGTTCACCGTTTTCATAGCGGCTGATGGTATTTTGGGACATATTCAAATCAAGTGCCATTTTAAGTTGAGTGATATGGCGTGATTTCCGCAATTCTTTTATTCGCATAAGCAATCTCCTCTTGACTTATTATCCCAAAATGGTATATTATCTAAAAAGGAGAATAACTGATGAATGAGAAAAGCACGATAGCAACACTAATAAGAGTATTAGCAATTATCACATACGGCTGTGGGGTGTTTCTGTTTTTTGTAGGTGCGTACAATGACAGTATCGGCGAGGGTATAATTGTTGCGCTGGCGGGGCTTCTGTCTGGGACCATGCTGTTGGGGTTTTCCGAAATTATTCGATTGCTGCACGAGATAAATCAAAAGACTAAGTAGAAGAAAAAAGAGAGCTGTTTTTCAGCTCTCTTTTGCGTCAGAATGCGGCGGGGCGGTCGTGGGCTTCGATATCCGCGGCGGCAGCCTTCAGCTGCTGCATATCGCGGATGCGGCCGCGCTGCTGCAGCTTCGTCTGCATCTCCGGGGACAGGGCGTAGAAGTAGTCGTAGGCCGCGGCCTCGTTGTTGAGAAGATCGGTCAAGGTCTCGTACTGCATGAAAAAACACCTCCGCGCTTAGTGTGCGCGGAGGTGCGTTTCTTATGCGTCGTACCGAGAGCGGATGAAAACCCGTCAGACGGTCTTTTCAAAGTAGAAGTACGTGTCGTCCTCGCCGTTGGGGCGCATACAGGCGGAGAGCATCCTGTGGGAGGCGTCGTTCTCCCGGAAGCACTTGGCCGCCACCCGGGTGAGCCCCAGGTGGTACAGCGCCCAGTCGGCGGCGGCGGAGAAGGCCTCGGTGCCGTAGCCGTGACCGGCGTACTCCGGGGCGATGCGGCAGCCCTGCTCGAAGCCGCCGCGGAAGTCCGGGGCGTACAGCACCACCTCGCCAATGAGCCGCCCCTTCAGGCGGACGGCGAAGTTGACGGCGCGGCGGGCGGCAAAGTCCTCACGGGCCACGGTGTAGAAGTACTCGTCGGTCAGGGGCCGGTCGCCCAGGTCGCCGCGGTAGTCGTAGCCCCACCAGCGGTTGCGCTCGTCGTCCATGCACAGGGCGGCGTAGGCGGGGATGTCGGCCTTGCGGAGGGGCGTCAGGGTCAGGCGCTCCGTTTTGAGGGTGGGGACGACCTTCAGTATGTCCAGCTCGGTGCCCGCCTCGATGCGCACCTTGCCCGCCAGATGGTCGGGAAGGTACTGCAGTTTGGAGGTGCGCAGTCCCTTATCCCGGGCGTCGTCCTCCCGGTTGCACCAGGCGCAGTCGCCGCCGTAGTGCCCGGCGAAGGCCTGCACCAGCGCGGGATATGCCCCGGCGTGGGAGTACAGCGCCTTCTCGATGTGGTTCACCAGCGTGCCGCCGCACTTCTCCGCCAGGCATACGGCCACCAGCCGACCCTCCGCCAGCATACCGCCGGCGCAGAACCAGCCTGTGCCGATCAGGGAGAACATCTCCTGCGCCAGCACCAGCTCCTGCACCGCCAGGGGGCCGGACTTGTGGAACTCCGCCGCGTAGTCCTGCCAGAAGGCCGTCAGCCGGGGGTCGGCGGCGTCGATCAGGGGGGTGAACTCCGCGTCGGGGTAGTCCCGACGGAACTTGTTGATATGGTTACGCTGGCCGCTGTACCGCCGGCCGGCGAAGGCCGCCAGCTCCTCCGTGCGGTAGAGATAGTCCTTCCACGGCCGCTCGCTGATGATGCGGCAGCGGGGGTAGCGCAGCACCAGCTGCGCGGCCTTGTCCTCCGGTACCACGGACAGCACCAGGGGAAGGCCCTTCTGGGAGCACCAGCTCTCGATGGCGCGCAGAGCGCCCTCCGTGTCGCCGTCGGTGCCGGTGATGGGGTAGTCAAAGACGTACTCGCCCTCGATGCAGTTGCGGATGATAAGGCAGCCCGCCGCCTCCGCAAAGCTGGGGTGCAGGTACCCACGCCACATGAGCTTGACGCCCAGGGAGTACTCGCACAGGAGATAGTCGCAGGTTTCGTAATACCGGCGCAGCTGGGCGCCGTGTTGTGAGGTCAGTTCCTGAAATTGCAGCATAAAATTTTCCTTTGTGTGTGTCGGTATTTTGCGGTGGTCACATTTTTTCTATCATTTCGCAGGACTGCTGGATGAACCGCCGTACGATGGGCCGCAGCTCCTTCTTGGGGCGGGAGGCGATGCCCAGCTCGCGGACGGCGCGGGGCTCCAGCGGCAGGGCACGGACGCTGTTCTGCCGTCCCCGCAGCACCAGCCGCGACAGCACGCTGACGCCCAGCCCATGCTCCACCATGGAGATCACGGCGCTGTCGGACACCTGGGTGGTGCGTATCAGCGGCGTGACGCCGTGCTCGTTCAGCACACGCAGGATGTCCTTGTCGAAGCCCATGGAGGGCATCAGGAACTCCTGCCCGCTGAAGTCCCCGATGGGGAAGGCGTCGTCCCCGCTGTCGTACTCCGGGGGAAGGATGGCCAGCAGTTCGTCGTCCCGCAGGAACGTCCACTCCAGCGGCGCGGCCTCCTGCCGGCTGGCAAAGCACATGTCTACCCGGTCCTCCGCCACCCAGCGATAGACCTCCTCCACGCTGCCCATCTGGATGTCCACGGTGACCTCCGGGTGCTCCCGGCGGAACTGCTGGATGATCTCCGGCAGCCAGTGCCGGGCGATGGACTCGTAGGCGGCCACACGGACGCTGTCCTCCTTGTGGGTGTTGATGAGGGTGATCTCGCGCTCCAGCGCGGATGCGGACTCCAGACAGCTGCGCACCCGGGGCAGTATGCGCTGGCCCGCCGGGGTCAGCCGCACGCCGCTGCGGCCGCGCACCAGAACCGTAAAGCCCAGGTCTTTCTCCAGACTGTTCATCATGTGGGTCAGGCCCGATTGGGTGTAGCCCAGCACATCCGCCGCGCGGGTGAAGCTGCCCAGCTCTACCGCGGTGAGCAGCGCTTCCAGTTTTTTAGTATCCATGACGGCTCCTGTTGGTATGATAATATTTCATAGTAGGATTATACCCCTTTCCCGCACCGACAGCAAGGGCGGATCTTCGGCGTTTTTCCTGATTTTTCGCGGCGTGTGGCGGCGAAGTATCTATATATGACATTCTCTCATGCTTGCATGACATATTGTCGCTTTACAAACGGGCCGGTCCTGTTGTATTGTACCCATAGTGATTCTGATACATGAATTGCTTTTCCTTTCTATCCTCAAATCGTCGGGCAGCCGCACAGCCGTGCGGCTGTCGGCACCTCTGGCGGGAGGTTTTGGGGATGCTGTGTGCTGCTACACCTCTGAAAACGGGCACCGCAAGCCGAGCGGCGCCCGTTTCCCTTTTCATGTGACGAAAGAAATACGATTTCGCCCTTGACAATCCACCGCCGGGTATAGTATAATAACCTTCGCTGACACGGTGACATAGCCAAGTGGTAAGGCAAGGGTCTGCAAAACCCTCATTCCCCGGTTCAAATCCGGGTGTCACCTCCAACCAAAACTCCCGAAACACCTGTGTTTCGGGAGTTTTTTCATGCCCGAAAACAGGTTTTAGCCTTATTTTTAGCCTTATTGGGTCAACCGACGGAAACTGTGCGGATAAAACGCTCCATGCGGTCGGCACTTTCGCGCTTCATCTGGTCAGTCACATGGCCGTATACGTCCAGCGTAAAGGCCGCTGTGGCGTGGCCCAGATTACCCTGCACCGTCTTGATATCGTCGCCGGCGCGGATCGCGGCGACTGCGTAGGAGTGACGCAGGTCGTGGAAACGGGCATTGGGACAACCAATGGCTGCAACGATGCGCTTGTACTCGCGGTAGACTGTCGGCTTTGTCAGGTGCGTCCCGAACTCGTTGGTAAAGACCAGATACTCCGGATTTTGCCAGTCACTGCCCAACAGAAGCTTCTGCTGTATTTGCCATCGGCGCTGCTGCTGCAACCGGGCCAGCACAGTCTGCGCCGCGGCGATGGTGCGGCTTCGACCGTTCTTCGGAGGAACAAGCTCATACCCCTTGCTTCCCTTGTCCTGATGCAGCTGCATTTTCTTTTCCACAGAGATGATACCTGTATGGAAGTCAATGCAGTCCCACGTTAGGCCCAGCACCTCGCCCTCACGCATACCGGTGAACAGTGTCAGGATAAACAGCGTTTCAAAGCGGTTCCCCTGTATAGCGGTCAGAAATGCAGTGATCTGCGCATCGTCAAAGGGCTTGATCTTCTTGCGCTTTATCCGCGGCGGAATGCAGGCATCGGCAGGGTTATATCGCAGATAGCCGATCAGCACCGCTTGCTGAAGCGCCTTGTGGAGAACGCCGTGAACATTCTTTACCGTTTTCGCGGAAAGACCTTCCGGATTCTGCTCGGATGGCTCTCCCATCGCGTTGTAAAAGGCTTGTATCATCGGTGCATTCAACGCCTCCAACCGTACCGCTCCCAGCGCAGGCAGAATGTGCAGCCTGATATCGGATTTGTAGATGTGTGCCGTTCTGGGCTTCACACCGCCCAAGTAGGTCTTTGACCTCTGCTCGTGTGAGCAACCGCGGACACCATGCCGCTGAACTCGGCTGCGGAAAGCTCCGCCGGTGTCCTGTGATCCGTCCGGCGACGGATGTGAGAATATACGATACCCCGTATGACCGGCGCCGCACTCTGACTGCGGCATACAGGGCGGGAGCTTGCCTCTCCCTTGACGATTTTCCTGCCGTATCGTCTTGACGGCTTTTTCAAAGCTCCTTTTTCCTGATCTGCGCCTAAGCGATTTCGGCGCGTTTTCTTTTCCTGCGGTATCGCGGCGGTGGCAAGTGCCGCGACAAAAAACGTAATACGCATTATCTCCGTATTAAATGCGTATTACGGAGATAATGCGTATTGCGTACGTATTAAAGGTGTATTGGCTTTTAATAAAGTCTGCCCCTTTGTATGTAAACATTTTCTTTTGGGACTTCAGGCTATGGAAAAAACATAATTGACCTCTATATGAAATCTGGCCTTTATATCACGGAAATCGTCAAGAGGCTGTATCAGAGCGAGCAGATGAAGAAGCAGTTCCCTGACCCCAAAGAACGCTTGCGCCACATTTTTGAGAAGTAGGTGTATGGGCTGGCACCTACCGAAATCATCTATCACATTGCGCTCTCGTACATCCTTGGCTTTAATGAGGATACGAAGGACATCAAGCACAACTTCCGGCAGTTAGACGCACTTCCGTATGCCAAGGAAGGAACGCTCCAGCAGAAGCTGGACGAATTATTTAGTTGATTACCACTGCATTCCAAAAGAAAGGCACCGGCATCTTCAGTTAGATGTCGGTGCCTTTTTCTGCACAAATCGCTTTTGATGAGAAATCCCACATAAAACTTTACAGCGACCGCTTTTCTCCGAACAGCCCTAAACGAGAAAATCCCACAT
>ERZ1034952.1937-NODE-1937-length-16089-cov-10.805102_pt1 | contig 16089 bp, 9 predicted proteins | sample MGYA00520625_ERZ1034952 | MGnify/ENA primary metagenome ERZ1034952 (study PRJEB33766, sample SAMN09781773) | gut metagenome | biome: gut microbiome | host: Homo sapiens | place: Madagascar | study: EMG produced TPA metagenomics assembly of the PRJNA485056 data... | reverse complement strand
ATCTCTGTGGTGTTAATCCCACGCAGATACATCTCGTATATACTGCGAACTACCTCCGCGCACTCCTTATTGATAATAAGCGAGCCATCCACAAGGTCATAGCCCAGCGGGGCGCTGTAGGTATTGAACTCTCCGCGCTCCATCCGCTTTTGGTAGCTCCAGCGCATATTGCCGGAGATGGACTCGCTTTCTGCCTGTGCAAAGGCTGCGTACAGGGCGGTCATCAGCTCTGAGGATACCCGTGCGGTATCGATGTTTTCTTTCTCGAAGAAGATGGTCGTGCCGTTGGCTCGGAACTGCCGAATGGCTTCCAGACACTCTGCCGTGTTGCGGGCGAAGCGGGAGATGGACTTGACCAGGATGCGGTCAATGAGTCCGTGTCCACTGTCAGCCAGCATCCGCTTGAAATCACCCCGCTTCTCCACAGAGGTGCCGGTGATGCCCTCGTCAGCGTAGATATCCACCAACCGCCAGTCCTCATGCTCGGTGATGTACTGCGTGTAGTGGATGTTCTGGGCCGCGAAGGAGTTAAGTTGATCCTCCGAGGAGGAACTGACCCGGCAGTAGGCGGCCACCCGCAGTTTCTGGGCATCCTGCTCATGGTTGGCTTCGATCCTGATGACCCGTCGCTCCTTGCCGTTTAGGGCAAGATTCCCATTGATCTTTTTCTCCTCCGTGGCTGTTCACCTCCTCCTTGTAGCAACACAACATACCACAGTCATCTCGTTAAAGCCACTGCTTTTTGCAAAGAAATTCAGAAAGAAATAAGGATCGTTGCGCCGGTTTGCGCCGCGATGCGCGCAGCGACCTGCTCCAGCTCTGCCTTGGGAAAACCGGCTCGTTTCAGCGCGGCCAAAAGGTTCAGGATGCCGCAAAAATCAACGTTCTTGTCCTGCATAGTTTTCTCCTTATATCCGTTTTCTGATGGCACAAACGCGGGTGCTGCGGTAAGAGGTAATGGGGTATAGGTAGTAGGTATGTGAGGGGGAGGGAAAGTGCAGCAGCCGCATTTCTGCCATCAGGCAAAGGTCATGGCGGGGCCGCCCCGGTTTCCCGGAACGGCCCACGCCGTTTCTGTCGTTTGTCCAGTCCTATTCGACACTACTTCCCGGACTGTTGGGCGATCAACTGGTCTGCGGCTGGCACCGCACATGGGAATCTCACCCCTCCGAGGATCTCTCCGAGCTGCACCGATTGCTTGTATCTGTCGCTATGCAGAAGTACCATTGTAGGCAGATGAGGTCATGGCGAGACAGCCTGCCGCGGCTGCTTTTGGATGAACGGGTATCGCTGGGCACCTTCCGATTTGGGACCTGCATTGACACGGGAAACTCCCGTGCAGGTGGTCATGGCGCGTTCTCCGTATCGCTGTCCTCTTTCTTACGGAGGCTCATCTGCTGATGTGATCCAGTTGCCGGATATAGCCGTATGGCGTTTTTCAAGGTACAACCACCGCTACCTGCGGCTTTGATGTAATTGTACCTTGGGCAATCTCACTGCAACAGAGACAAGATGGCAGGTTTCTTACCCTCTTTGTCAGGTTTCAAATGCCTGCCTCAAGTTCAGAAAGGAATGCTATCACGGTTTGAAGGAGGCGTTTCTTGTCAGTGCATTCTGTACCCAGCAAGAGATAGTCCAGTGAAATATCAAAACAGCTTGCCAGTTCCACTGCAAACTCAACAGAACCAGTTCTTTGGTTGCTTTCGATTTTCACGATGTACGTACCAGACACATTCAGTTTTTCTGCGAGTTGTTCTTGGGTAAGCCCCCTTCTTATTCGCAGATGCCGGATTCTTGCTCCGTATGATTTGTGGTCAAAGTGCATTTTCTTACCTCCGTTTCATCAAAACTCCTAAAGATTTCTCAAATGGTGAAAACGGTGGTGCACGGCAATGAAATTGGTATCCGCATAATGAAAAGCGGGCAAAAAGCCAAGGATGGCCGCAAAGGGCCATCCTTGGCTTTTTGTCCGTTTTGTTGTGTTGTCTGGTCGCATGGTTAGGCGGCCTCTCGAATATCTCCAAAGGCCAGTGCGCTCTTGGAATCTTGCCGCCTATACCAGCGTTCTCTACATTATTGTATCCTATGAGTATATTGCTCTTTATTAGTTCTCCATGCCTTCGGCAATATCGTTGCCAAAATCACAGGTGTAGTGCCATTCCACTACATCGCCGTCCTCAAGCGGGTGAGATTGTGAGTCCACATCGGGAATCGTTCCATTTACTGTAAAAAGCCACGCGGACAAAGGTCCTGCCGTAAATTCAGAAACGCTGCCAATCTGAGTAATATATGCACTATCTGCGTCCCACTCTCCATCAACTTCGATGTTCTTTTCCCTGCAGACACGTTTAAGCAGCGTGTACGCTGTATCATTTTCATATAGTTCCACGGATACAGCAGGAAGGATCTCTCCGCCTTTTGGTATGGCGTTTGCATCTCCTTCATAAACGTCCAGATGATTCAAAAGTGTGACACAAGAGATAGAAATGGTCACTGTGCCCACAGCAATAGGCTTGATGTCATCCGCAGGATCATATAGGTTCTTCTCTTTATCCTTCGTTTCCTGCTGAATGTTCGTATCATTGTCTTCCTGTAGCCTTCCTTTCTCCCCGCATCCCACATTGACAAACAACAACATCAGTACCATCAGGATAGTTAATAGCCTTTTCATTCTTTCTTTCCTTTCTTTTTTAATGACTCATTTATCCACCCATACCACTGCCGAGATCTTCTCCCAGGTCGCAGGTATAGCGCCATTCCACCACATCGCCGTCCTTCACCTGGTATCGGGAGCAGCCGTAGTTGGGATACCAACCGTTGACGTTGTACATCCAGCCGGAGAGACTGCCCACGTCAAATTCGTACAGATTATTTATCCCCTCTACATAGGCACTGTTGTATACCGGAGTCCAGTTGGATTCCATGTGGATGGCATTGTCCCTGCAAACCCGCTGGAGGACATCGAATACGCTTTCGCCCTCGCTGAACTCTACCTTCGTGGCAGGAAAAACAATGCCGTCCGCCGGCACGAGAAACTTCTTGCTCTCCACGCACTTATCCATGTTGTCCAGGATCGTTTCGCAGGAGATGGAGAAGGTGCAGGTATGTGTTGTGGTGGTATCCACCGTCGTGTCCTGTGGCTCTACTGGATTAGGTTTCCCCTCTGGGACAGGCTCAGTCATGTACTGATCCTTATCGCCGGTGTCCTCCGGCTGTTCCACCTGCGTCTGTCCGCAGGCCGCGCAGGACAGCAGCAGGAAAAGTGCCAAGAGCAGAGAAAGGATATGTTTGTACTTCGCTCTCATGTCACTGCTCCCTCTTGATGCGGCGGTAGCGGCGTACCATGGCGAACGCCAGTATGCCGGCCACAATGACCGCCAGCAAAATCGCGCCCAGCGGTGTTTCCGTCAGGGCGGCGCCTACCACCTCGAACACGCTGCTGCCTTTGCCGTCGGGGCCGAATGTGCCGTTCTCGGCGGCTTGGAGGTAGGTCAGGGCGGAGATGGTGGAATAATTCCCCATGACCGGGTTTTCATAGACCGGTAGGCGGCTCAGATCATCCAGCGGTGCCTCCACCTCAAAATCGCTGATGAACCCTACGCCGTCCACATAGAACGTCCGCATGGCGTCCGCCACGGTGTTCCCATTCTTAACGAACCGCTCATCGTCTATGGAGATATCCAGCTTATCCATCAGGCTCAGCATCGACAGCGTCACTGCGCCGTTGGGCGTGTCCCCCCAACACTCAAAGCTGCCGTCAGCCAGCTGCACGGAGGACAGGTATGTCAGTCCGGCCTCGATCGCCGCAGCGACATTTTCCTTGTCCCTGTACGAAGCCAACGCACTGAGCGCGCTGATCGTCTCGGGTACGCTGCCCTGCCCAATGACTGTTTCTCCCTCTTTCGCGGTGGCCACGCTGTAACCATAGTAACCATCAAAGCCGCCGTCCAAGGTCTGATCTGCCAGTACGCGGGTGATGAACTGCTCTGCCAGCATATCTCCGTCCACGCCGCGGGAGCGCCACACCTCCGGATCAATGGAAGCAATGTCGTACAGATAGCTGTTGAAATCCTGAGTAGATGTAGGCGCCGCTTTAGAGGTATTCGTCAGGGGCACTATGTAATCCAGCCCGTTGATGTCGCCGGGGTCCATGCCCAGATACTGCATGGCGCGCACCGCGCCGGCAGCGTAGGTGTAAGAAGCCCTGCCCAGATAGGTTTCACCGCCGGCACCCACTATGACAGCCATGATTTCCCGCAGCTTCGCCTGCTCCTCCTCGGTCATTTTGATATTCATTTTTTCCCGTGCCAGTAGTTGACTGGAGAACGTGCTGATCTGACTGGAGGTTATATAGTGGGAGCCACCGTCCAGCAGATAGCTGTATTCCTCGATGAGCTTTTTCACCGACAGCTCTTCTGCCAATTCCCCCGACTTTTCTGTGATAAGCTGTTTGTAATCCAGCTCCGCGCTGACACCACCGATGCCTCCGCTCGGAGCGGTGATGCTGCCGCCGACAACGGGGGCCGCCTGCAGCATGACCCGCAGCTGCGCAAGACCGGGAAAGGCCGTTTCATTGATGTAAATTCGTTCCTTCACATGTTCGTCAGGGTCATCTGGGTCATCCATTGTCCCCCATGACGTTATAGCCCATCCTACCGGAAAATATTTTCCAGTAGAATACGACCATCCTATCAGCTCACGGTAAAAGCCCTGTCCGGGGGTCCTCGCCTGCTCCGCATACGTACTCTGATACCAGCCCATCATACCGTCCAGCACGGTGCGGTCGTCCTTGGTGAAGCGCTCGTCCGCGAGGGAAATGCCCAGTGCCGCCAGCATTTCCAGCACCGCCGCGTCCTCCGCCACGTCCTCATCGCCGTACCTGAGGAAGCCGCCGCTGGGAAGCTGCTGTTCGGAGAGATAATTCAGCGCCTTGTCAATGGCCGCGGACACGTCCGTGCGGCTTTGGTAGGGCGCGAGGGCCTGTACGGATTTTGCCGTCAGCAGGATGTAGTCGAAGCGGTCCGGCTCGTCGTTCACGCCCGTTCGTTTCAGTTCGGTGGGCCATTTGGAGGTATAGCGGAACTCGCCGCTGCTCTGCTGGCGGGCAAGGGCTTCCGTCAGAAGCTGCTCCCGCAGGGCGCTGAACCCGTCGGTCTTGCCCGCGTCACCGGCGGCGTCCAAGTCCATCAGCATATCCAGCCGGTCCTCGTCCGCGTCCACCAGTTCCGGCCTCTGCATGGCGGCCAGAAGGTCATGACCGGCAAAGTCGGCCACATCCAGTCCCATAGCCGCCACCGTGCGGACAGCGCCGGGAACATAGCCCGCCTTGCCGCGCTTTGCCGCAATGTCCATCCAGTTCGCCAGCGCCCGCAGGTAGTCGTCATAAAAGCCGTCCGGTACATCGGCGCCGGATATCCACAGGGCGTACACCGCCTTGGCGTTTTCCTCCTGCGTGGCCGTGGCAAGGTAGTCCTTGCTCTCGCTGACGGAGTCCGCCACCAGTCCGGACACCGTTTGGTACGCCGCCTCCAGCTCCGCTGTCCAGCCGTCCCATGCAGGCGCGGCCTGCGCCGTCACCGGTAGCAGCAGGATCACAGCCAGCAACGCGGTCAACAGCCGCGTCAGTTGTCGTTTCATTTGCTCTCCCTCCTGCGGCGGACGAGGATGCTGCCGCCGATCATCACCACTGCCGCGCCGCCGATACACAGCAGCAGCGTCCGCTGCGCCGCGTCCGTCTGCGCCTTTACCGCCAGCACCGCATCCCAGCTCTCCACCAGCGCTCTGTCGTGTTCAGACAGCGCCCGGTACCGCTTCACGATACCGTCCACGATGGGCTTTTCCTTCAAGCCGGCGTCGGTCATGGGCAATATCTCCGCGGCGATATCCGCGTTCAGGCTCTCTATCTCCGCGTACAGCGCGTCTATGTCGCTCTTGGCCTGCGTCAGCTTGGTCATGTAGGTGTCGTAGCCGTCGAAGTCACGGCTCATTTTCAGCTTATTCAGCAGGGCTGTCACCTCGGCATCGTTCTCCGTGGACAGCTTCTTGGGCAGAGCGTCCGCCTGCTGCTGGTCGGCCTCGGTAAACTCGTAGCTGCCCGCGAAGGATACCTTGCTCTCCTCCGGCGTCAGTATCTTGGAGGATACGCTGCCGGGACGGAAATCGTACAGGATGCTCATGCCCTGCGCCTGCCGCCACACGGCTACCAGCGCCAGCAGAGCTTGGTCGGTGGCGATGCTGTTGCTCTCGCCGGGGATGGCGGAGGGATTGCCGGGGTCAGACTCATAAGAGTGGGCAAAGCCCCCGTCCTCCTGCTGGTAGTAAAACAGCGCGTCCAGCAGGTTGATGCCGTTCTTGATGAACCGGGTGTCGTTCTGCGGATCAACGCCGATGGAGCACAGCGACACGATGATCTGCGACACGGACTCGGAGTTCCGCGTGCCCCAGCTGCGGAAGTCGCCGGTGTCCAGCTGCAATTCGGACAGGCAGCCCAGCGCCTTGTCCACGGGGTCTTTCACGTTGAAGGTGGCGTTTCGATAGTACGGTGCAAGCGCCTGTATCGCCATGGCGGTGATGTCCGGGTCGGCGGTGCTGCCCTGTGCAAAGCGCAGGTTGAACCCATCGTCCGGGAGTTGGAAGGACAGTATCTTCTTGATCATCTCCGTGCGGGTATAACTGGAGCCTGCGGGGATGTTGTACTTCATGCTGTCCAGCGTGATAAGCCCCCACAGCCAACCGTTGAGGCCCTGTGCCCCAATATCTATGGTCTTACCTCGGTCATATACACCGTCTGCGATGAGGTTGATGTCGTTGCCATCCGCATCCTTGCCGAAGTGGGTGGGATCGCCGCCGCAGGCCAGCACAGCAAGGGAGATACGATGCCACTCGGTGGCCTTCACCCGGTCCAGCTTGTCCGGCTCACGGTACTTCTGCTCAACGTATGATTGCAAGGCCGCGAGGTAGGCGTCGTAGTCATCCTCTACACCGCAGCGGCTCAGACCGATGGGCAGCCAGTCTGTGGCGGAGCTGCCTGCGTAGGTCAATTCGTCCCCGGAGAGGAGATTATCAGTTTCAGACAACCCCAGCGCAGAACGCTTCTGCGTCATAATGCCCTGAATGGCCTCGGAGATCTGGGCCACCGTGTATTTGCCCTGCGGCACAACTTGGCGCTGGTTTAGCTTCTGCGCCGTTTCCGCCTGTGCTGCCGTCATAGGACTGACGGTGATACTCACATCGCCGGTGAACGTACCGTTCTTGAACTGCACACGGCCAATGATGTTGGAGCCCTCCACCGGCGTGATATTGCCCCACGTCTCCTCGCTCCATTGGGCATCCCTGCCGATCTGGATCTCCACCGTACCGGTGAAGAAGTCGGGATGCTCCAGCGTGACCGACTGCACATAGTACATCCCATTGATGGAGATACCGCAGGCAGCTTCATCCTCTTTGTTTTTGCCCACAGCCAGCGACACACGGGCGACCTTATTTGTGGGCAGGGTATGCCCTTCGTTGGCCGTCAGGTTCAGCACATCTGCGCTGTCTACGCCCACTTTCTCAAACACCCAATAGGGCAGATCATTCCCTGTTGGGGCGTTGACGGTGATGCTGTATCCCGCCGCGTAAGCTGCGGGTATCATGCCCAATACCAGCGCCAGCGCCAGCAGAAACGCCGCCCAATTCCGCACTTTTCTTCTCACAGAGGCATCCCTCCCATTTCCGTTTATATAGCCGTATTCGCGTGGACGGAAATTCCGCCCACGCGAACCGGCAGACCGCTCCTTGCGGAGCCGTCCCTATCTCTTATTCTGCACCGTTGTCGTCCCGCTCATCGCGCTTGACCTTATGGTAGCGGCGTACCGCGCCCACGATGATCAGCGCCGCGATGACGGCCACGATGCTCCAGACGAGGATGGGATTCTCACGCACCACCGTGCCGATGACCTCCCACACGGAGTTGCCGCTGGCACCGCCCTCGGTATCCTGTCCGTCCGGCACATCCTCCGGCGCTTCAGTGGTCTGAGTGTCGTCAGGCTCGGCGTCAGGCTCCTCCGCGTTCTCGGACAGGCTCTCCATCGTCACCTGCTGGGAGTCCAGCCACACCGGGAAGGTCATAGACGTGCCGCTGGCCTCCCACTTGCTGTACAGACGGTCTGCCAGTGCCGCAAGGCTGCTGGCGTACTGGCCGTAGATGCTCTCGTAGGTGCCGCTGGCCATGCCGCCGCCACCGGTCAGCCACGCACTGAATACCTCCTCGCTGCCGGAGTCGATGTACTTCTGCAGCGCCTTGGCGATGGTGTCGCCGTTCTTTCCGTCCACGCCGGTGTGCTCGTTGAGACTGGCCAGCAGCAGAGCCGCCAGATCCTTGGCCTCATCGGTCTTCTTACCCACGGCTGCGGTGGCCATGTTGTCCAGACTGTTGGTCAGCAGAGCGCGGACCACGTTGGGATTTTCTTCCAGCCACTTCTGGAAGGACTTGTTCCCGCCGTTGGAGCCCCACTCGGCGTAGGCGCCCAGCACAAGGCCCTTGATGTCGTACTCCACATCCATATTCAGGCCGTCCTGCAGGCCCTCGTCGTCCTTATCGCCGGTGCCGGTACCGTCGCCGCTGCCGCCGTAGTAGTAACCGCCACCGCCACTGGGGGTAGCGGAGCCGAAGGTAGCCGTAACGAGGACGTTGCCCTCATTGGGCATGGTAAATGTGGCCGGGTTGGAGATAGACTTCGCCGCGGTGCCCACAGGGAGCTGAACGGTCATGGACTTCAAGGCGTAGGTGTTATCCATGGGCGTAGCCGTAACGGTCACACTCATACCCTTGGGCCCGTACACGGCATTTTCCTGATTCTCGCTACTGTGGCTATTGGCTTCCAGGCTGACCGTGCCGCCAGTGCCGTACTGCACCAGTGCGCGGTAGACGCTGAACTCCGTGTTCGGGTCTTCGATGGGCTTGGGATACGCTCTACCCGGACCTGCAGGCATCTGATTTTGGCCACGCCGGGTATCCTGCGTCCAGTAGTTGGCGTGTGCGGCGGTGCCGCCATCTACACCCCATGCTACCTTGCCGCTGGCGAAATCAGCCAGCGTAGCGTATTCGCCTGCGCTGCTAACCGCTGTAGCACTGCTGGCGAGGTAGTAGCTGTTGGTCACTTCGTTTTTGTCACCATAAGTTCCGAATTTTATGTTACTTACCAAAGGGACTTGAGTATCCACATTGTAAGTAAAAGAGTTTTTGATATACCACCGCACCGAACCTGCAATTCCGTATGCCGCAGCGTTGCCAGCTGTTGCTGAGATTTTGCCGGTGTTGTAACATTTCTCAATACGCATAGCGTGCCGGGCTATGCCCGCCGCTATACCGCCATTTACAGTACCCGTATTGCCGCACTGCGTTATATCCGTGGCCGCACCGGTAATTCCGTTTGCCTGTCCTCCAGAGCTGTTGACAGTTCCCGCGTTGATACAAGCGATAAAACTGCCACCCATCGCGGCAATACCGTTCGCTCTCTCGCCGCCACTTATACTTCCTACATTAGAGCAATTTGTAAATTTTGCAGATGCGCTCTTATTACAGCCGGTCATACCGCCTGCGTATAGGCGGCCTGTTACGGCTGCGCTGTTGCTGCACTCCAAGAACGTGAAGTCCGACTCTGTAAAGCCTTTACCCGTCAAACCGCCGGCATATCTGCCCGATACAGAACCGCCTGTGTTGCTGCAGGCTGTCATGCTTGCATCTCCACCGCCAAGGATACCGCCAGTGCCACCCAGTCCATCACCGCTGATCGCCATGTTGACGATATGGACGTCATTCAGAAGGAGTGACCCGCTTCGCCCAGCAAGTCCGCCACACCACGAAGTAGCACCATTGGTGCAAGTCACCGATCCATCTTGCAGAGTCAACGATTGGACAGCGATCTCTCCAACAGCGCCAAACAAACCGGCATACTGTGTGGAAGTATTAACGTTCAGGCCACTGATGCTCTTGCCGCCGCCGTCCAGACTGCCGCTGAAGGGATGGCCGGTATCGACACCGATAGGCGTCCACGGCTCGTTGTTCAGATCGATGTTATTGGTCAGCCTGAACCATTTGCCGCTGTAGCTGAATCCATTTTCATTGACTTGCGTTTGCAGGGCGGTCAGCTTGCCGACATCGGGGATCTCATAGGGAGCAGCTTCCGTGCCGCTGCCCGCCCATATCGGAGACCACACGGCATAGAGCGTCAACGTTTCATCTTTCTTTACGGTTACGGAGGCAGGGGTAATGCTGCCGTTTTCCAGCCTGAACTCAACTGTACCGTCATCTGTCCTGCTCCAGCCGAGGAATGTGCCGTTCTCGTGCTTGAAGCCCAACTCCGTATCGGACTTAATGGTGAAGCTTCCGTCGGTATCGCCTTCGACCCGCTGCTGCTCCGTTACAGCCGCTCCTTCGCCGCCGTTGGGGTCATAGACAAGGGTGATCACGCCCTTCACGCCGGGTTCAAAGCTGCCGTCCCAGCGCGTGATATGCACGGGGTTATTGGGCGCCTCCTGCTTGTTGATCCACTCGATATATGAGCCTCTGTTATGATTCAGCACGTTCACCAGCTCAACATTGCCGACTTTATAGGCCTTTTTCCCATCGACTTCGGTTATTGTGATACTTTGAGACTTGTCGGCGTCAGTGATACCAGCACTGTCCTTGACGTAGATACCGGTTTTCCCGGCAATATCAGCATAGTAGCTGTTGACCACCGTGCCGCCGCTGATGTTGTAGGTCTTCCCCGCTGCGCCGGTCACCGTGCCGAGGTTGTAGCTGTTGGAGACAGCGGTAGTTCCCACACCTCCAATGGATACGCCAGTTTCAGCCCATGTTGGGCCGGAGACTTTGCCAAAGTTGGCAGAATTGAGAACCGGTGCTCCGGTAGCAACACCTGCCACTCTGGAGTTGGAACTGTTGCCTTTCACGGTCTTCAATTCAATATCGCCTTCGTTCCAGCATTGAGTAACAGACTCCGCCTCATTTGCAATACCAGCAGCATGGCCACCAGTCGATTCGTATGTACTGCTGATTTCGCCTGTGTTGCGGCAGTTTTTGATTTTACCATTCTCGCTGCCGCCGACGATACCAGCCGTGTAACAGCACTTGTCAGTGGTCACACTCGCCCTGTTGACGCACATTTCGACCGTGCCGCCGGCAAGATATGCCACGACACCGGCGGCATGACCAATGCCGTTGCTACCAGTACTATCAGCTTTCACGCTGCCATCCACGGTCAGGTTCTTCACCGTACCGGTAACATAGCCGAAGAAACCCACATAGTTTCGCCCAATGGTATTCAGTGCCAGCGTAACTGTGCAGCCGTTACCGTCAAAAGTTCCCGCAAATGGCGTAGGGTCATAGCCATCGGAATAACCGATAGGTATCCACTCATAACCGGAAACGTCGATGTTATTAGCCAGGCGGATGGTCTTTCCGCTGAAATTCACAGAGCCGACCGATGTGCCATCCGCCCTCTTTGCCGTGCCGTTCACCAGCGCGGCAAAGCCGAACAACTGCGCCGTGGTTTCAAGTGTATACTCTGAAACGTTTTCTTGTCCTATGTACCAACTGATATCCTCGTTCGTTTTTGCGCTGATAGTATAGTAGAACGTGTTGTTAGGCATCCCCCAAGTATATTTATTGATTCCCGTGCATGGATCCTTGGGCGAATATGTAACAGTATAGTTATCATCTATGCCGCCACTGTCGATCGTGATCTCTTCTGCCTCCGCAACGTACACCCTTTGCGTATCCCCTTCAAGCAGTGCATTTGCTTCATTCGCCTGCATGATAACGGACAGTCCTTCCGGTCCGGAACGTTTGACCAGCTCCACTTCATAAAGGTAATAGAGGGATACATACGATTCTATAGCAGGCATTCCGTTCTCCTGTGCCCAATGCGGTTTGGGCGCAGTGTTCTTAAACTGCTCGTTTTCGCCGAGCAGTTCCCACGCTACCCGTCCGATGCTGAATTCCTGCTCCGTGCGGGCGCCGTTATCGTTCGCCGCACCTCTGGTGGACTTTGCTGCCAGGTAGAAGCATTTTGTATATGCACCATCGCCTACCGGCTTTACATCTTCCGCACTATAGCAATAGCCGTCAGAAACTGAGTCCGTGGATTCAGCCTTACCCACAAGGCCGCCGCGTACAGCATTTTCTCCGGCAGCTTCCACGCTTCCAATGAATACGCACGTTTCCACTGTACCGGCTTTCAGCCAGCCTACGATACCTCCGACGTGGGCATCCTTCGCCTCGGAGGAGACCGAACCAGCCACCGTCAAATTCTGCACCTTACCGCCGTCCACTACGCCGAACAAACCGGCATTGGGACCGGCTGCATTGACTTCCGCGCCAGAAACCGCATAATACTTGTAGTTATTATCGCTAATTTCTATGCAGCCATCAAACGTTCCCTTGAATGGATGCTCCGCCGTACCGATGGGTGTCCACTCGCCGGGCAGCACAATATCCGCCCCCAGCATGATCGTCTTCCCCGCGAAGTCGGTCCCCGCATTGACCATACCGGCAAACGTCCGCAGCTGCTTCGCACTCATGATCGTCATCTTGTCTGCGTTTGTATCATACCATGAATCATCCGCATTAAGCTTGTCCGCCGTACCGTAGTACAGCTTGACAAAGCGCTGACCGTCAGGAAGCGTATAAACGCATGTTCTGCTCGCGTTTGTTAGGTGCGGTGTCGCGTTCTCACCATCGAACACGACCTCTTCCGCGGGATCACTGATGATGTAAACAGTCTCTCCTGTGTAGCTGTCTGCCAATTTCAGGGTAACCGTATTATCCGTAACGGCCGCACTTGTCGTGCCACTGTCGCCGATCGTCACTATCGTATCATCCGCGCCGTCATAGCTTGTCACGTTGACCAGTTTTCCCTCGATCAGCATAACAGGGTAGTCACACCCCTCCCGTGTCACCCACGGGAACCAACTGTCAGCCAGCGCATCGTTAAGCTTTTCCGCCACCACAGCGGCGAAGTTCTCGGAAACCAGCTCACCACCTAATTTGGCGCTTTCACCCTTATTGACATAGGAGTTCTTGGGTTTGTTATACTGATTCCCTGCTACATCAACACTGCCTTCTCCGGTATTGCAAAACCAGCAGTTTTCTACTCCGCTGGAAGCATTTGCTACACCACAGAGTGTCTTCCCTTCAATATTCTCAAACTTCCCATAGAAGCCACAGTTTTGAATCGTCTTGCGGCTCGTACCCGCAATGCCTCCGACATTGGGACCTGCCACGCTGGACGCATCCACAATACCAGTCACGATCACATTACGGATGGTTCCGTCGTTATAACCGAATAAACCGCCGAATGTTGTGCCATCCTTTACACTGACAACATGACCTTCGCCATCAAATGTGCCTTTAAACGATTTAAATTGCGTTCCAATCGGTGCTGCCCATGTTTTAGAAATTTCAATGTCGCTGCCCAGCCTGATCGTTTTCCCCGCAAAGTCTGTTCCCCCATTGACCAACTGTGCCAGGTAGGTCAGTTGTCCTGCGGTGGTAAGGACAAACTCATTCACGTTTGGATCGTACCACTTTATGCTCTGGAGTTCCTCTGCACTGGCGTAGTAAATGGTCACGACTTGATCTGTGCCGTCCAAATCGGCCGATGCTTCACTATCAATTTTTGTCCATTTTCCATTTTCGCCCACACGGTAGTAAACATCCGTGCCGGTCAATACAACGGACTCATCGCCTGTTACCACTGCACCCTCTTTACTGCCATTGACCTGTACGGCAGCTGTTGTATCGTCAAACAACGGCTGCAATACCACCAGTTTCTCACTTTCCTGCAAAAACTCCGGGTGCTTCTCGCCGGGCTTCCACATATCGGAGCCAGCAGCATTCATCTGCAGGACCGCCTTAAAGCTGTTGAGGTCTTTTATATAGTCGCCTTTAGCCACATCCTCCGACACGTTTTGATAGCAGTTTGCAGCGGAACCACCGCACGCGCCCAGAGGAGAGGCACTCTTTATATCCGTACAGAAATACCAGCACTTAGCAGCTTTACCTTTACCTACTACACCTCCATTGTCTTTGGTGCAGTCCTTCGGGGTTTTTGATACGTTCTGTTTTGCCGAAACTGTGCCGTAAAAGCCGCAGTTCTGCACTTTGCCGCCGTCATTTATGCCTACAATACCGCCAATGTAACTCACATTCACGCTCTTTTCGTTCCCGATCGTTACACTGCCCGTAACAATAAGATTCTGTACCGTGCCATCTTCAACACAACCGAACAGGCCCTGATACAATCTGCCCTTTTTAGCGGGGAAATAACTGCCAGTGATGTTAATATACAGCCCACTGATGGTATGGCCGTTGCCGTCAAACGTGCCAGCGAACACACTATCGCTATTACCAATAGGTGTCCAAGCTTTGTTATTAAGGTCAATATTATTTGTCAATGTGACAGTTTTGGTGCTGAAATCATTTCCGTCATTCACCTGTGCCGCCAGCCATGCCAGCTCCGCACCGTTGCTGATTTGGTAGGGATTATCCTTCGTGCCGGTGCCTCCAGCAAACGCCTCAGCCGTCGTACCGTCCCACGCATCCACAGGCGCTGCCGCCAGCAGCACAGGGATATCCCCCTGCTCGCCGTCCGGCTCTTCCGGAACCTCGGGCGTCTCCGGCGTCTCCGGTTTCTCCGGATTCTCGGGGTTCTCCGGATTTTCCGGATTTTCCGGATTTTCCGGATTTTCCAGAGTCTCGGGAGTCTCGGGAGTCTCCGGCGTCTCCGGATTTTCCGGCTTCTCGGGATTCTCGGGATTCTCCACGGTCTGTCCGTCGGGCAGGCCGCCCTCCGTGGCGAACGCCGCAGGCGTCACCAGCGTGAGCGTGAGCACCATGCTCATCAGCAGGCTCACGATGCGCCGGGACAGATTGCTTGTCCGTTTCTTCATGTGATTTGCTCCTCTCATTGTTGAACGTATCTATGTAAAAACTATTTAGTTACTGCCCTTCGGCATCACCACATACAGCTTGCCGGTCTCCGGGTCTTCGTACACCGTGCCCTTCTGCTCGAAGCTGCTGGAGGACTGGATGTCCTGCTCCATCTCTTCCGCGTTGTCCAGCTCCTGCATCTGCTCCCGCTGGAGGATCTCCACGCGGGTCTTGCTCAGATCCACGTTCCAGTTCAGAATGACCGCCGCCATCAACCCGCAGGCAAACACCAGCATCACGTCCGACAGGTTCGCCAGCCCGGACATGGCGTCCACCTCCTCCGTCACCCGGCGGCGGGAGGAAAACTTACCCTTCAACATCGCTCGTGACCTCCTCCAAAACTGCCTCCATCAGCGTTTCCAGCGACACCATGTCGTCGTTGTACCACCGCTTGCGGATGTGGGAGATGACGCTGGCCACCGCCGCGCTGATGACGCCGGCGATGGTGGTGTCGAATGCCACGTTCATGGACTCCGACAGCGTCACCGTGTCGCCCTGTCCCAGTGCCACGATGCCGGGGCCCAGGGGTATCAGCGTGCCCAGCAGGCCGAACATGGGGCCCAGCTTGGCGATCATGTCCGTGATGGAGGTGGTGCGGGCGTTCCGCGCCTCCTCCGTGGCCAGCAGGCGCTCCGCCAGCGCCGTCAGGGTGTCCTTGGGCAGCCCCCGGCTCTCCGCCAGCTCCAGCAGGGCCTTCTTCTGCCGCCGCAGCAGGCCGCTGTTTTCAATCAGCTCCGCAAGGCCGTCCGCGCCCGCCGCGTGTACGTCGCGCAGCAGCTGGGGGACGTTACACTTATGCTTGCGGCGCTCCGCGATGTACTCAACCACGATGTCGCCGATCTGCCAGACCGCCCCGGCCATGAGAATCAGCAGGATGATGAGGCAGGGGATCATCAGCGCCTGGGCGATGGTATGCAGTATTTCACTCAAAGAAATCATGTGTGTTTGCTCCTATTCCTGTTTCTCGCCCCGCAGATGGGGCGTATTTTTCCCGTTACCTGCCCCGCAGGGGCGGGTAACATATTTGCTTTTGTATGTGGTTTTGGTCTTGCCGTTCAACAAAGAGAGGAGGTGGGAGGGGCGGCTTTTCCCCTCCCACCCTTATGGAAAGCTGA
>ERZ1034952.1933-NODE-1933-length-16110-cov-12.040984_pt1 | contig 16110 bp, 20 predicted proteins | sample MGYA00520625_ERZ1034952 | MGnify/ENA primary metagenome ERZ1034952 (study PRJEB33766, sample SAMN09781773) | gut metagenome | biome: gut microbiome | host: Homo sapiens | place: Madagascar | study: EMG produced TPA metagenomics assembly of the PRJNA485056 data... | reverse complement strand
AGGAAAATTTCAGATTCAGAGGGCCGAATAGCCGAAGCTGTTCACCAGCGCGTCGATGTGCTGGCCGGCCTTGCACATGGGGCAGTCGCGGCTGTCGAAGCTGGCGTAGTCGGGCAGGCTGGAGGGGTCGAAGATGGAGGTGACCGGGATGCCCAGACACTCGTTGGTGGTGGCAAAGATGGCCGACAGACCCGCCACGGTGCCGCCGTAGTAGTTGACCGCCTCGATGGCCGCCTGCACGGTGTAGCCGGTGGTGATGGAGGCCGACAGGATGAGGACGTGCTTGCCCCTGACCATCGGGGCGAGATTGTCGCGGAGGATGATCTGGCTGCCGCTGGTGTACTCGGGGGTGATGACGTAAATCGTCTGGTGGGCATTCATGTTGGCAAAGCCGTCTTTGGTCAGCTCGTTGGCCAGACAGGTGCCGATGACCTGTGTACCGTCCAGACAGAGCACGGTGTCCACGATGGTGCTATGCTGATAGGCAGCCACCAGCTCCTTGGCGACAGCCTTCGCCTCCGAGAGGCGGGCTTTCTGGGTGGTGACGTCGATGTAGTAGTTGATGTGGCTGTGGCTGGTGGCGAAGTGGCCCTTTGCCACGCGCAGGAACAGACTGCTTTTGTTGGTGGGAAGCTTTACCATATTGATCATAACTGCACACTCCTGTTCTTATGAAATCAGGCAGGACGCCCATCCCGAAAAACAAAACCGCGCGGCGGCACATCTGTCCGGCCGCTGCGCTCCCCGGTTGGTATGCTCTTATTGTAGCAGGAAAAGCACCTTATGCACAAGACACAAAACTACTAAAAATCCTTGCTTGCATTTTGGCAGAATGACGGAGAGGTGCAAATAAAAACGCCCAAGGCGTAAGCCTTGGGCGCTGAATGCAGAAAATAGATTATTCAAGGGTGATTTTACCAGTGACGCTATCCTTCTTGGCAGTCATCTTCCAAGTGCAGAAAGCACGGGTGTAGCCGCTGTTGCCGCTGCTGGCCTGGATGCGGGGCCAGTACTTCAGCTCGACCTTGTCGCCATCTGCAATGGTGACATTACTGATGGTGAGATTGAAGTCCTTTGCGTCCTCGCTCTCTTTCAGGTCATATTCTTCCGGATCGACCGTGATATGCCGCTTAGTGGAATTCGTTTCGGTCGTACGGTTGGTGCCGGGATCTTTGTGGGTGACGGTAAGTTCAAAGCACTCATTGGTCACATACAGAGGAACCTTTTTGGTGGTGCACTTGATGTTGACGGTGCAGGTGAATTTGGAATCGGTGCTATTATAAGCAGGTGCGCCAGCACCAGTTTTATAGGTCTGGAAAGTACCCATCAGCTTCAGCTTGGCACCGAGAGAGCCGGTCTTCTGATACTCATCCTCACCACAGCCAACGAGCAGGCTGGAACCAGCCACAGCCACGGCAGCGGCGGCGCTGTACTTCAGGAAAGAGCGGCGGTTGAATTCTAAGGACATGATCGTTCCTCCTTTTATGTAGAAACACATAAATTCATTGTAATGACCCCAAAGGGTGTCTGCCTATACAATAGGCGAAAAATGAGCAGATGTCAATGCTTTTCACAAAAATTTTGTGGGGAAGCTCTGCCCTTTATGACGGAATTTCGTCTCAGAAAAATGCCTCAGACCTGCGTCAGGTCAGAAGAGTTCAGAGAGAAGGTGAGGCTCTTGTTTGCCACGAAGGTCGGGGTGAAGGTGACGCTCAGCTTCTGCCAGCCGATGGGGACGCAGCAGATCAGCTGGATGTAGCCTGCGCCCTGCGGGGGCAGATTGGTGGACTCAGAGAAGCTCTGAGCGGCGGCATCATAGAGCTGGATGTAAGCGCCGACCTCGGCCTCAGCGCCGTCGCAGACAGCGGTGAAATCGGTGGTGGAGGCGGCCAGAGCGTGGAAGTACTGACGGGCGACATCGAGCTTGGTAGCCTCATCGTCCAGCGGATAGGCGGCATCCAGTTCGGCGAGGTTCTGTGCGCCGATCTCAAAAGTGGTAGCACCGGAGCGGTTCACAGCGGTGACGAGCACAGCGACATACTCGTGGTCGGGCAGGTCGGGGGTGTTGGCCATGGTAAAGACACTGGTGAGCTGGACGCCCAGATTGTTCCAGTTGCTGACCTTGTCGCCGACCTTGACTTCGATGGCGTTGCTGGTGCTGGAACCGCAGCCGCCCAACATGGCAGCAGCGCCCAGAGCTGCTGCGGAGGCACCGGTACACTTGAGGAAGGTGCGGCGGGAAATTTTATTGGACATGGATGTGTCCCTCCTTGAATTCGCTTTATTATGAAGTACGATGAAAATGTTCTATCTTGTTTATAACATCTTTTGCACGCAGATGCAAGCAAAAAACGGCAGAATTTACACTAGTTTCACAGAGACTTAAGTGCGGTCCTCTCCGGTCAGTTCCCGGGCGCGGGTCTCGCTGGTCTTGACCAGATTGAGCAGGCTGGGAGTATACAGCGGGTATTCCCGGGTCAGGCTCTCGGTGGTCATGGCGAGGCAGGACGGGTCGGCCACGCCCTCGCCGCCGGGCAGCTCTTCGCCGGCCAGCAGGGCCTCCACATTGGCCTGAGCCGAGTGCATCACAGCGTCGGAGTAGCCGGGCCAGCGCCGGGCGTCCACGCTGAACATGCTGGGGGCGTTATGGGGTTCGGCGGAATAGAGCAGACGGAACATCTTGGCCACGGCGGTCATCAGGTAGGCGCTCACCTCGGTGGTCAGGGCCTTGCTGTGGCACTCGCCTATCTTGGCGTAGAGCACGTTCAGGCTGTTGGAGATGAGCTTTTTGTTCATCGTGGGCAGGACGCTGCCGTGGTAGATGTTGTCTTTCATCTTGTCGGGGTTGGGGATGTCCTCTGCCGAGAGCATCATGCCGTTGCGCTCTGCCGAGCGGCCCAGCAGATAGTCGCAGGAGACATTGTAATAGTCTGCCACCCGTACCACAAAATCCAGGCCGCACTCCCGGATGCCTTTTTCGTAGTGGGAAAGCAGGGCCTGCGAAACGCCCAGATCCTCTGCCGCCTGTTTCTGGGTGATGCCGCGCTCCTTGCGCAGCAGTTTGATGATACGATTGAACTCCATGATGTTTGGCTCCTCAGATAAAAATAGGACTTCCTTGATTTTTGGTTTACAGCACGTTGATTATACACAATGGAAAACGACTTGTAAAGCGAAAAAGTGACGGTTTTTCCGCCGGAATTTCGGTGTTTTTGTCAAAGGGGTTGCTCTTTCTACCATATCTATGTTAAAATAAACCTTACCGGCATATATTTAGTGTCTGATGGTGCCGGAAAAATCAGCAGAAAAGCAAGATTTGTGCGAATCAGCACAGGAATAGATAGCTCATAAGAGGTGTTTTTACATGAAAACCTTTAAGCTCCATCTCATCCGCCACGGCCTGACTTCCGGCAATCTGCAGGGCCTTTACATCGGCAGCGGCACGGACATTCCCCTGTGTGACGAGGGCCGCGCCCAGCTGGCCGAGCTGAAAGAGCGGTTCGAGTATCCTCAGGTGGATACCGTCTTCTCTTCCCCGCTCATGCGCGCCGTGGAGACGGCCAACATCCTGTTCCCGAATGCGACCCACCAGTTCTCGGTGCATGACCTGCGGGAGGCCGGTTTCGGCGTCTTTGAGAACCATCCCGTCAAGGAGCTGGTGAAGAACGAGGACTTCAAGAAGTGGATCACCCCAGGCTCCGGCTTTGTGCCGGAGGGCGCAGAGCCCACGGAACAGTTCCACGCCCGCTGCTCGGAGACGCTGCTCAAGCTGTTCGAGTATATGATCCGGATGGACGTCACCGAGGCCGCCTGCGTGACCCACGGCGGCGTCATCATGAGTATGCTGAGCCAGCGCGCCCTCCCCTCCCGCCACCCCGAGCAGTGGATGGCTGACCCCGGCTGCGGCTACACCGTCCAGACCGACGTCCAGCTCTGGATGCGCGACCGTCTGGTGGAGGCCATCGACATCGTCCCCTTTGGCTATGCCGATACCCTGCGGGGTCAGGCTGAAGCTGAGGAGAATGAAGCATTCGAATAAGAAAGAACGCTCTGCCGCCCTGCGATTTTTCCGCCGGGCGGCATTTTTGCATCCTTTTGGTACAAAATCGGCAAAGAAAACGCAAAACCTGCGGCAGAACGCTTTCAAACCCTTGACAGGGGGCAAAGAAACCGATACTCTATAAAGTGAATGATTTTTCTCGCTGCAAGGAGGAGTCCCCGATGTCTCAGTCTCTTTCCCGCCGGTCGTTCCTGAAATGCGCCGGTTCGGGCGCGGTCAGTCTGGCCGCTGCCCTGCTCACAGGCGTTTCGGCGGCTGCGGCACAGCCCCGCGTGATGGGCCAGCCTGCCCTGCTGGACGGCAAGGCGGCGGTGGAGCTGCTGGGCTATGCGCCTGCACCCGGGCTGGGCGGCGTGTTGGTCTACCTCTCGGTGGAGAACCTCTCGGCCCGCACCCTGCCGGTGGGCGCAAGCTACCTCCACAGCCGGGATGTCTCGACCCTGAAGGAGCTTTACAGTCTGGACAGCGGTGTGACCGCCCGCTGCGGAGGCGAGAGCGTCCCCTGCGGCAGCTTTGCGGCACCGCTCTATGCGGAGAACGCCGCCGATGCCTCGGCCTTTACGCTCAACCTCGCCGCCGGGCGCGGCGCGATGCTCCATTGCTTCTGCGCTGTCCCGGAGGATTGGGAGGCGCTGGAGCTGAACTATCGCCCCGCCTTTGCCGCCGGACAGCCGGTGGAGTTCGTGGTGTGCCGGGATGCCGACGCCGTCCGCCTCGGACCGGTGCCGGCGACGCCGGCGGAAGTTGGAAGCGTTGTGGATTTATAAACGGCTTCGCGCGCCGGTGGCGCGGGGTAAGATTGCTTTTGCATTGGGGCTAAGTTCTCTTTTGCGCACCAAAAGAGAACCAGAAATGGTTCTCGCGCCTGTGCGCGGTGCAGAGCGCTTTTTCATTAAGGCTAATTGTTCTCTTTTGGTGTCAAAAGAGAACCAGAAAACCACCAGCGATTTCGACGCGCTGGACCCACGAGAAAGGGGCTGCTCGCCCCTTTCAGACCCCGAAGGGGAAGTCGAAGTGGAAAAATGCTAGCCGCTTCGCTAAACGCATTTTTCTCACTTCTCCGATTTGCTGCTTCGCAGCTGGTGTTACCTCTCTGCTGACGGTAAAGTTCTGCGAAAGCCTGAAATCTTCGGCGAAGCCGTAAAACGGCGGAGAGCTAAAATGCGGTTAAGAGATTTTCACGCCGAATGGCGTGAATCTCCAGCATTTTTGCTTGGAGCCCACTTTTTTGGAATTGTTAAGGGCGTGTAGCCCTTAACTCGTTGCGGGGAGAGTGGAGTCCAGAGGTAGGGAGGGGGGAGTCGAAACACCCCTCCCTACCTCTGGCCCGCGCGGAGCGCAAGCCACTTGACCGTAAGATAAAACATCCCCCGCACCACCAGCGTGAGAACCAGCTCAAAGAAAAAATCAGCCCTGCGCTCTGGCCCGCGCGGAGCGCAAGCCATTTGACCGAAAAAGAAAACCTGCCCCGCGCACAGGCGCGCGCCGCAGCCTGGAAATAAAAAAGACTTCTGCATTTCGTCGTGCAGAAGTCTTTTTGCTTATCCAAGAATCTCTTCTCCGCTGGAATTGGTAACAGTCAGCTCCTGTCCGGTCAGACTGGTGACAAGAGCGATATAGCTCGTCCCGGCTTCGATGTTCATCGTGCGGCCATCGGCGTCGTAGAGCAGCAGCGTGTTGTCCTGGCCCTGCGTCCAGGTGATGGTCCACAGATGCCCGCCGTTGAGCCAGACGCCGCCGCCCATGCTCAAATCGTAGTCGTAGGTCTTGCCGTCGTCCCGCAGCGCGGAGGCGCTGAACAGAACCAGCAGATTATCGAACCCGGCCTGCTGGCCGTTGTTGGCGTCCAGCTGGGGCGTGCCGTCGGCGTGGAGCATCCGGTAAAGCCCGCTGTCGGCGTCGTAGGAAAAGCCGGTGGCGTTGTCGTCGTCAAAGCAGACCCGGACATTCACCGCGTCCGGCGCGGTGGCGTCCGGCAGTTTGCCGTCTGCTTCCTGCGGGAGAAGTGCAGGGAGGGACAGCACTGCGTCAGCCCCGGAGGAAGCGCTGTCCGCCGCAGCGGATACGGCGCTCGTCACCCGGGATTCCGTCAGAACAGAGGAGATACTCAGCTCGTCCAAGACATTAGAGATGGCCTCGCCGCTGGTGTACCACAGCGGTGCGTTGCTCCACTCACTGCCGCAGTCGAAGGCGGTGCGCCCGGCTTCCAGAGCATCCACGGCCCGGATGGAATAGTAATCGAGGAAGTTCTGGTCGAACTGTCCCCCGCCCCGCTGTACCGGAATGGGCTGCTGACCCACCAGAAGCCGCCAGTAGATGTCCTGACCGGCGGCCACCGGCCCGACCTTCGGGGTCGCGGCCAGCGCCGGATAGACGAGGCAGAGCTCAGTGGACGTACCCACCTCGGTGAGGGCTTCCAGCACCACAGACGCCGAGGAAAGGCCCCACTGCGTGGTGGAGGCAGTGCTGTTCTCAATGGCCACGGCCACCGGACGCTGGCCCTGCCACTCGAGGACAAGGCCGGTGAGCGGGTCGGTGGGAGCGGGCGTTTCCGGCTCACTGTCGCTGGGCAGAAAGGCGCAGCCTGCCAGCAGCGCGGCGGTCAAAATGAGGCAGAACGCAGTTCGAATGCGTTTCATTGTCATGTTCCTCATGGGCTTACTGGCAGCTGAAATTGCTCAGCTCGTCGTTGTCCACCAGTGCAAAGTAGGTCTTGCCCCGGTTGAGGGTCATCTCTTCGCCGGACTTGGTGTAAAGCTTGAGGGGGTTGGTAGGATAGGTCTTTTCCCAGCGGCCCACCTGCACGCCGCCGCGGGTGAAGAGGTAGGCGTCGCCGCCCTTGATGTACTGCACCTCCTGCACGTCATGGGAGTCGCCTGCGTAGGCATCCATGTCGGCGAAGCAGACCACGACGTTCTCGAAGGTAAGCTGCTCACCGGTCAGCTCATCGACGGTGTTCTCGGTGGCCTTCTTGGAGGAGTTGTACATCTGCATCGCGTAGGTGTGGCTGAGTGCGGAGTAGCTGAACGAGGTGCGGTAGCTCTCCGAATGTACGATGGCGATTTTTTTGGCCGAGGGTTCACCCTTGAGTTTGTTGACCTCGTCGGTGCGGTAGTCGGCAAAGTGGAAGAACGTCCCCTCGCTGGGAGCGTAGAGGTTGATGCCGGCATCAGAAGCGGCCTTGCAGATCTCCTTGCCGGAGGTGAACTCGGTGTGCTCGTAGGCCACATCGCGGCCGCGATTATTGCGGTGGGAGACGATGGGGTGAATCGGGGTCTTGAAATAATTCTTGCCGCCGATGTTCAGCCCGGAGTAGCCGTACACGCTGACGAACTGGGTGCAGAAGATGCTCTCGCCGTCGTGGTAGTAGAGAATGTCCCAGGGCATGAGCAGCTGCAGGAACTGGTCGCGGCCTGAGCGGATGGGGCCGACCTCGGGGATGCTGTCGGCGTCGCTGAACACGGCGCACAGGCGGGTGATGCCGCCCTCGACCTTGGCCTCGATGAGCAGGTCGGCGCTGCCGATGCCCCGCTGGGGGCGGGCATTCTGGCGCTGGGAGTTGGCGATGTTGTTCACCATCACAGCCACCGGGCGGCTGTTGGTGCTGCGCTCGGCGCCGGTGAGGATGTCGGCGTCGTACTCGGGCATGACGCCGAAGGCCGGGTCAAGCTGTTCGCCCTCGGGCGGCGGGGTGACGGCCATGTCGCTGGCAGCTTCCGACGAAGCAGCGGTCTCCCCTTTTTTTGTCAGACCCTTAAGCAGGCCGGGCAGCTTGCCGCCCAGCGCGGCGCTTCCAGCCGCAGAGCAGCCGGTCAGGGCCAGCGCTGCCGCTGCCAGCCCGGAAATATGAAGGATAGACCGACGAGAGATTTTCATGATAAAACAGCCTCCTATCAAAAAGCCCCGCCGCATACGGGCCGGGACAGTGCGTTCTGCTTTGATTGTACTGGTTCGCGCCCCATTTGTAAAGAGGAAGTTGCCGCCAGAATATCCGCGTCCCAGAGAGGTGACAGTAAAACTGGCTTTTATAAAAGAAACGGGTGCTCTCCCGGCGGGGGTCTGTGTGTTGCGGAAAGGCACTTTTTTGTGCTTCCCTCTTGCTTTTTTGGCGCGGGTGTGGTAATATTATTCGGCAGTATCTGTAAATCTGAAAATATGCGCTCGTAGCTCAGCCGGTAGAGCATCTGACTTTTAATCAGAGGGCCAGGGATTCGAGTTCCCTCGAGCGCACCAAAGAAGAACCCACGATTGACCGTTGAAAATGCGGCGTGAATCGTGGGCTTTTCTGTTTCACAAGGGGCGAAAAATAGCCGGAATGTGCCTTGTTTGTGCCTTACTCTCGAAAAAATGCCTTGCCGTGTGCCTTAACACTGTGCCTTGCTTCTGATGCCCGGCGGGGCTGCGGCGGGGTGTGGCGCTGCTAGAGCATGGCAGCTATGTGGGTTTGGGATTCTTCCCAACAAGTCCTTGCAACGCAAGGGGGCGTGTATGTACAGGGCCATTGCTTGCAAGAGCAGCGTTTGTATAAACGGCTGCACTGCTTGCAAGCGCTAGGCCCTCCGCAAGAGCACACGACTTTCCGTGAAAGTCTAGTGTGTTACACCTCGCCGCCGGGCGGGGCGTACGTTCTCGGTGTGCTCCCGGGTGTGTCCATCATCCAATCTGCCGGATGCCGTGGACGTTCTGGCCGAGCTCTGCCGGGACCGGGTCGCCCTGCTCAAAGTACCGGGCTAGACTGTCCAGATTCACAAGCCACATATGCCCGGCGTTTACATACCTGATTTTTCCTGTCTTACAGAGCCGCCGGATATAGACCGGGGACAGGCCGTAAATTTCAGCAGCCTTTTTAACTGTTCCCATATTGGGATAGCGGATTGTATTGTTCAAGCAATGCACCTCTTTTCCTGATGGTCGGTTTGTGTCGTTTTCTGTGTGCCTGCATTAAACCATGAGGCGGGCCATTTTGCAAGGGGGCTGAACGTGGGCAGTGGTGCGGCAGGATGCAGCATTGATGAACGGGAACCACTCCGGCCATTCGGAACGGCGCGAAATCTCTTTGCATCTGATGCCATAGAGTGCTGCCCTGTGCCGTGGGATGCCGTATCTTGCACCGGGCTTTCCCGGCGGAATATGGACAGATGGAGTAGCATTCCGCTAGATAGAGCATCGGGTGAAATTTCGTCATCTTTAGAATGAATAAGGCTGCTGGAACGGGAATATCTTCTGCGGAAAACGGCCATTTGAAAGATTTCCGACCCGGAAAAGGTACAAACAGCGCATTTCCGGCGCGGAAATATTCTATACACATAACAAAGCAAAAGGCCGCTGCATCTCTGCAACGGCCTCTTTCTGTTCGAGAATCAGGCGGGGTGACGCTTCCCGCATCTCCTAACGATGGGTGACGGCTGCCTGTTCCGTCCTCTGGTTCTCTTTGCAATTCTATTATACCAGAACACGAGAAAATGTCAATTCGTGTTGGTTCGTTTAGTATTGCTTCAATGTGCCTTTTTCAATGAAGTTCAGAACGCGGTTTGTGTTCAGGCGATAGACCGACCGGGCAAAGAGCTGACCCCGCGCGGAGACCCGGACAGCGACCTTGACAAAGATGCTGTTAACCTGCACTTCCTTGACATACTCAATAGAGCCGTCCTTTGCATTCAGGGCCACATAGTCCGGCGCGGCCAGAATCAGTGGGATATACTCCCCATAAAGGGCAAAATCCGCCGGGTGACGGCTGACCATGTGGGCTATATTAGATTCACCGAGTAGAATACTCTGCCCCTCTGTCATGGACAGCCCCAGCAGGTCAATAACACGCTGGCACAGTATGCCTACCTGTTTGGCGTGGTCTGGCATTGTTCAACATCCTTTCCCAGCCTTACAGCCCTTTGATACTTTCCAGCAGAGCGGCCCGCCGCTTTTCTGTGTCGTCGTCCGGGGTATTCCCGGCGGCGTGGGGCTGTTCCGGCGCGAGGTGTTCGTTTAAGTACGCCTTTACTGCCTGTTGCAAAACTGCGTTGGACGTTGTACTCTGTGCAGCACACGCGGCCTTGAACTGTTCGGCGACTTCCTTTCTAACCTTGCAAGCTAGGACGGTCATATTTTCTTTATCCCATTTGGCATTGCTGATTTTCTTTTTTTCAGAAACAGCCATGTATATACACCATCTTTCTCGTAAAGGAGTATATCATAAAACGGCACGGTTTACAATGCCAAAAGTGACTATAATAGCACGGTAAACATTGTGCGCTTTGCTAATTGAGCAGAACGGTAAACCGTGCTATACTATAGACATGATATGGACATTCTTCCTGAATGCCCGAACTGGACTGCTGACCCGGCGTCACAGAGAACGCCCGCCGGGGATATTTTGAAAGGTGATGTAAAATGTGTACTTATGATGATTATATCGAGAATCTGACAGAAGCACCCGACATTGCAACGGCAGAAGATGCTCTATCGGCATTGCTCAAGCGGATTGATAACAGCGAATTAAGGAACGCTATCGACCGTGCAGCGGGTCATGTAGCATATCTTAGGGAAAAATCCGCATTTGAGGCCGGGCAAAAGACTGAATGCTTATAATAAAAAGCCGGGAGTGAATTTTCACCATTCCCGGCTTTTAACACGTCGGCAGCCTAAAACGGTCGGCGTTTTTTGTTCAGATGTTCGTATCATTCCAGTTTATACCGTCCACCCCAAACGCCAGCACTAGCAATCTGTCGATTGCGTGTGCGGTAATGGTGTCATAATTTGGGCGGTCCCTGTTTATGTGAAGTGTTTTGCAGATTTTCTGTGTAGATAGCCTTTCAGCGGCGATATACCGTAGGATGATTAAATTATGATACCGTTTTTCCTGTTCGTTGTGGGCAGTATTTCGGCTTGTTTCAAGAACACGGTCAATAAACAGCCGTTTCCAATCGGCAGCCGGTATAGTATGGTAGTTTTCAAGGGCTTCTGTAAACCATTCCTTGCGCCTTTCGTAATCTGTCATAATGCTAAAAGCTCCTTTTCCTTATTCGACAACTCAAGCTGTTTTAAGGCATTCAGGTCTTGTTTTATAAGAGAATCTGCCCGTCTTTTCCCGCTCTCGTTGGAAGAAAATTCCGCAAGAGCCTTTCCGTATTTACCGGTGCGAATAGAGCAAAACGCGGCTTCTTTCCAGTTGTACAATGTTTGAGGGGTGATATGGTATTCTTCTGCCAACTGCCGAAAGGTCCGACCGTTAAAGTAATGCCGTACGATAAGGGAACGCTGTTCGTCGGGAATATCGGCGAGGGCTTCAAACAAAATTCGGTGTAGCTCTTTGTGCCATTCTTGAGATATGACAGTATTTTCCATCTCGGTATCACTGCTCAAGAAATCCAACAAAGAAGCGTCTGAATCTTCGCCGCTGCACTCTATTTCAGCGTCGATGCTAGTTGTTTTCATACGGTGAAAGGCTGCCATAGTCCCGGCTATAACGGAATCGGACAGCCCAAGCTCATGGAGTACGACTTCTATACTCACTTTCCGGCCGAGCTCGCTTTCTAGTTGCTGCTGCTTTTTCAGGCATTCACGAAAACGACGCTTCATAAAGGCCGGAATGCGAATTGTATAGCCGTTGCGCTCATAGTACCGGCATATCTCCCACTTTATGCGTTTTGCGACATACGTTGAAAATTTTATGTCTGCCGCTGGGTCGTATGTATAAATAGCAGCATGAAAACCAAAGAAAGATTGCTGTTCCATATCATCAAACCCGGGCTCGCCTGCGTTCAGCCCTGTTACATTGTGGACGATTGTTTTTACAAGCCCACAGTTCTGGACCCACAGATTTTCTATAAGTCGCGTTGATTCCGCCGCCCCACGCTCGAGAGCCTGAATCTTTTTCACCTGTTCTTCATTGGTAAGTGCGTCCACAGTGTTTGGTGTCAAGGTAACAATCCCTTTCTGTCTACCGGAATCGGTGTACTTTTGGTACACTCTTGGTATACTATGGACTATCCTTGTTTGGGCTGTCCAAAGACACGGATATAGTTTTCAGTGAAAATCCCGGCGGGGTGTTCATCCATGAAAGTTTTCGCATCAGACTTTGAAAGGACTTTTACAGTAGTCGTGTCCGCAGCATCATTTTCTACTACGAAAAATCTACCATTCTGGCTTTGATATAGAGTTGCGCTGCGAAAAAAATCTTCATGCCTACACAGAGGAGTTGACTTGTCAACAGCGTAGGAATAGCCGCCAATAAAAAACACATTCTTCTTGCTGTCCGCCATTGTCGTTTCCTTTCTGATATGAAACAGTTGTATAACTTTTGTACAACTCCTGCATAACGGGTTTTATTGCACACGTTACAGAGCCGAGTTTCTTTCTTCTGTCATCTATCTTCTTTCTTTTCTCCTCTTTCTTCTTTCTTCCGCCCCAGTCGGTTTGAAATAAAACCCAGTGGGTTTTTCTTTTTTTAATTCTAAACGATAGAACGCGTTTGTTTTCTAAAATTCTGCTTTAGAACCTCTGTTCCGGCGTCTTGGGTGGTTTCAGAAAACCCAGTGGGTTTCTGTGTATAACCGACTGGGTTTTGAAAAGAACCCACTTGGTTTTCTTTGGGTGGTCTGCCGCCTTTTTCGCCATTAGTGCGATTTCTTTCTACCCGCGCTTGATAGCTTTTCGTACACTCGTCAAGCTCTTGACGCATATTATTGAAAGTGGCATTTTCCCATGGGCCAAGATTTTGAGGTTCTTCCCCTGTGTCATAGTAATTCAAAAGGGCTTTTAAGGTTTTTCCGGCTTGTTCATCGGTCATTGCATCAAAGTTGTTCTTATTCCGCATCCAGAACTTGAACCAAGGGGCTTTCTTTTCGTCTGTCATAGCTTACCCCACTGCTGCCGGATTCCGTGGGCGGTCTGGCCGGGCTCCGCCGGGACCGGGTCGCCCTGCTCAAAGTACCGGGCTAGGCTGTCCAGATTCACAAGCCACATATGCCCGGCATTTACATACCTGATTTTGCCCTCTTTGCACAGTCGGCGGATGTAGACCGGGGACAGGCCGTAAATTTCAGCAGCCTTTTTGACTGTTCCCATATTGGGATAACGGATAGTGTCGCCCATGTGTCAACTCTCCTTTCTATCTTCCAGCAGGCTTTCCAATGAAACGCCTAAAGCCTGCGCGACACGTCTTGCACTGTTGACGTTGCAGTTCTTGCCGCCGCGCATGGCTGTAATAGTCACACGGGACACGAGTGCTTTTTCTGCTAATTCCTTAATATGTATGTTCTGCCGGGCCATTTCGGCAATCAGTTTGACGCGGTCAACTCTCATAGTATCATTATCCTTTCTTTATCGTATGCTAACAATATAACATTAGCAAAAGAGTATGTCAAGGCAAAAACATTATCTTATGCTTTATTTCTGCTAAAAATTATGCTATACTGATTTCAGAAAAGGGGGATGTTTGGCAATGACGACCGGCGAAAGAATCAGGCAGGCTCGAAAGAGTGCGGGCATGACACAGGCAGAACTTGCACATAAATTGGGGATTTCTGCGGCTGGTATTGCCCAGTGGGAAAATGATTTGCGGAATCCTAAAATTGAAACTTTAAGAAAGCTCGCGGATGCCTTGGGGGTTACGCCCGGTTATTTGCTTTACGGTGACACAGACCCGGTGCAGCGTTCTCTTTTTGATGCAGAGGATACAGCCAAAGCACTGAAAGGGGAGCTGCAAAAATCGCTTGAAACAGGAAAAATAACTCCGGCATTAACTAACGGCAAGGCCGCAAAGGCACTTTCTGTCTTTGAAAATCAAATGTGGACCGCTGTAGACGAGATAGGAAAAGAATCCGGAAGCGCACTTTTGCAGTTGTTCCGTTTTTTACCGCCCGACTTGCGGGATATTGTCGTTTACTATGAGGAACTGAATGCAGACGGTCAGCGTGTTGCAAGAGAAAGAATTGAGGAACTTACTCAAATTTATAAATATCAGCGAGAGGAAAAACACCCACCAGAGAACGCACAGGATGCACAGGACGCCGCCGGGGATGCTCCCAAAGATACAGACCACAAGAACAGCTAAAGCCGCCCGGCGGGGCTTCTCTGCCGCTGTCAGCGTGGGCGCAGTCCCACAGAAAGTGTAACCACATGGCAAAGATAACAAAGCGGGTAAAGAAAGACGGCTCCTGCTCCTACTGCATCCGGGTTTCTAACGGCTACGACCGGGCAGGCCGTCAAGTGCTGGTAAACCGCACCTATACGCCCCCGCCGGGAATGACCGGAAAAAAGCTGGAAAGAGAGCTGAAACGGCAGGCGGACGCATTCGAGCAGGAAGTGCGCAACGGCATTTCTCTTGAAGCGTCCATGAAGATGGATGATTTGATAGAGCGGTGGTTCACCGAGTACGCAGAAAAGAAGCTCAAGCCCAAGACGGTTTACAACTATCGGCGGCTTGTGCCGCGTATCTCCGCCGGGCTGGGTCAACTCAAGGTCTGCCAAGTCAAGCCCTCGCACCTCATGGCCTTTTACTCAAACTTAGAGGAACAGGGAGTGCGGGAAGATAGCACTTATACTGCAACGCCTGCCCTGCTGGAACTGCTGCCACACGGCAAGCGGGGCGAGATTGCAAAAGCGGCTGGCATTGGGGAAGATACCATGCGGAACGTGCACAGGGGCGCAAACGTGAGCCAGAGCACGGCGGAAAAGGTTTCCCGGGTCGCCGGGCTTCCGCTTTCCAAAGCGTTCACAGAGCACACCAGAGAGGGCGGCAGGCTCAACGGAAACACAGTGCAGCACTATCACCGGATGTTGTCCAGCGTATTCACAAAGGCGGTACAGTGGGGGCTTGTGCCGGAAAACCCTTGCAAGCGGGCAGAAGCCCCCAAAGCCGAAGAGATAGACGTGCAGGCCCTCGAAGAATTGGACGTTGCCCGGCTCTTGCAGGCCTTGCAGGACGCACCCACACAATTCAGTGTCATTACACAGCTTGCCTTGTTTACGGGCGCACGGCGCGGAGAGATTTGCGGCCTGCGCTGGTCTGACGTGGATTTAGACGCGGGTACAATTTCCATTGAACGCACCTTGCAATACATCCCGGGCAAAGGCACGGTGTTCACCTCGCCTAAAACAAAACGCTCCCGGCGGTGCATCAAGATGGGCGCAGACTGTGTGCAGCTCCTACAGGAATACCGCAAACACCAAAAGGCGGAACGGTTCAAAATCGGTTCCGAGTGGGTGCGCAAGGTGGAAATAGAGGGTAAGACGGTGGAAAACGACCTGCTGTTTACCAAATGGAACGGCGCACCCATCGACCCCAAGACGGTTACAACGTGGTTCCCGGGCTTTCTGGCAGCGCATGACCTGCCGCCGGTACACTTCCACAGCCTGCGGCATACCAACGCCAGCTTGTTGATAGCCGCCCACGTTCCCGTTACGGCGGTTTCTGGCCGTCTGGGCCACGCCAAGACAAGCACCACCACCGACATTTACGCCGGGTTCATCCGTTCGGCGGATGCAGCGGCGGCGGACGCGCTAACGGATGTGTTCACCCGGATTCGTGAAGAGAACCACGCATGACTGGGAAACAAAAATACAGCCCACAGGGGGCGGGGATGATTCCGCCGGGCCTGTGGGCTGCTTCTCTCTCTGTTCATTGTGGGGTGTCCTCTGGAAAGTGCCTTATTTGTGCCTTGTTCACCAAAAAAAGCCGGGCATGAAGATGCACGACAAAGCATAAAAGCAACGATGATTCTACATAAAAACGAACGACGAAAAACAGCCAAATCGTAGAGCGGCCATTCTTTTAATCAGAGGGCCAGGGATTCGAGTTCCCTCGAGCGCACCAAAAGGACGATAAATCGTTGAGATAAACGGTTTGTCGTCTTTTTTGCTTTGGATACCAGTAAAACATAGATAGCTGCCCGGCGAGACAGATGTAATCTAGGAATGAATAGAAGGCTGTTGCACATGGTTGAATGCCAGTGCAGCAGCCTTTTCATTTTTGAATATCAACTTTTCTTGACAGCAGAGCCTTTTGTCCCGTGGCTCTTTTCAGATGGATTATTTTTGCTAGATTTACCAGA
>ERZ1034952.1929-NODE-1929-length-16116-cov-9.844343_pt1 | contig 16116 bp, 25 predicted proteins | sample MGYA00520625_ERZ1034952 | MGnify/ENA primary metagenome ERZ1034952 (study PRJEB33766, sample SAMN09781773) | gut metagenome | biome: gut microbiome | host: Homo sapiens | place: Madagascar | study: EMG produced TPA metagenomics assembly of the PRJNA485056 data... | reverse complement strand
TATCTATATGAATCTCCATCTTTATAAATTAAATAAAGACCATATTTTTCAAAAAGTATTTTTTCTGTTTTTGTTGGATTTTCATTAATATATTTCATCGGCTATCCCCCCTAAATTCTTATTCAGAACAGTATTTCAATTTGTTGTAATTATGTATACAATACTTGTACTTAGGATACTCCATGCGGATAGAGATCAAGTCAGGAGATCAACCAAACTGAATCATATTCCGTTTTTGATTTCATAATTAATATGACAGAAAACATACAATTTGATTTTTTCTGCACAGAAATTAATGCATTGTCAGAAAAATAATCCCGCTTGTGACTAATGCAACAAAAATATAAAAAACAATATTTGTTCGCCTTTTTCCTACATACATCTTCCACTTTTTTGGAAACACATAGAACGATTTATTTCTATCAATGATCCATGACAACGCAGGTATACCTTTGTAAGTGCAGGCATCAAGAAATAAATGCCCAAAAACACCAAAGAATAATCCTTGCGTAAAATGATTATAATATGCCGTAAAAAATGCTATAACAATCCAGAATAAAGAGTAATGCAAAAGTCCTCTATGTCCAAATACATTATTGATGATTTTGGATATCAATGTCGTAAATGGAGGCAAGATGTTCGAAATAATGGATTCTGTAGAATCTATATCTGGAAGCAGGCTTCCGAGAACAGAACCGCATACAACAAATACCATGTCGGCGTTGTTTTGGCATATATTCAATTTATGAAGGTACGCCGAAAAAGCGATACCTGTGATGATCCCGAAACTTAAATGCTGCTTTCCTGTCATACTTTCCCGTCATAATAATGGAATAAATAACATCTGTTACTATTATTATGAAAGAAAGTTGTATAAAACAAAAACGGCGCTTTATGCGTCGTTTTTCGCAATTACTAAAGAAACAATATGAAACGTGTTGCGTCTTTGCGATGCAATGCGTGCAGCCGGAATCGAACCGACGACACCATGATTAAAAGTCATGTGCTCTACCAACTGAGCTATGCACGCAATTATTCATGAGAAAGGAGGCATTCCCGCCACTATTTCGCACCGCATACGATGCTACTTGCTGCTCTCGGGTGCCGCAGATACAGAGCAAGTGGTTATTTGAAAAAAGTAATTATGACAAATGAGCAAAAAGAAATCGATGGGCCCTCAGGGACTCGAACCCTGGACCGTCCGGTTATGAGCCGGACACTCTAACCAACTGAGCTAAGGGCCCCGAAAGCGACCATTTAAGTCGCTCTTTGGTATATTGTAACGCTGGCTTGTTTCGGAGTTTACCGTTACTTATTTACGATATCCTTCAGCACCTTGCCGGCCTTGAACTTGGGAGCTACGCTTGCTGCAATCTTAACGGTCTTGCCGGTCTGAGGATTACGTCCCTCTCTTGCCGCTCTCTTTACGGTCTCAAAAGTGCCGAAGCCTACCAACTGAACCTTATCGCCGGCTGCCAGTGCCTTGCTGACGGTATCAGTAAATGCATCCAGTGCCTTTTCTGCATCCTTCTTGCCTAATCCTGTCTCTTCGGAAATAACTGCGATTAATTCTGTTTTGTTCATGTTCAATCTCCTTGTTGATTTAAGATATTATGCCTTATGGCAGTGCTCAGAGGACGGATTCGAACCGCCAGGCTTTTATGTCACCCGTCGATGATGCCTGTCGTAACCATTTTTCGATACTCGGACTACTATCCGCGGTTCGCAGCCTTTTCTCTAGCGACTCTGGCTTATGTCCGGAAACCGTTTTGTTTCCGGTTCTTTTTCCTTACAATATTATTATGATAGATAATTTGATAATTGGAAATTTCTGCACAGAAGTTATGCCTTATGGCAAGTACCAGAGGGCGGATTCGAACAACCTAGGCTTTTGTGCCACTATAGATGACGCCCGCCGCAACTATTTTTCGTTACTAAGGCTCCTATCCGCGTTTTTGCGGTCTTCTCTCTAGTAGCTTCTGACATATGGCTAACCCAAATTTATAAATCTCACCGTAAAATCTCATTTCTTTATGGTGTTTAGTGATTCACCTTGTTTGGCGAATCACATTTCTTTAACAAAATGAGACAGCAATTTATTTTTTGAATATCTGGCTCTACATTGTTCGCATGCCGGGATGCAGTAAAATGAAGGAAATCTATTAATGTACTTTAATTCATTTCTTGGTTTAATTTTTTACATACATTACACATACCTAAATTTGTTTTCCGTAATTCCATATTCACAGTGCTTGCATTCAACATTACCCTCTTTCCTCCTTGCGCATTTAGTGATTCGTATCTTTCTGATATTATGACAGATAATTTTGAAAATGGAAATTTCTGCACAGAAATTATTTTTTCTCCAACATCGGGAGCAAAGGCGGCATTCTCCAGTCAGATATGCTTCATCGATCTGCGGAAGCATCCACTCTCCTGCCGTTCTTCCATCAGGTAATCAATCTCTCTACTAAAATACTTCTGTTCCTTTGATTTCGTCCATCGTTTTTAAAAACTGATCCAATTCTCCTTTTTCATCTAACTCTTCCGCTAATTTTTCCGCATACTTATAAGAATTGGGATAATTCTGCATCAATTCTATATACCGATTACTGCCGGATTGAACGGTTCCGAGAATATCTCCGGTCTTTCGTATCTGCAGATCCAGCTTTGAGAGTTCGAATCCGTTATCCGTCTGGCACATAGCGGCTATTCTTTCATTATTTGCATCTTTTGACTGCAGGATACAATAAGGCTCGTAACAGCCTCTCCGGACACGCCCGCGAAGCTGATGCAAGGATGATAACCCGAATCGTTCCGCATTCTGAATTACGATAACAGTTGCGTTTGGATTATTGACACCAACTTCCACTACTGTAGTTGAAATCAGTATCTGAATTTTGTTATTTTTGAAGTCATCCAGTACAGCCAGCATTTCCTTTTCGGACATCTTTCCGGTCAGGACCTCGGAACGAAACCCGAAATTATGAAGCAGTCTGTCATAATGATCTTTGGTTTCCATGACCGATAAGCAATCCGCCATAAGTTCGCTGTTGGTATTCTCTTCGATCAACGGACAGATAATGTAAGCCTGCCTTCCTGCCAGCAATTCTTTCACAAGAATGCCGGGGATAGCCTGATCTTTCATATACATCGTTTTTACGGGTTTTCTGCCATTTGGCATGCTCTGGATCGTAAAAAGATCCACGTTTTTACCATAGATAACAGAAGCCATGGTCCGTGGAATCGGTGTGGCCGACATGGAAACGTATACCGGATTACAGATTGCTTTTGTGCGCATCTTTTCACGTTTCTCTACGCCGAAACGCTGTTCTTCATCAATTACAATGAGTCCCAGATTTTGAAAAATAACACTATCCTCAGTCAAAGAATGAGTTCCGACAACGATATTGATTTCTCCGGAAGCGAGCCTGTTTAAAATAGATTCTTTTTCTTTTTTCTTAAGCGAACCGTTTAAGAATGCGCAGGTAAGGCCGGTTCCTTCGAGCAATTTAGTTAATTCATCATAATGCTGTGAAGCAAGCACAACTGTCGGAGCCATGATTGCCGCCTGGTATCCGTTTTCTGATGCCTGAATAAGTAAAAGAAACGCTGTGATTGTCTTACCGCAGGAAACGTCTCCCTGGATCAGAGCATTTACGTTTTCTCCTGCTGCCATCTTGTCTCCGAGCGTATTCACTACGTCATTTTGTCCTTCTGTTAACGTATAAGGAAGTCCGGAGATTATTTTCTGCTGTATATCCTTTTTGGGCATAAGCGGATTAAATCTACTTGGGATATTTTTGTTCCTTCTATGCAGGTGACCAGCGAAATACAGCATGTCTTCCAGCATAAAATATTGCATAGCGGATTGCAGATAATTCATATCGTGTGGGTATCGAATCTCGCGTCCCATTTCTTTGCTTAACGGCAAGCTGTGAGCTGCTCTAAAATCATCGCTTAACGGTTCTGTCAAATCTTCACTGAGAGCTTCATCTATTGCTTTGAAATACGTGTTCGCAGAAATTCCTTTTCGTTGCTTATAGACCGGATTCATTCCCATGTATTTTTGCAAATCAGTGGTAAAATAAGTAGGATTGATAATCTGGTATCCAAATGTTGAATCACACTGAACCTTTCCGTATATGAAAAACATTTGTCCTACGCAGCTCTGATACTTTTTCTGTAAATATGGCTGGTTGAAAAATATAACAGAAAAAGGGTAACCGTTTGATTTGTCCGCCATTTTCATTATACACATTGGAATTCGCGTTGTAGATTTAGAGGAGACGCTGGATAAAATACCGATGATCGACACTGTTTGATCAATGATTGATGGTCCAATGGCAAAAACCTGTCTGCAGTCGTCGTATCTGTTTGGCATCTGACGAATCAGCTGCTCGGCACATGTGATTTTCGCTTTTTCTAATATTTTATTTTGAGCGGCAGTCAAATTGATTTTGTGCATAATCGTTCCTTTCGTACTTTCCTACCTTTATTATGACAGATTTGTGCGAAAACGGAAAATTCTGCACAGAAAAACTGCGATAGCATTCTATCGCAGTTCCTCTGTCTTATATGTGAACAATAAGCAATACGTTCTTTTGTACTTATCACCGATTTGTATCGATAACCAGTCATCCAGCGTTTTGATATCTGATTTTCCGTTATCGTACATAACTACATATTTTTCTGTCCGATCCGTATCCCGTTCATTATCGGCCAGTGTATACTCCGTATTCCAGCGTGGTTCATGATCATCTCCCGAAGAAGGATAATTTTTTCCGCTATTCATCCACCGTTCTATTTCATAATAGTATTTGGTAGCGTATACGGGATCCTGACGATATACCGGTTCCTCATGTGATTCTTCATAATATTCGGTTTTATATACCGGAGTTTGGTTTGAATGTTCCGTAAAAGTGCCGTTTCCGTTATCAGAATAGGTATAGTTTGTTTCATAATGATCGATAACCTGCCTGGATTTCGTTTCGGTAACGGTTCTGTAATGATCAATGACGGAAACATATCCTTTTAGTTCTGTTTGTTCGGAATATACTCTTCCGCCGGGAGGCACGGACCAATCACTTTCTCTGACGGTTCGGTAATCTTCGATGGAGATATTTCGCTCCCAATGAAATCCCGTTACGGTGACTTCATCGGTACGCGGAAAGAAAAGTATTCCTGCGAAGATTAAAAACAGCAAACTCGCCATAATCTGCAACGCATTGTTGACAATCGCTCCGCCAATCTGCCGAAGCTGCAAATTACTTATTTTGGGTAAGTATATAATAATTTACACTCATTAATATCACTCCTTAAATATTTGTTGTATATTTTGGTAGTTTTTTCGGTGTGTAAGCCGCACCATAAACACCCCAATAGCTGGAAACAACGGGGATTTTCGGTTCCGTACTTTCATTGCATAAAGATCGTTCTGCACAAAATACTCCATTTTCAAATCCAGTAATATAGCTATTTAATATGGAAAAAGATTCCATACAGATAGGTAATGCAAAGTAGTCGGTATCCTTCAAATCAAATACTTTCCAACACGCATTGATAATTCCGGCAATCTCTGACGTAGAAAAGTAAAGATAATTATCTGTTCCATAACACATCTGTTTCTCCAGATAGTCAAAATAACTTTTCACATCAGAAAATAATCCTTTTTCGATTGCTGTACGCATTTCCTCTTCTGTTAGGGGCAGTTTGCAATATCTCATAATTGCTGCCTGCTTTTTTAGTGGATAAATAACGGAAATATAAAGTAATCCGCCAATTGCCACCACAACCAGTGTATACATCCAGCCGTTTAATAGATGGAATAGATATGGTAAAACAATAGAATCACTAAAATCTGTTCTTACATCGTTCATTGTTAAAATTGGGAAAGGTGTGAAAGTAAGCAGCCAGCCGAATAGCATGCCAAAGCCTAATAAAGCAATAATCCCCGGCAGGATGAATAAAACATTATTATTTTCTACGGTTTCTTTCCATACACTTTTCTTTGTTACAAAATTATCACTCATGATTTTTCTCCTCCATAATTAAGTCTCGCTTGCCAGTACTCTTCCGCTACTGGTTCTCAACACATATCCTTTCTGAATCAAAAATGGTTCAATTTTATCCTGAATCGTATCTTCGGATTCTCCAAGCCATGCTGCTATCGTATTAAGTCCTACCGGCTTTGGCGCGGCTGCTTCGAGCAGATTAAGATACTTCTGGTCAGAAAGCGTCAGTCCTTCTTCATTAATTCCAATAAGTTCGAATGCCTCTTTCAGACTTTTATCCGTTATTTTCCCGTGTACGAGCGAATAGTCTGCGATCTTCTTGGTAAGATTATTGGCTATTCTGGGTGTTTGTCTGGAAGCTTTTGCAATTTTTAATGCCAGTTCATCAGCTATTTTAAGATCATATTTTTCTGCCGTATTCTGGATGATTTTTGACAGATCCTCTTCCGTATATGCTTCCAGTTTGTAATGATTTTGAAAACGATCATATAATGGTTTCGTTAGCATTCCTTCTCTGGTCGTAGCACCGATCAAGGTAAAATGCGGCAGATCCATGGTGATGCTTTTCATCTGTTCTGCAGTTCCGATCAGAATATCTACCTTATAGTCTTCCATGGCTGAATACAACATCTCTTCCACTTGTCTGGGAAGACGGTGAATTTCATCGATAAAAAGGATGTCTCCTTCCTCCAGTGTTGCCAGTATCGAAGCCATGTCGCGAGGCTTTTCGATGACTGGAGCATTCGTTGTTCTAATTTTCGAACCCATTTCTGCTGCAATCACATACGCAAGCGAAGTTTTGCCGAGCCCGGGCGGACCACTCAAAAGGATGTGGTCCAGTACCTTATCTCTCTTTTTGGCAGCAGCAATGCTCACGGACAGATTATCCAAGATCTGTTTTTGTCCAATGTATTCGCTGAAATTGCGAGGACGGATAGAAATGTTTTCTTTTTCCTGCTGTTTTACTTCTGGATTGATGTCTGTTTTGATTGTTTTTTTCATCTTTAAAAGCAGGATACCCCGTTCATAGTCTCAGCTTGAGCGGGGAGGAATGCGTCCTGCCTTACCTCCTTCGTAATTAATCAAGTTTGTTGCCATGGCGCCCCTTCCAGTAATACATGTGATGAACATGAAGGATCGTGTTGTCTTTGATCGCGGAGCGAGCGCAGACTACGTATTTATAGTTATCCCTGTAAAATACCGCTTACCTCTATACATTCGTATTATCAATACTATTATAACAGATTGGTAGGATTTTGGATTTTTCTGCACAGAAAAAATAAAAGCCGACCAAATGGTCAGCTTTTTGTTGGATGCTCTATCGTAGAGGCTTGCTCCATGACGGCTATCGTAGCCCTAATAACATGCGCAAGTCTGATATGCAAATTTCTGCAGAGGTTAATTAATCCCGTAAGTTCTAATTTCCGCTACTCTTTGAAGCACCTGCTGTTCAATATCTGCTCTTTCTTCCTTCTTAATGCAAGGTAAAACCGTAGGGACATGTTCGATTTCGATTCCATCTGACTTTATACTCATGAGCGCACATGCGACATCCATCAGATTTCCATAACCGATGCGTTCACCTAGCTTTTTGACCTCCAGGATTTCTTCTTTTCTACTCATGGTAATCCTCCTTATTCTCTTTCGCCAAGACGACTCAGCAAATCGTTTTTTACATCAACGATTGCATCTAATCTAGCTTCCAGTTTAGCATTGTCGTCTGAGTTGTTTTCCTTTAATAAATCGTTAGTGATTCTCGTTATTTCGGTATCAAGTTCATTGATATATTCTGTTACTTTTTCCCTTATATCCGGTTCTGTTTTATAAGGTTTAAGGATTAATGAACCGTCTTTTTTAAGGAATATTTCCATTTTCTTTCCTTCAGAATTATGCTCTCCGAAAATTTTATCTCGATATTCTCTCGGAATTACAATTCTTCCAAGATCATCGATTTCTCTCACAAATGCTACTTTACTCATTTATTTTCTCCTCCTAATATATTCGTAGCAGTTTTTCTTAAACAAGTGGCAGGAAAACTTAATTTCTTTTCCTTTGTCTTCCGCCGTCACACATAACGCATACACATCTCCAAGGAAACGTATGCCATGTGCCGTAAATTCACAATTCACGCTCTGTTTCCAGACAGCGTCCAATGCCTTATTTTTCAGCAGCTTTTCCTCGAAATATTTAATGCACTCTTCTTCCAAAGCTGCCTGTTTTTCCTGTTTTTGCTCCATATACTGCACACGGAGTCTTGTCTCCAAGCGCGTATTGCTGCAGCTTGCCTTTTCAAAATAACTTCCTCCGATCATATAGATCGCATAATTAAGATTCTCTTGATTTTTACTTACTGAAATCATTCTCATTTTTAAAATGGGACGCCCGTCAATCCTTAGCATGGACTGAAAGTAATTCGTCCCGCTTTCCTCCTTTCGAAATTAACTATTTTTCTCCTTATTTCTTTTTAAGATATTATTATGAAAGAATATTAATTGAAAAATTTCTATTTTAACAAGCCGCGAGCAAGAAATCTCCGACTTCTTCCGACTTCTATAAGTCAGAGCATTTTGCATTATATGTAATCAGTTCTTCTGGCGTGCATTCCGATAACAGCTCTTTTGCTCCGGCAACGATAGAATTTGATATGTTCTGATTTTGAGATAGAAACAAAGTTTCCTGGATAGAATTCCATTCTTCTTCGGAAACAAGAACGGCATTGTTATGTTTCCCAGTTATTAATATTGGGGAATGATGATCATCAACTTCCTTGAGCAGAGAGTATATTGTTTTACGCGCATTAGTTACATTAATTGTTTTCATTTTTGCTCCTCTTCAAATAATGTTTTGGTATAACGTTTCGTACAACTGGTTTGAAATATTCTTCCGTATTCTGAGACCTTGGAATTAATTTAGGTATTGGTTTGGGATTGGGGCAGATAGCAATCGCATCTTCTGAGATATCCGCCGATGTAAGTACCGCTATTTTCCCTTTCCCGATACAAAGTATCTTTGGTTCCATGTATTTTTCTCCTTCTTTTCTTGTTCTGAACAATATTATTATGAAAGATTATAGCTATTGAATTTTCGCACAAAAACACCGGCATTGTAGCCGGCGTTTTGTTATAACTTGATTAATTTCTTTTCTTTCTTCACTTGACGGTTAAATTTGTGTATTGTTTTAAGCATCATGAGGTTCTTGATCGGAGAAAAGGTGTTATCCCAGAAATATATCATTCGGATATCAGAATCTGTTTCATTTGATACATACTCCACTAAATCAATAAAACCGTCAAAATTTCGTTGTCTTGCTTCCTCAACCATGGAAGTGAGCTTTTCCTGCTGCTCTTTGGATAGTTTATCCATAGAAAAGAGAAAGTTATGATTCAGATAAGAAATATTCGTATAGCCACTCTGTTGATATTTGAGCAATACGGCGGCTGCTTTTACGATTTTTCTATTATAGAGATTGTCCCGCAGACTCAAATTTTTCAGATAGCGAAATTTTAGATTATACGGGATTTTCTTTTTTTCGAGGTACTGGATAATATCCCACTTGTTCGTTGCATCTTCGTTTGCTTTCTGGATTAATCCGATGAGTCCAGCGCCGATATCTCCGCCTAATGGCTCATGAAACACAACCTTGACGCAACCGAAAGCCACGTTGCGGATCCACATATTATTGTAACAGATGTTATATTTCATCTGTGTCAGGCTCATTTGTTGTTCCATACACTTCTCCTTAATCTATTCGTACCTATCTTTCGGAGAATACAGATATGTCCTGTATTTTTCCAAAAGCGAATCCTTTTGATCGATTATCTTCCCCTGGATATCGCTGATTCCTGCGAAAACGAAGAAGAATTTAGTGATTTCCGCCAAATGCGCCGTATATAAACACACCACATATTCTCCGGTACTACCATCCTCTTTTGCCCTAGAAATAAAGATATCCGGCAGTTTTGCGATTTCTCCATTTTCATCTTTCCAGTTTTCGCAGACTTGCTGCAGCATGCTGATCCAACGGTTGTATTCTGCTTCGTTTTGCCAACTGATCTTCACATATTCTGTATTTTTTGTTCTGATTGTTTTTGCTTCCATTTTTCTCCTATTGCTTTAGTGGGTCATATAAAGAGCCATCCGGTCGAATTGTCCAGAAATATCTTCTGATAATTTTACCTTTATGAAACTGGTCACTACATTCTATATCGCATTTTTCTGTATTTTTCAGTATTATGCGTGCATAAAATTCATCATTTACATGAATAATGTCACCCTGCTGCAAATCAAATATTTCTATACCGAGCCTTACAGCCTCTTCAATTTCATTGTCAGTAAGCGAAAGACTTCTTTTTCCGTGACAATATTCTAACTGCTTCCTGATATAAGCAAAGTAAGAATTAACGTCGGCGAAAACATTATTATTTTTAGCGTTGATTAATTCTTCTCTCGAAAGAGGCAACTTACAATATCTAGCGACAGCAAGCGTTTTGCTTACAGCAGCATATGGTACATAGTACACAAACATGCAAAATACAACAATTAATCCTGTTGCGCAAAAACCACTTAAGAAATACCACCCGATCAGATTTACGTAGTATGATGTACCATTATATGCTTTAACTGTTTCCGGCATTCCGAAAATAGCATTTGTGAGAATTCCAATCGCGAAAAAGAAAAAAAATCCCAACAAACGGTACAACAACATTGTCTATTGCCCATCCATTCGATAAGTACATCTGCTTCCAAAAATTCTTTTTGTTTTTACCCATGCGTAAGCTCCTTTACATTTTATTCGTACCATTATTATGAAAGATTTCGGAACCTAGGAACTATTTCTGCACAGAAATTATTTTGGATGTTTTTGCAATTGTATTGAAAAGCAAAAGCAGGAGCCGCATTCTGCGAACTCCCGCTTATAAAGAATCCCCTACTTAATTGTAGAATATAAAAATATCAAATTCAAATTATAATCATCGAATATTTTCGACAATTATTTCGAAGTACTTCCAAAGCCGCCGTTTCTGATTCCATCGCATTCATCGTCCATGGTAATACCAAACGGAATGAAAATGCCCTGGGCGAACGCCTCTCCCGCCTTGATTTGCAGCATTTTTCCTTCATTAGAATCGTTGGCAATCTTAATGGAGATATGTCCCTCGTTGTCCGAATAAAAATAGTCTTCATCAATGATTCCTACGGTGTTATTTAATTGCAGACGGTATTTGAATCCAAGTCCGCTTCTGGGGAAAATCATTAATACCCATCCGGGTTCCATTTTTGCACGGATACCTGTGGGGATTTTTGCCGTCTGTCCCGGTGAAAGTGTAATATCAAACGGTGCAACAAAATCGTATCCTGCACTGCCCCTTGTTGCTCTTTCCGGCAGCTTCAGCACGTGATTGTACATCTCTAAGATTTCACTATCATTGAGCGAAGACTTTGCATCACGAATGCTCTCCATGAACTGTTTCAACGATACTTTGTAAAAATCTGCTACTCTTAACATTATTATTTTCTCCTTTTTATTATACTTCCGGACGGAGAATGATTGTTCCGTCCTTTTTATATGAAATTTTCATTGCAATTCCGCTTACTTCGGTGAAATTTTTTCCGAATGCCTGTTTGAGAACTTCTCGGGGAATGATAATCTTTCCGAAATCATCAAAATGACGAACAGCACAGGATTCGATTTCACTTTGCTCAGGCGTATGTCTTTCTTCCGAAAACATAGGGATCCAGTTTACAACCATCGGCTTTTCATCCAATTTGCAAGCTCTCATTGCAGCAAGCTGCACATTTTCGACATCCTGTTCGGATATAAGAGATTTTTCAGCTTTAAAAACAATGCTCGCGTATCCGTCCCCAGTATATAATATGACTAAGTATTTATACATTTGTATTTACCTCCATATCAGGTAGTGCAATTTTGTGCATTCATCAATATAATCATCTATAAAACCTAACCTTATATATCGTAATCAATTTTCATTACTGGATTCCAGGCAATATTCTTTGTTGGAAATGAATTTTTTAAAAGATTCATTGCCTGACAGAAAAAGCCATTTGATCTGAATTCAATAAATATTTCAATCCACTCAACGTATATTTCTTTTTCTGTGTCTGAAGTAGAAATCACTCCGACAGTTACAGGCTTTTCGAAGTCTCCACCGTCTACCTCAATCATATAGAAATGATCGAAAGGTAATGGGAAGATTTTCTTTAAAACCTCTAACTCTTTTCGCTCGCGAAGCGCAAGTTGATAATTACCATATTTTGTTATCATATCCAATTCGTGCGCATCTCTTTTCAGTAAAGAACAATTTTGTCAGGATTTTTAATCGTCTCCTGAACCAAAATTACCCTTTGGTTTCTGGATCCGGCCCACGGATAATTCACGTCCAATAAGCTCTGAACAAATCTTCCGTCAACAACCACATCTACTTTTTGAACTACTTCTCCGCGCTTGCTGCAAGGATTGTTGTCAGAATCGAATAGCTGTTCCCAGGTATATCCGGTATATAACCAGATCGTTTTGTCGGGATATTTGCTTCTGATTTCCTCGATCAGTTCGAGAACTTCGTTTATGTTTGCCGGATGTAACGGATCGCCACCGGAAAATGTGATTCCGGAAATATAATCTTTGTCCAGCTGGTCGAAAATTTCCTTTTTGGCTGCTTCATCGAATTCGAGACCATCATTGGGATCCCATGTGATCGGATTCTGACAGCCTGGACAATGATGTTCGCAGCCGGCAAGCCAGAGAACCACTCTCAGGCCGTCGCCATTTTTCATATCATCTTTTGTGATATTATGATATTTCATTGATTTTCCTCCTCGTTTTCTTAAGTTTATATTATTATGATAGAAAAGCCACACACAAAAAGAGCGTCCATAAGACGCTCTTCTTAAATGCCGTTATTTATTTTTAACCAGTCGTCATATTCAGGATTGCGTCGGATAAAATCATCGAAATCAGGAACTGTAAAATCCAATTCACTGTATTTTGCCGAATAAATAATTCCCTTGCTGATTAATTGGGCTCTCGTAGTCGAGATAGACGTTACTGTTTTTCCGAGATTTTTTGCAACATTTGCTATGGTGCAGGGGAGATTTCCGCATGCGACCATGGCAAAAATAAAATGCTTATCTGTTACAGAACATCTCTCATATCTGCTCTTGAAAAATCCTGAATCCAGAACAGAATAATACTGCGTAATCCCTTTTCCAACATCTTTTTCCTCGATAAGTTTTCCCTCAGACAGACTATAGACTTCTTTACAAAGCTGCTGAATAAAGAAAGGATACCCTTTTGTGGTTTCATAAATCTTCTTCACGGCACCCTTGCTGTAATTTACACCCAATCGCCTTAGGGGTTCGGTGATAGCTTTCGCTGCATCTTCTTCTGAAAGAGAACCTATTTCATGATACAGGAATAATCTTTCTGTATATGTTTTTTCTTCCGCGAGCATTTTGTATAATTTTGGAAGACCTGCGCCAACGATCATGATCGGTAAATTCAGTTGATTTGCCCGATGTAATGCAGCGATCAAGGAACTTAGTTCATTTCCTTTCATGTATTGCATTTCGTCAATGAAAAAACAAATTGGTTTATTTGCATCTCTGGCAGCTTCTCCTACAGAAATGAATACATCTGTGAGACTTTGCGTCAGGTTAGTTGTTTTATATAATTCCTGTTCCTGCATAGATAGAGAAAAAGTGCTGCTTTCCGGTGAGAAAGAAACAGCCAGCGATTTCAAGGCATCAACAGCTTTGGAAATTGTCTGTTTCATGCGCTCTCCGGTGCTGATGTTTCTAAGAAACACCTGACAACAGGTGATGATCTGTGAAATGAAATCATTTCTGTTTTCAACCTCTATATGCCGACATTCAATGCTTTCCTTTTTTGCTAGTTCTTCCATCTGATTCAAAAGAACAGTTTTTCCTACGCCGCGCAAACCGGTATAAATAATAGATTGCACCGGAATTTGTAGACGCAATGCTTGGAAAGTCGTTTCTGCCATATTTAGTTCATTTTCTCTGCCAGCAAGATACGCAGGACTTGTTCCGGCACCAGGCCGGTATGGATTAATTTTGAAAGATGACATCTCATGCGTCCTCCTTTTTTGTATTGTCTCATATATACACGGTTATGTCAACTTAATTCCGCTCTTTGTCGCTCTTAAAATCCCTATAAGTTCTAATAATATCAGCCCTTAGAGATATAGAGACTTCCGTCTGCGTTCAGCCTTGGCGTAATTCCTCCAAAGCCTGCGTAACCGAGTTTTTCCCGATAAACAATATATTTTTCCTTTCTCTATTTTCGACACAAATCTCGAAGCATCTCGGCCGCCGCCGTTACTTCCTTATCCGTCCACTCCGTCGTATTAAAGCAGATAGCTGCCTCGACACCACGGAAGTCCCGTTCGTCTTTGTCATATCTTCTCAATACTTCTTCTACCTTATCTCCTCTTTTCAGACTTCTCTGCAGCCGGAGATCCTTGTAGGCATCGAGAAGGATTGTCTGATATTTAATTTTGCGGGATTCGAGAATCGGTGCAATATCCTTTACACCAGATGGCGTCAGGATGATAAAATCTCCATTTTCAAAAGCGTCTGACTGCGATCCGTAATATACGGTTCCATTTATGGTCTCATAGCTTTTGTATTCCATGTATTTGGATTCAGAAATATTTTTCAGAAACTCTTTTTCAGAAACAAAGTTGTAATCTACCCCGTCTCTTTCTCCGGGGCGCATAATTCTTGTTGTATCAGTTACGATCTGGGTTAATCCCAGTTCTTTCATCTTGCGTGCCAGGTGATTCTTACCGGCGGCACTCTTTCCCATGATTATGATTTTCACTTATTTTTCCTCCTAATTGTCTTCATATAATTTTTCTTTCTTTAACTTTTCTAATTCTGCATCGATATCTTCCGATTCGGCGAGCCTGTCGATCTTGCCACTCATACAACAGCAGGAATACAAAACAGCCGCGAGACCGATGATAACGACGATAAGTAATGCGATAATGATTATATCCATATATAAGCCTCCTCTTATCTTTTTTATGATATTAATATGATAGATTTAATGAATATAAAGACAACAAAAAAGAGGGCGAATAAAATCCGCTCTCCCTTTTAATCTTGATGCGTCCTGCACGATGATTTTACGCACAGGCTAATTGCCCCGACAGTGCCTCGTCGATTTCCATAATCATCTCCATTTCAAACGAAGCAGAAATTTTCAGGTCTTCGAGCATGCGGATCACTGCCGGCGTTTTTATGTAATTTTTATCCGAAAGAATCTTGCATTTGCGATCGATATCTGCAAGAATACCTTCGTGTCTTTGTTTTTCTTTCTTCAGCCATTCCGGCTGTAGAGAAAACAATCCCTTCAGCATCCCAGTCTTCTTCTTTCAGCGGTATAAGACACCGCAAAAATAACGACACATGCCAAACATACAAATTCACACATATTTATTCCTCCCTTAATTCCAGAATGTAGTTTCCATCTTAGCGGCCACTTTGTTTTCAAGCCTATTTAATTTCTTTGCGAGAAGACTCTCCAAAGAAATTAATCTGGTTTTTAACAAATAGTTACTCAATAAGGACATTCCACCGAAAACGCACCAAAAAATTAACGCCTTGGCTGAAATTCCGTAATGGAAACTGCCGACAAATGCGGGAATTATAATAATTCCTGATATCAGCGTAGCTGCTTCGGAAGTGTCCGAATTCACAACATCAATAATGTAGTAAAATTTTTCAGAAACTACCTCATCTGCTTTTTTCAGGAATGTTTTGGAAGCGGCAAAATACAATGCACCCAAAGCAGAGAGAAGAATAATACCTGTTTCTTCGGAGATAGCGCCCCCAAGGAACATTTTGATCACACCTAAGCCCGATAAAGAAAAAATGGTTGAAGTTAAGATGTCATTAGGTTTATTGTTTTTGTTTAAATTTTTCATAGTAGCCCTCCTTATGGCCATAACTGTTCCCCCGCCGGAAACAGTAAGAAATAGTTTCGCCCGGCGGGAGCGTTGTGGGTTTAAAGAAAGCTATATAAGATCAACCTCGATTTCATCAGATCGGGGATCAATAA
>ERZ1034952.1928-NODE-1928-length-16120-cov-7.703392_pt1 | contig 16120 bp, 16 predicted proteins | sample MGYA00520625_ERZ1034952 | MGnify/ENA primary metagenome ERZ1034952 (study PRJEB33766, sample SAMN09781773) | gut metagenome | biome: gut microbiome | host: Homo sapiens | place: Madagascar | study: EMG produced TPA metagenomics assembly of the PRJNA485056 data... | reverse complement strand
AGGGATAGCAAGTAATATGTAATGAACTAGGTCTTAACGAAGAGGAGAAATAGATGACTTCCAATTTATCAATCTGTCCTCTAGTTTTTTGATTGCCTCGACAATACCAAAAGCAGATTTTATAACGGCATCTTAATCGTAAAGTTGGTATGTATCAGGGACTTTCACAAGCTATTCTCAGTGTAAATTAAAGAAAAATCGTACAAACAAATATGATTTCCTTTGTAAGCTTTGCGAACAGGAACATCATATTTCGTCTGTACGATTTTTCTTGATAATAGCCAATAATATTGACTTGTGAGCAAGACACAACTATCAGCCCACATTCCCCAGCTAATCTCTGGTTTAATGCATAATGATATCAGCATATTGCCCACGAACTACAGATAGCAGGGCATCCGGATTAACGGTGATAGAGGTTCCGATGCGTCCACCGCTGATATAAATTTTGTCAAAGTTTTTAGCACTTTCGTGCAGAATCGTTGGAAACTGTTTTTTCATGCCAAGAGGTGTACATCCGCCACGTACATATCCGGTAATGGCTGTAATATCCTTTACATGGATCATTTCTACAGATTTTTCTCCGACCGTTTTTGCTGCTACTTTTAAATCAACTTCCTCTGCAATCGGCAAAACAAAAACATAATATTGTTTGCTTTTCCCCTGCATGACAAGTGTTTTGAAAGACTGCTCTACCGGAGCACCGGTAGCTTCTGCGGTGTGAAGTCCGTCAATAAATTCATCGCATTCATAATTGATGATTTCGTAAGGTATTTTATTTTTGTCAAGAATACGCATAGCATTCGTCTTTACTTCTTTTCCCATAGGTATTACTTCCTTTCCATATATTAACGAATAAGAATATAATTTCTTTCTTCTGTAGTCTAACCAAGACATTTGTATATGTCAAGAAATTAACAATTTTTATATGTTACTGTATGAACAGTATTTTTTATACTTCTTTTATAAGCTGTATATTTACCCGAAACGAAAAGAATGGTATGATATTCGATAGAAAAACAAACTAATAATCATAAGAATATTTTGAAAAGAAGGGGAATTAAAATGAAAGAGACATTAAAAAGAATAAAAGCGGATGTCATTTTATCTGCGGTATTGTGCGTGGTACTTGGAGTGGTTTTAATTGTCTGGTCAGATGAGACGATCAGTGCAATCTGCATGCTGCTTGCATTTGGACTGGTAGTTATGGGCGTTGTCAATCTGATCGGATATTTTGCCAGCCACAGACTGACTTCCTTTAACGGAATGTTGGGGCTGATTCTGGTTTTGGTAGGTATATGGCTGTTTGCAAGACCAGAATATATTGCAATGATTATTCCAATCGTGATTGGAGTCATGCTCGCAGTACACGGAATCAGCGATATCAAAATGGCTTTTGAAACAAAGGCAAATGGTTATGAGAAGTGGTGGAGTCCGTTGGTTCTTGGTATCATCAGTCTTGCACTTGGAATTATCTGCATCGTAAATGCATTTGGGGTTGTCAGCCTTGCAATGAAATTTATTGGTGTTGCATTGATTTATGATGGAATTTCAGATCTTTGGATTGTTTCAAGAACTGCCAAGGCAGCAAAGGCTATGAAGCAGGAAGCTGATGCACTTGATGTAGATTACAAAGAAGTGGATGATTAAACCGGAATAAATTATAAAAAGACATTGATAAATTATTCACAAAATGTTATTCTATAACTGCATGTCAGAATCTACCTTATATGGCGGTTACGGACATGACAAAAAATACATCATCATAGAAAAGAGGAAGAGACTATGAACAAAAAGACGTTTTCCACAAAATATCTTGTGGAAATGGCATTATTAGTTGCCATCATTTTACTCATGGCTTTTACCCCAATCGGTTACATCAAAACAGCAGGATTAGAAATTACCCTGATCGTTGTACCAGTTGCGGTAGGAGCAGTAACATTAGGACCGGTAGCAGGTGCAATTTTAGGAGGGGTATTCGGAATAACAAGTTTTATCCAGTGCTTCGGAATGAGCCAGTTTGGCGCATTGTTGTTAGGAATTAATCCATTCTTTACATTCCTTGTATGTGTCCCAACACGTATTCTTATGGGATGGCTTACAGGACTTATTTATCATGGATTGCGTAAAACAAAACTCCCGGCAACAGCATCTGTAACAATTGCCAGCCTTTGCTGTCCGGTACTGAACACAACATTTTTCATGGGAACACTTGTAACATTATTTGCAGCTACCATGCGTGAGTCTTTTGGTATGGGAAAAGTACTGCCATTTATTTTTGCATTTGTTGGTGTGAATGGCGTGGTAGAAGCAATTGTATGTTTCGTTGTTGGAACTGCAATTTCTATGGCATTAAAGAAAGCATTACGTTATAACTAAAAACGGTAACATTATCTATGAGCGGCGGTTCGCGATTGAACCGCCGTTTTATATTGTCTGAACCGTCGTTTTTGTACTTCAAAAAGAACTATGTATTTTCTGAGTATTATTGGAAAAATTAGATTTATAGGTTATAATAGAAATCAGACAAGTTGTGAGGCAGCTTTATAAAATAAGACAGTAGTCGTGCCTCACAGAAATGAAGGAGGGCGTAAAAATGCCAGAAAACAGCAGTTGCAGCAGTGCATCTACCTGTAGCAGGGAAAGCTGCGAGGGATGTCCAAGCAAAGCAAAGGGTGGAAGCGGAATTGCAAAAGAACCAATGAACAAAGCTTCCAATGTAAAAAAAGTGATCGGCGTTGTCAGCGGTAAAGGCGGAGTAGGAAAATCATTTGTAACCTCTTCCCTTGCATGTGCCATGAACAAGGCTGGATATAAAGTGGGAATTATGGATGCTGATATTACAGGACCGTCCATTCCGAAAATGTTCGGCGTGCACGGACAGGTTTACGGTACAGAGGATGGCATGGTTCCAATGGCTGCAGAGAATGGAATCAAGATCATGTCCGTTAATCTATTGTTAGACAACGAAGAAGATCCGGTCATCTGGAGAGGACCTGTTATAGCAGGCGTTGTAAAACAGTTCTGGAACGAGACAGTATGGGGCGATATTGACTATCTATTTGTTGATATGCCACCGGGAACCGGCGATGTTCCGCTTACCGTATTCCAGTCACTCCCGGTAGATGGCATTGTGATCGTGACGTCTCCGCAGGAATTAGTGCAGATGATCGTGAAAAAAGCTTACAACATGGCAGATATGATGCACATTCCGGTACTTGGTGTTGTGGAGAACTTCAGTTACCTGGAATGTCCGGACTGCGGTAAAAAAATCAATGTTTTCGGACAGAGCCATGTAGACGAAGTCGCAGAAGAACTTGGAATCCCGGTATTTGGAAAATTACCGATCAATCCGGTTTATGCGGAAAAAGCAGATGAGGGAAAATTCTTTGAGATTGACAATCCGTTTTTGACAACTGGTGTTGAGACGCTGAAAAATTTATAAGATGTAAAAAAAGGAAGGTATTGCATGCGATATCTTCCTTTTTTTACGTCTTACCACCGAAAAATTACCTCTTACCTCAAATCTATTTACAGGATCTGGAGCATCGAATATACTAAACTCAGTTAAGAAATCCAAGATAGTCAGGGCAAGGAGCCAGAATAAAAAATGTCTGGTACAAAACAGACTGTCAGGGAAAATCGTCACGACGAGACCAAACCAGCTATTGAAAAATGACAGAGGAGAAAAAGAGAGCGCGAAAAAGTTATGAAAATCAAAATTGAAATCGATGAGGGACTCCCAGAGGACGAAGTACTGATCCGGTGCAGGGGACTGACAGAACAGATTTCGGATGTGCAGAAGGCGGTGAGCGAAGTGATCAACACGTCGCAGAAATTTGTCTTTTACAGGGGAAATACAGAGTATTACCTGACGTTGGACGAAATCCTGTTTTTTGAGACAGACAGTGACGGAATCAATGCACATACGAAGGACAACATTTATCAGACAAAATACAAATTGTATGAGTTAGAGGAACTTTTACCGGGAAGCTTTATGCGGATATCCAAATCAGCGATCGCAAACACCAGTCATATTTACTCGATCAGCCGAAACCTGACAGCGTCGAGCGTGGTGGCATTCGCAGGAACGCACAAACAGGTATATGTTTCCAGATATTATTACAAACCATTAATCAACAAATTAGAAGAAAAGAGGTTACATCAATGAAATTAAGAAAAAACAGTGGGAAAATTTTATGGGGAATATTTTTTATCCTTGCAGCCATTTATGTGGTTGTGAGCAAACTCTGGATCATGCCGGAAATCAGCGTTTTCAGTATCCTGTTAACCGTATTTTTTATCTGGCTCTTTTTGAATGGTATCCGCAATGTGAATTTCTGGGAAATTCTCTTTTCCATTGCATTTATCTGCATTATCTATGACGATCAGTTTGGCATTACAGCGATTACACCTTGGACGGTTTTAGGTGCAGCATTACTCGGTAGTATCGGACTTTCTCTGATCTTCAAAAAAAAGAGCAATCATAAGCCGTCTATTTCTTTTACGTTTGACAGCAATGGGGAGGACAGTAACGGAGATAGCAGCTACAATGGCGAAAATATCAGCGTCGACAATAGTTTTGGTTCAGCAATCAAATATGTAAATTCCGATAACTTCTGCAAAGCAGACGTGGATAATAGTTTTGGCGAACTTACCGTGTATTTTGACAACGCCATTATTCAGGCAGGAAAAGCTGAAATTAAAGTTGATAATTCGTTTGGAGCAACCAATCTTTACATTCCAAAAGAGTGGAAAACGGAAAACAACATTGATCAGACATTTGGAGGCGTAAAAACACATGGTGTGTGTGAAGGAAGCAGCAATAGCATCTTAAAGCTCAAGGGAGACACAAGCTTTGGTGAGATCAATGTCTACTATATCTAAAAATACAGTTTAGCTATAGTAACCGCTGCTTGTAGATAATGTAATGCAGATAGTATGGCTACATTCATGATGTAAAGTAATGCAGAGATAATCATCATAGAATAAATAAAAGAAAAATCGTACAGACAAATATGATTTCCTTTGTGAGCTTTGCGAACAGGAACATCATATTTCGTCTGTACGATTTTTCTTTTTCATAAACCCATGATATCAATTTGCGAGAGATATTTATTCCTCATGATCCCCATAACTTGTATCTTCATGAAGATTTGGCATCATATCAATACCGCGGTTAGAATCAGCTTCGACATCTTTACCAAAGTGGTAATCATTGCCAGGTAAAATGGCATTTAAAAGAATACCAGCGATTGCTGCAATTGCAAGAGAAGTTAAGGTAATATCCGTTCCTGCAACTGAGAAAGTGAGTCCGTCTGAGAATCCAAGACCACATACGAAAATAACACCGGCAATGATCAGGTTGCGGGATTTTGTAAAGTCTACATGGTTTTCCACAACGTTGCGGACACCGATAGCAGAAATCATACCGTAAAGCATAAAGCTGACACCACCGATGATAGCGGAAGGCATAGAACCGATCACCTCTGCCATTTTTGGAATAAAGCTTAAAATAATGGCATACAAAGCTGCAATACGGATTACCTTTGGATCGTGAACTTTACTTAACTCAAGAACACCGGTATTTTCACCATAAGTAGTGTTTGCAGGACCGCCGACTAATGCGGAGAGGGAAGTTGCAAGACCGTCACCGATCAATGTGCGGTGAAGACCTGGATTTTCGATAAAGTTTTCTCCAACAGTAGCGGAGATCGCGGACATATCGCCGATGTGCTCCATCATGGAAGCAAGTGCGATCGGAGCCATAACTAAAATAGCTGAAATATTAAATTTACAAATAGAGAACTTTGGAACACCTACCCATGCAGCAGATGCGATATTTGTAAAATCAAGAATGGCGGAACCGTCTGCATTTGTCATGCCAAGTGCGTTGAAGATCAATGCAGCAGCATAGGAAATAACAACACCCATCAGGATTGGGATGATCTTAAACATTCCTTTTCCCCAGATGTTAAATACGATAATGGTTGCAAGTGCAATGAATGCGAGAAGCCAGTTCGTAGAAGCATTGGAAACAGCAGAACCGGCAAGGCTTAATCCGATACAGATAATGATCGGGCCTGTTACAACAGGTGGAAGGAAACGCATAACTTTTTTTACACCAACCAGTTTGATGATAAGTGCAAGTACTAAATAAAGTAAGCCGGCAACGACAATACCACCACAGGCATAAGAAAGCTTGTCTGCATTCGACATATCGGCAAAAACACCGGTATCAAGGTTTGCAATCGTTGCAAATCCACCTAAAAAGGCGAAGGATGAACCAAGGAATGCCGGAACCTTGAATTTAGAACAAAGGTGGAAAAATAAAGTTCCCACACCTGCACAGATCAAAGTAACCTGAACATGAAGTACATCTTCACCGAAATAGCTGTTTACTAAGATTGGGACAAGAATAGTCGCACCAAACATAGCGAACATGTGCTGTAATCCTAAGATTAACATTTTTGGGACACCAAGGACGCTGGCGTCACGGATAGCTCCGTTGTTTTCGTTCATAAAAAACTTCCTCCTTAAAAGAAAAATGAATTGTTAAGGTTTTATCATATTACGACAAACCTCAAATTAATTTATTATAGCATAGGAAAAGAGGATGTTACAATAAAAAAATACAATTGCTTTTACTTGAAGCAGTGGAAAGGAACGTGGTACAATATATGCGAACGCGTTCCGCGAGTCAGGAAAAACACTGGTTTTCTGACTTTTGCCGGAACTGAAAAGAAAGGATTTATCATGGATATTATTTTAAAACTTTCGGAAGAACTTGGCATCAAAAAAAGCCAGGCAGAGGCAGCAGTAAAATTGATCGATGAAGGAAACACCATTCCTTTTATCGCCAGATACCGTAAGGAAGTCACCGGTTCGTTAAATGATGAGGTGCTCCGTAATTTATATGAACGTCTTACTTACCTTCGCAATCTTGAAGAACGAAAAGAGACAGTGTTAAACAGCATTGAAGAACAGGGCAAACTGACAGAGGAATTGAGAGCGCAGATCCTTGCGGCAGAGACCATGGTCGCAGTGGAAGATCTTTACCGCCCGTACAAGCCAAAGCGCAGAACGAGAGCCACCATTGCAAAGGAAAAGGGACTCGAACCCCTTGCCAATGTTATTTTGCTGCAAATGCTCAATACGTCATTAGAGGCAGAAGCAGAGCAATACATTAATCCGGAAAAAGAAGTCAATTCAGCAGAGGAAGCGATTGCCGGAGCAAAAGATATTATCGCAGAGGCAGTGTCGGATGAGGCAGATTATCGTACAAAGATCAGAGACCTTACCATGAAAAAAGGCCGTGTGACATCCACGGCGAAAGATCCGGAAGCAGAATCTGTTTATGAGATGTATTACAAATTTGATGAACCTGTAAATAAACTGGCAGGACATCGCGTGCTTGCGTTAAACCGTGGCGAGAATGAGAAAATTCTTACCGTAAAAGTGGAGGCACCGGAAGAGGATATTTTACGTTTCCTTGAGAAAAAAGTGATCACAAGGGACAACCTGTATACAACCCCTGTTTTAAAAGAAGTTGTGGCAGACGCATACGACCGTCTGATCGCACCGGCAATTGAGCGTGAAGTGAGAAGTAGCCTGACAGAAATGGCAGAGGACGGGGCTATCCGTGTGTTCGGCAAGAACTTAGAACAGTTATTAATGCAGCCGCCAATTGCAGGACAGGTTGTTTTGGGCTGGGACCCGGCATTCCGTACCGGATGTAAGCTTGCAGTGGTTGATCCGACCGGAAAAGTGCTGGATACGACGGTTATCTATCCAACCGCGCCACAGAACAAAGTAGAGGAAGCAAAGGCAGTATTGAAAAAGCTCATTGCAAAATATCACATTACCCTGATCTCCCTTGGAAATGGAACCGCTTCCAGAGAGTCGGAGCAGGTGATCGTGGATCTGTTGAAAGAGATTCCGGTCAAAGTGCAGTATATTATCGTCAATGAGGCAGGAGCATCCGTTTATTCTGCAAGTAAGCTTGCAACCGAGGAATTTCCTAATTTTGATGTAGGACAGAGAAGCGCGACATCTATGGCAAGACGTTTGCAGGATCCGTTGGCGGAACTTGTAAAAATCGATCCGAAATCCATTGGTGTTGGTCAGTATCAGCATGACATGAACCAGAAAAAGTTAAGTGAAGCGTTAAGTGGTGTGGTAGAAGACTGCGTTAATAAAGTCGGTGTGGATCTGAATACGGCATCTGCTTCCTTGTTAGAATATATTTCCGGTATCAGCAAAGTGATCGCAAAAAATATTGTCGCATATCGTGAGGAAAACGGAAGATTTGAGTCCAGAAACCAGCTTTTAAAAGTGGCAAAATTAGGACCGAAAGCATACGAACAGTGTGCAGGATTCATGCGTATCACAGACGGAAAGAATCCGTTAGATGCCACAGGTGTGCACCCGGAAAGTTATGATGCAACCAAAAAATTACTGGAAAAGTTAGGATTTTCCATGGATGACGTGAAAAACCGTAATCTGGATGGCATTTCAAAAAAAATCTCCAATTACGATAAACTTGCAGAAGAACTTGGAATCGGAGCTATCACATTGCAGGATATCGTAAAAGAATTGGAAAAACCAGCCCGTGATCCGCGTGAAGATATGCCAAAACCGATTTTACGCAGCGATGTACTTGAGATGAAAGATCTGACACCGGGCATGATCTTAAAAGGAACTGTCCGGAATGTCATTGATTTTGGGGCGTTTGTCGACATCGGTGTGCATCAGGACGGTCTGGTTCACATCTCACAGATGAGTGATAAATTTATCAAGCATCCGTTGGAAGTTGTGAGTGTTGGCGATATCGTAGAAGTAAAAGTCATGAGTGTTGACCTGAAAAAACAGCGTATCCAGCTCACCATGAAATTAAATTAAAAATCATATTGACAAGTAGCAGTCATGTGCATAAAATATATGTGTAAAACAAATAAGGAATTCTTCGGGGCAGGGTGATACGATAACGTAGATTCCCGACCGACGGTGATCTGACAGTATATATTTGCCAGAAAGTCCGTGACCTGCGAGAGCAGCTGATCCGGTGTGAATCCGGAACCGACAGTATAGTCTGGATGAGAGAAGAAAGCGTGTTTTTAACATGTAGAATTTAACAGGGAAACCTGTATAAGCCCCGGATATTAATATATCCGGGGCATTTTTATTACATAGGAAATTTCCTTCCTATGCAATAAAAACGCTCCGCGTGGATCGCACTGCGGCGGAATGGAATATTTGCCGCTAAAGCGACCCGCCGCAGGCGGAGAATCCTGCAAAGCAGGATTCGTTCTTAATACACGTAATATTCACCTCGAATTCCAAGTTCAAACAGAAAAGGAGACGAGTGACAATGAGCACACAAACAGCAACCGCAAACAAAGTAGAAAAAAGAGTAAACGTAAGGTATCTTACCGTAACAGCAATGCTATCCGCAGTAGCATACATCCTGATGTTTCTGGATTTTTCCGTACCATTTATGCCGGCATTTATCAAAATGGATTTATCTGAACTTCCGGCATTGATCGGATCTTTCGCTATGGGACCATTATGTGGTGTCGTTGTATGCCTGATCAAAAATGTACTGCATCTGTTCATTACAACAACAGGCGGAGTCGGCGAGTTATCGAACTTTATTTTGGGAGTAGCATTTGTCCTTCCGGCAGGTCTTATTTACAAACATAAGAAAAACCGGAAATCAGCACTGATCGGTTCCCTGACAGGCGCAGTTTTCATGGGAATTTTCAGTGTGGTTTCTAACTATTTCCTTGTTTATCCGGTATATTATAATTTCATGCCGCAGGACGTCATTCTGGCAGCATACCAGGCAATCATTCCTTCTGTGAAAAATATTTTACAGTGCCTGATCTGCTTTAATATGCCATTTACTATTGTAAAAGGACTGTTTTCCGTAGTGATCACATTCTTTACTTATAAGCATATTTCGCCGATCTTAAAAGGAAACCAGAACCGCTAATTACGAAAGAGATACAGAGAAAAGACGTATTTTATATGCGTCTTTTCTTTTTTTGCAAAAAATGATATACTTCATCATGTTAAGAGTGTAAAACAAGGAGGCTAAATCCTCTGCTCCTGCAAGAGCAGTCGCATTTTGCTTCGCAAAACAAGGAGGATATATGGAATTTGATATAAAACTAAAATCACAGGATATGTACCGGTTTAATATGTACCAGACTTACACAGGATTTCATGGCTGGTTTTCTATTATTGTATCGATTATTATTTTTGTTGTGGCAGGTCTGACTTACGGAGGACTGGAAATCACATACACCATTTTGTATATTGCATTTGGTATTATTTTCTTACTCTATATGCCGGTAACGCTCTGGCTGCGCTCAAAGAGTGCGCTTGCATCTTCGGAAGTACTGAGGGGAACCTTACATTATCTTGTGGACGAGAACGGTTTTAATGTTTCCCAGGGAGAGGAGAGTGCGACACTTCCGTGGGATCAGATTTATAAAATGGTGGCAACAAAAAGTAATGTTTTAGTTTACAGCACGCGGATCAATGCGTATATTATTCCAAGAGAGCAGTTAGGAGACAAATACACGGAGCTTGCAAAAATCGCAAACGAAAAGCTGCCAAAGTACCGTGTGAAAATGCAGTAGTATCAGAAAAGTTTGTGCAGCATAGATGCCGACAGGAAGGATATTGACAAAATGAAAGAGACAGTCATTGAGACATTTTCTCCGGAGGAGACGCATGCGCTTGGAAAAAAAATCGGGCAGCAGGCAAAACCGGGAGATGTATATACTTTAATTGGAGACTTAGGCGTTGGAAAAACAGTTTTTACACAGGGAATCGCAGAGGGACTTGACATCAAAGAACCAATCTGCAGTCCGACGTTTACCATAGTGCAGGTTTATGAGGAAGGGCGTATGCCATTCTATCATTTTGATGTTTACCGGATTGGGGACATTGAGGAGATGGATGAGATCGGATACGAGGACTATTTTTATGGGAATGGTCTTTGCATGATCGAATGGGCCAATCTGATCGAGGAGATCCTTCCGGAAAAAAGACATGATATTTCTATCGAAAAAGACTTGGAAAAAGGCTTTGATTATCGTAAAATAACCATTCGTGAGTTAGATTAGCAGGAAAGGCATGAAATTGTTATGAAAATATTAGGACTTGACAGTTCAGGACTCGTTGCAAGCGTTGCGATCGTTGAGGATAACGATTTAAAAGGCGAGTATACCGTTAATTATAAGAAAACACATTCACAGACACTTCTCCCGATGTTAGACGAAGTGGCAAAAATGATCGAACTGGACTTAAATTCGATTGATGCTATTGCGGTTTCCGGTGGACCGGGATCGTTTACAGGACTCCGTATTGGTTCTGCAACTGCAAAAGGACTCGGATTAGCGCTTGGTAAACCGTTGATCCATATTCCGACAGTAGATGCATTGGCGTATAATCTTGTCGGCAGCAGAGACATGGTCTGCCCGTTGATGGATGCAAGAAGAAACCAGACTTACACAGGCTTATACCGTTTTGACGGCAACCAGATGGAGATTGTAAAACCACAGTGTGCAGTCGGAATTGATGAGATTATTGCAGCTGTGAACGAGATCGGACAGGCGGTTGTCTTTTTGGGAGACGGAGTAGCGGTATTCGAATCGTATATCTGCGAAAATTGCAAGGTGCCATTTTCTTTTGCACCGGCACATGTGAACAAACAGCGTGCAGGAGCAGTGGCAGCACTTGGAGAGATTTATTATAAAGAGGGAAAAACAGAGACTGCAGAGGAGCATAAGCCGGACTATTTGAGACTTTCCCAGGCAGAGAGAGAAAGACTTGAAGGGGAACAGAAACAATGATTCAGATTCGGGAAATGCAGGTAAAGGATGCGGATGCAGTCGCAGCAATCGAACAGCAGATTTTTTCACAGCCGTGGAGCAGACAGGGATTTTTAGATGCAGTGAATCTTGCAAATACCGTTTTTCTTGTGGCAGAGGAAAATAACCGGATTGTTGGATACATTGGAATGTATGTTGCAATGGATGAGGGAGAGATTACAAATGTCGCAGTGGCACCGGTGGAACGCTGCCATGGAATAGGCGGTATGCTGATTGCGGAATTGTTAAAGATTGCAGAAAACAAGGGAATTGCAAGAATTGTTCTGGAAGTGCGTGTATCCAACGACAGTGCGATCCGGCTGTATGAACGCAATGGATTTGTACAGTGTGGTGTGCGCAGGGGATTTTATGAATTCCCGAAAGAGGATGCCTATGTAATGGTGCATGGGCACTGAGATTTAGCAGAGAGTTAGAAAAGGAGAAATCCATGTTAGACGTATGTCTTCTAGGAACAGCGGGCATGATGCCGCTCCCACACAGATGGCTTACAGCGGCAATGATGCGCTATAATGGCAGCAATCTTTTGATCGATTGCGGTGAGGGAACACAGATTGCCATTAAGGAAAAAGGCTGGACATTTAAACCAATTGATGTAATTTGTTTTACCCATTATCATGCAGATCATATCAGCGGACTGCCGGGACTGCTTCTTACGATGGGAAATGCGGAACGGACGGAGCCACTTACCATGATCGGACCAAAAGGACTTGAAAAAGTAGTGGGTGCATTGCGCATGATCGCGCCGGAACTTCCTTTTGAGATCAGATACATCGAATTGACAGAACCAGAAACAGATATTGAGATAAATGGATATCACATCCATGCATTTAAGGTGAATCATAATATCAGCTGCTATGGCTATACCGTGGAGATCCGGCGTGCAGGACGCTTTGATGTGGAACGTGCCAGAGAAAATGGCATCCCGCAGAAATTATGGAATCCACTGCAAAAGGGTCAGACCGTTACAACGGAAGAGGGTGTGACATATACGCCGGATATGGTGCTTGGTGCTCCGCGAAAGGGAATCAAGGTGACATATTGCACAGATTCAAGACCGACAGAGTCCATTGTGAAATGCGCAGCAAACTCCGATCTTTTTATCTGTGAGGGAATGTATGCAGAAAAAGAGAAGATTGCAAAAGCAAAACAGTACAAGCATATGACTTTTTACGAAGCGGCAGATATGGCAAAAAGAGCAAACGTACAGGAAATGTGGCTGACACATTTTTCACCTTCTCTGGTTCATGCGGAAGATTACATGCCTGAGGTGAAGAAGATTTTCCCGGAGGCTTCTCTTGGGAAGGATGGAAAAAGCGTTGAGCTGCTTTTTGATGAAAATGAATAAGCGGCAACGGTAGCAAATAGTTATGTCTAGTTTTAAGAAAAAGAAAGGCAGGGCGATGTTATGAAGAATACAAAATTCGTGATTATTATCGTGGTATGCGTGTGTGTGATATTGGGCGGGTATTATTATCTGATCAACCGAAACAATTCGAAAGAGGAAGAAAACATTACTTTGACAGAGGTGCAGGAACTTACAACAAAAAATCTGGATAAAAATTATCCGGCAACTCCTCGTGAAGTAGTAAAACTCTACAACCGCATTATCACCTGTTTTTATAATGATTCGTATACGGATGATGAACTCTATGACCTCGGAGACCAGGCGAGAAAGCTTTTTGATGATGAATTACTGGAAAACAATCCGAGAGATGATTACTTTAAGAACCTGAAAGAAGATATTTCAGAGTATCATGACAAAAACAAGACAATTGCGTCCTCTGCTGTTGACAGCAGCAATGACGTGGAATACAAGGAAGTAGATGGGGACGACTGCGCCTATGTGAAGGCTTCTTACTTTATAAAAGAAGGAAGTGCATACAGCCGTACTTATCAAATGTATGTTTTGAGAAAGGATGCAGATGGAAACTGGAAAATTCTGGTATTCTATCAGGTAAATGGTGATTCTTCAGATGATGAATAAAGATATAAAAATACTTGCGATCGAAAGCTCATGCGATGAGACTGCAGCAGCAGTTGTGGTTAACGGCCGTGATGTCAGAAGCAATGTGATCTCCTCACAGATCGCGCTGCATACTTTATATGGCGGCGTAGTGCCGGAAATCGCTTCACGTAAACATATTGAGAAAATTAATCAGGTAATTGAACAGGCATTATCGGATGCGTCTATGACATTAGATGATATAGATGCGATCGGTGTCACTTATGGACCGGGATTAGTGGGAGCACTGCTTGTCGGAGTGGCTGAGGCGAAAGCAATCAGTTATGCAAAAAACATTCCGTTAGTAGGTGTACACCATATCGAGGGACATATCAGTGCAAACTATATTGAAAACAAAGAATTAGAACCGCCATTTTTATGTCTGGTTGTATCCGGCGGTCATACACATCTGGTAAAAGTACTGGATTACGGAAAATACGAAATCCTCGGAAGAACAAGGGACGATGCGGCAGGAGAGGCTTTTGACAAAGTTGCGCGTGCAATCGGACTTGGCTATCCGGGTGGACCGAAGATTGAAAAAGTGTCTCATGAGGGAAATCCGCATGCGATGGAATTTCCGCGTGCAAAAATCGAGGACGGACCATATGATTTCAGCTTCAGCGGCTTGAAGTCAGCGGTGTTAAACTATATCAACGGATGTAACATGAAAGGAATCGAAGTTGTTCAGGCTGATGTTGCAGCTTCTTTCCAGAAAGCGGTTACAGATGTGCTTGTAGGAAATGCCATGAAAGCGATCGACGAGTTTAAAATGGATAAATTTGCAATCGCAGGTGGTGTTGCATCAAATGGAACGCTGCGGGAAGCTATGTGGGAAGCCTGTGAGAAAAAAGGTGTACAGTTTTATCATCCGTCACCAATTTTCTGCACAGATAATGCAGCAATGATCGGAGTGGCAGCCTATTATGATTTCCTTGCGGGAAAAAGAGACGGCTTAGATCTGAATGCTATCCCGAACTTAAAACTGGGAGAACGTTAATGCGCAATGGCAGCTTGCAGAACAAAAGAGTTCTGCGTTAGCAGGTGATTCAATTTGAACCGGTGCATAAGGAAAAATGGTGGAAAAAATGAAAAAAAAATATGTGGCAATCGTACTTTCGGCAGGTTCCGGAAAACGAATGAATTCCAAAGTGCATAAGCAATATCTTAACATACAGGACAGACCAGTCCTGTATTATTCTTTGAAGGAATTTGAGGATAGTGCAGTTGATGAAATAGTTCTTGTTGTTGGAAAAGGCGAGGAAGAATTTTGCCGAAAAGAAATTGTGGAAAAATATGGGATCTCAAAAGTCAAAACGATTGTGGCAGGTGGAAAAGAGCGCTATCATTCTGTATTTGAAGGACTAAAGCAGGCAAAAGATGCAGATTATGTATTGATCCACGATGGCGCAAGACCTTTTATCAGTCAGGATATTATCAGACGCTGTATGGATGAAGTACAGACTTATCAGGCATGTGTGGTTGGAATGCCAGTGAAAGACACGATCAAGATTGCGGATGAAGACGGCTATGCAAAGCAGACGCCGGATCGGAAAAACGTATGGATGATACAGACACCACAGACTTTTTCGTATCAGCTCATATATGAAGCTTATGAGGAAATGTTAAAAAGTGAGGATGCCACGATCACAGATGATGCTATGGTATTAGAACGTGTAAAAGGGAAAAAATCAAAATTGATCGAGGGAAGCTATCGCAATATCAAGATTACGACGCCGGAGGATCTTCTGATTGCTGATATATATTTGCGAAACCCGGAAAAATAGCTTGCTCATAGAGAAAATATAAAAAATATCAAAAAATGTAAAAAAAATGGTTGACACAGAGACGTTCTGATGATAGAATAAATCTCGCGCTGATTGAGGTGCGAAACACGGAGAGGTATCGAAGTGGTCATAACGAGGCGGTCTTGAAAACCGTTTGTCCGCAAGGGCACATGGGTTCGAATCCCATCCTCTCCGCTCATTAAAAATACAATTGAGTTTGAAATTTTTAAAGAGCGAATTTAATAACGTGTAATATATTCGGAGAAGTACCCAAGCTGGCCGAAGGGACACCCCTGGAAAGGGTGCAGGTCGTTAATAGCGGCGCGAGGGTTCAAATCCCTCCTTCTCCGCTCGCTCATCAGTAGATGAATGAAATAAAATAAAAAAGTTGTTGACAAGCACAGATGATTATGATAATATATCAGAGTTGC
>ERZ1034952.1923-NODE-1923-length-16153-cov-36.518698_pt1 | contig 16153 bp, 21 predicted proteins | sample MGYA00520625_ERZ1034952 | MGnify/ENA primary metagenome ERZ1034952 (study PRJEB33766, sample SAMN09781773) | gut metagenome | biome: gut microbiome | host: Homo sapiens | place: Madagascar | study: EMG produced TPA metagenomics assembly of the PRJNA485056 data... | reverse complement strand
TCTAACTATAAATTTGGATTTCCGGTCTGCTTTATCTCATCAATAACCTTAAGCAAATACTGACCATATTGATTCTTTAACATTGGCTTTGCCAATTCACGCATACGTTCCTCGTCTATCCATCCCTGGCGATAAGCAATACCTTCAAGACAAGCAACCTTCAAGCCTTGACGCTTTTCCAACACCTCTATATATGTTGAGGCTTCTGACAAAGAATCGTGTGTGCCTGTATCAAGCCAAGCAAAACCACGTCCAAGAGTCTGCACCTTAAGTTCATTATCACGCAAGAACCACTGGTTTACTGTTGTTATTTCATATTCTCCACGTGCCGATGGCTCTATCTTGCTTGCTACATCCACCACCTTGTTAGGATAGAAGTAAAGACCTACAACTGCATAGTTGCTCTTAGGATGCTCTGGCTTCTCTTCAATTGAGAGGCAATTTCCATCCTTATCAAACTCAGCCACACCATAACGCTCTGGGTCGTTCACCCAATAGCCAAATACGGTAGCCTTCTTTTCTTCCTCTGCAGCTCGAACAGCTTCTTTAAGTTTACCAGTAAATCCAGCTCCATGGAATATATTATCTCCAAGAACAAGACATACACTATCGTCACCTATAAAATCTTTACCAATAGTAAACGCCTGTGCCAATCCATCAGGTGAAGGCTGCTCGGCATAAGTAAAGTGTACTCCATAATCAGAACCATCGCCAAGCAATCGCTTAAAACCTGGTAGGTCGTAAGGAGTTGATATTATCAGTATGTCACGAATGCCAGCAAGCATCAGCACACTGATAGGATAATACACCATTGGCTTGTCGTAAATAGGCATAAGCTGCTTGCTGATGCCCTTGGTAATGGGGTACAAACGTGTACCGCTACCACCTGCTAATACTATACCTTTCATATACTATATATAATTTACCATTCAAATTCGAATCTCTCAATATCTTCCTCCACAAGTGGATTGCCTATCTGTACTTCTATGAATGTCAAGTCCGTTGTGGCTTTAATGGCGTGGAGATGTCCTACTGATATATTCATCACATCACCACGCTTTACCTCTTTGCGCTCGCCATCCAAGACAAAGATACCTTCTCCTTCTACGCATGTCCATACCTCGCTGCGATGATGGTGCAACTGATAGCTTATGTTCTTGCCTGCATTGAGGTGTATCGTCTTTGTCAATGAACGTGTGCCGTCCTCGTATTCTACGTTATCCAATACTCTATAGGTTCCCCAACGACGTTCCTCATACATGGGACGTGTGGTGAGTTTGTTGGCATAGTCCTTTATCTTCTCCGAGTCTTGTTTGTCACATACCATTATGCCGTCAGGAGAAGCAGCCACTATCACATCCTTCAGTCCGTTGCAGAATACTGGTATTCCAAGTTCGTTTACTGCATAAGTGTTCTCATTGTTGTCTCCCATCATAACATTACCAATATGTGTGCTTGGCAATTCCTCGCATAATGCGTTCCATGTGCCAAGGTCTTTCCACTCACCAGTGAAAGGAACAACGGCTACTGACTCAGCCTTTTCGGCAACCTCATAATCGAAACTGATTTTTGGGAACTCGGTATAACGTTTGTGTGTTTCCTCAAATGTCTCTGTTTGTATGTATTTGTTTACGATATTCATCATATAACCAAGACGGAAGGCGAAGACACCACCATTCCAAAAAGCATTCTGCTTAAGCAATTCCTTTGCCTTCTCCTCATTGGGTTTCTCGGTGAAGCGTGCTACACGGAGACAGTCGTTATTGAATACGGATGTTGCTGATTTAACTGATTCTTTAGGTGAAACTGATTCTGGAACTACGTATCCGAACTTCTCGCTTGGGTAAGTTGGAGTGATGCCCATCAACACAAGGTCGGCAACGTTATTCTCAACTGCCTTTACCATTTTGGCTATAGTGGCAAAATACTTTGACTCTGTATATACGTCACAAGGCATAATTACAACCACCTCGTCATCATTGCATTTCTTTTCTTTTGCAAGATAACTTGCAGCAAGAGCAATGGCAGGGAATGTATCTCTGCGCTCAGGTTCTGTCACTACATTAACGTCCTCGCCCAGCTGGTTGATAATGCTGTCACGCTGCACAGCATTGGTTGCGAACGTTATATTGTCTGTAAGTTTTGCTTCACGGATTTGGCGTACTACACGCTGTATCATAGATTCCATACCACCATTTGGCGAAGCCAACAATGGAAGAAACTGCTTACTACGTGCATCATTGCTAAGAGGCCATAGGCGCTTGCCGGAGCCTCCGGATAATAAAATTAGTTGCATATCTTATTAGAATTTTGAGTTTTGAATATTGAATGTAGAATTGTTGCCAGAGGCAATGTTGAATTTTAAGTGTTGAATGTTGAGTTATATCTTTGAACATTAATGACCGTTAATTGAACATTAATTGGACATTAATAAATCTATATTGAGGAGAGATAGAAACACAAATTACCATGAATTATGTTAGTGCTCAATTTAGGGCATAGCCCTTTGTATAGGCACTTCGGCAAGTGCCTATATATTGAGATGTTGAAATTTTTACATGTTTATTAAGTATTACATACTTTTTCTCGCCATGGCAAAGTTCAAGCAAGCTTGCTTTGCTCATGACTTATCGAAAAAGCTCCAAATCTTCACTGCTGTACATAATTCAATGTTTTAAATTCAGCAGCGAAGATACTTCTTTCTTATTTAAGCCCTAATTTGAGTGCTTACAATAGCCAATGGAGGAAATATAACATGTTTGTTCATATCAGATTAAGTCTAAACAGTCTTCATCATTAACATCAATGTCGTTGACATCTGTTCCTATGACAACCTCAAATCGTTTGAAAAGAGAGAATGCTTCATTTAAATCCATATCTTTTTTAGGATAGAAACGGACAAACTTCTCTGCTGTCTTATCCCAACATAGGTAACTTATGCTCAAAGAAGGCATTTCTCTTTGACCACTTATCCAAATAACGCATCCACGACATACATATCTTTCTGAATCATAAGCATGATACGTATCCTTTAGATATTTTTGAAGTGAATTCATGTAAAGATCAGAGATATCGGCAGCAGCCGTTCCTCTTAAATCATTATATTGAACTGATGCTATCATAACTATATGTTTATCTAAAAAGTTCTTTATTACTAAGTAAATTAGAATCAAAACGAAAATAACTCTGTATTGCAGATTTAAATTCTGGGGTTGGTTCAACTCTTACCTCTAATTCATCCATAGAAATTTCATTTAGGAACTCCATCATGAGATCTTCAAAATCAATTTGTCGCAACTCGCAATAAATATCCTTAAGGCGCATATTAGAGCATAAACGATTCACTCTAACAGCTGTAATCTCTATTTCTGTATCTATCTCTGTTGAGATAGAATATATCAATTGTGAAGCCTTAATTTTTTCATAGGTATTAATCGTCTTTTTCCATTGCATGATGATATGCATAATATCCCTCAATATCCATACCTTCACAATATTCAGTTTCAATAATTGACAAAAAGGTCTGGCGAGCCTTCTCTGAAGCAAGCATCAAGGTATCATCACACTCTACACTCTTTAGAAAATACTTCGTTCCATTTGTTTCTTCTTTTACATCAATTTCAAAAGAAGAATAATCTGATAAGTCTGAAACTGTATGATATAATGACCATATATCATTATAATCGCTTAAATCTATGCATGAAAGCCATGCTAAAAAATCTGTTGTTGTTGCCATAATTCTTATCGTTTAAATAGTTATCTGTAAGCATACAACCCCTATGTCAATACTGCTCAGCCCCAGTGTTTACTGGGGTTGAGAGATTTCCATCGAGTTGAATAAATTTGTTATTCTTTTTTTGTTAACACCTAATGAAGCCAGTGCCATCTGATCATTGTCTGTTTTTCCACTTACGACCATGTCAAAGAAATCCTTGAGGCTGGCAGTATGGGCAGACACTAAATTCAGCAGCGAAGTTAATTCTTTCTAATTTCAGCCCTAATTTGAGTGCTTACTGTCATTTAATGTGTAATTTATTGAACATTTCCTCGGTCAACCTACAATTATCAGAAAAGAACATCACCTCGGTACCTTTACCATTGTTGTTTGCACTATAGTTGAGTTCAAATTCCTGAGAGCGAAAATCTTTGTACAAATCTTTTATAAATGCTGAATTGTCGTAGGACACGACCCAATGAAGGGCGTTGACCTTGGATATAACATCACATATCTGTGTATGGTCGGAGTCGTTGTAATAGTTCATATATAAGCCCTGACCTTTCTTATAATATGGAGGGTCTAAATATAATAAGGTGTCGGGGGGTGCTGTTTGGGCTATATGAATGTCACGCATAGTATGCCATGTATCCATATTTACTGGCGTATCAACTATCAAACGGCACAGTTCTTCGGAATGATGAAGTACGCTATACCAAAAGGCATATAACGAACGGTCTTTGTCGTTGATGACAATACGACTGACATATTCCTTCAACAATAACGAGAGTGCAACGGCTCCTCCTCCTACATAAGGCTCAATATATACCCCATCCGACAGTCCATTATCTATAATAAGACGGTCAAAGAAAGGCACAAGTTTGCCTTTTCCTCCTGGATAACGAAGGGGCGAGAAGTATTCTGTCATTATTTTTCCTCTGATTTTTGAACGGAAGAAATTTCTTGCCATAGTATGTTAAAGAACGGTTGCACATTGTCCCAACCAGTCAACTCTGCATTACGAACATAAGAATCCATTACATTAAGTACTTTCTCATTGCTCATATCCAATTCTTGAAGTTTCCGAATACCCCAAGCATAATTACCATGCCGACGCACGATTTTGTCTATCTCGTATAGATCTTGCTCTGTATTTTTTGTGTCTGACTCAACTGGTCTATCCTTATTATAATACTGTGTGGCAAACTTTGCTTGTGGAGCTATTTGGTTTTGACCACCCCATACGTTGATAGTGCTTCCAATTGTGTGCTGACAATGGAGCTTGTCAATAAAAGGGTGATAAAGTGTCGGAATAATCTTCCTTAACAGGCATTGTACTCTTGAAACATCTGCTTGGGGATTCTCATTGAGAAACTCCTGAGCTAAATCTATTTGCTGTTGATAAACATCAGGCATATGTAATTGACTAGTATTTTAAGGTTAATTATCTGAACGGGAAAGTAATATAATATACTTGGCGATTTAATATAATATAAATGCCACTTTAATATAATATAAATGGCAAAGTAATATAATATACTTTTTGCTATAGATTTTGATTATTTTATGCGATTGGGGTTGGGGCGTGACAATAAGGCATCGTTGATGCGGGCGCGGAGGTTGTCGATGGTCCTGCCCTTGGTAAGCTTAGTAGCTAAAGGAAGGAGGATACTTATGAAACGCTCCTTTACTATCTCTTCTTCGGTAAGTTTGGGTTCCTGCTCGAACATGTAAATTACTACTTTAGCAAGTTCGGTGGCATTTTGACACTCACTGAGTTGGGCGATATAGTCAGGAAGATTCACCTTATCTACATATAGGGACAGCTTGCCGACTTCTGGACATAACTCTTTGTCGACAACTGTGTTACTGAGTATTTTCTCGGCAAACTGGTCACCATAGAAGTTTTGTACAGCTTCGGTAGCATTGGGAAGAATTTGATTGTTACCTCCGTTAATGTTGATTGTAATGTCGTTCATATAGGTTGTAAACATTAATCGTCGTTAATCGAACATTAATCTGACGTTAATAAATCGACGTTAATTCGTGTTTACTTAAAACTTGAACAATGGGATTAATTGTTGTAATAACGAGCGTACCACTCTGCAAAGCGACGGAGACCTTCTCTTAAACTTGTATTTGGCTTAAATCCAAAATCTTGCTCCAAAGGAGTTGTATCAGCATAGGTTACTGGCACATCGCCAGGTTGCATAGGTACAAGTTCCTTGTGGGCTTCGAAGTCGTAATCCTTAGGCAATACTCCTGCACGTACAAGCTCTTCTTGTAGGATGGTTACGAAATCAAGGAGATTTTCAGGAGAGTTGTTTCCAATGTTATATACTTTGTACGGAGGGATAGGAAGACCGTCCTCACCATTCTGCTTCTCTGGAGCGTGCTGCATAATACGGACTACACCTTCTACAATATCATCAACAAAAGTGAAGTCGCGCTTACAGTTGCCGTAGTTGAAAATCTTGATTGTCTCACCTTTAACAAGCTTATTTGTGAAACCAAAGTATGCCATATCTGGACGACCAGCTGGACCATAGACAGTGAAGAAACGCAAGCCTGTAGAAGGAATGTTATAGAGTTTGCTATAGGCATGAGCCATCAGCTCGTTGCTCTTCTTGGTGGCTGCGTAAAGTGACACGGGGTTATCCACCTTGTCATCTGTTGAATACGGAACCTTCTTGTTGCTGCCATATACAGATGAAGAAGAAGCATATACAAGATGCTCTACCTCGTGGTGACGACATGCCTCAAGGATGTTGTAGAAACCTATAAGGTTGCTCTGGATATAAGCATCGGGATTAGTGATACTGTAACGTACACCTGCCTGGGCTGCGAGGTTTACGACAACAGAGATATTGTTGTCAGTAAAGATTTTCTCTACTGCTTCTTTATCAGCGATAGAAGCATGAACAAAAGTCCAGTCACGACCCAAAGCCTCTATTTCTTTCAAACGTTCAAACTTGATGTTTACATCATAGTAATCTGTAATACTATCAATACCGATTACCTTGATGTTCTTAGCATCGTTAAAAAGGCGCTTTACAAGATTGCTGCCGATGAATCCTGCCGCACCTGTCACGAGGACAGTCTTGCCTTCGAGATTTATATTGTAATTTACCATATTGACCCCCTCTTATCCCCCTTAAAGGGGGAAGATCCGGAAGGGTGCGGATATTAAAAATTATTCTTAATTATGTCTATTACTCTTTCGATATCGAATAACACTTCTTCATTTGTGAAACGCAATACCTTATATCCCATATGCTCAAGCCAATCTTGACGGATTCTATCATATTCTATTTGTTCTGCTCCTCTCCACCCCTCTCTTAATGTGCTAGAGAAGTCCATCAACAAATCACCTGTAGGTTTCTTATCAGTGACGGAAGAAACATTTACATTTGAGGGGCTTTGAGGATCTGGCCTATGATAACCTCCATCCAATTCTACAATTAAAAGGCTTTCACGAAAGAAGAAATCAACAATATAATCACCTATTATATATTGTCTTCTACATTTCTGACCCAAACCATTGCTTTTGGCTATTTGCCAAAAAGCAGCCTCTGCTTGTGTCAAACTCTTCCTGTTGACCTTTGCATTTTCTTTCAGTACCTTATATACTGATTTATCTGCTGTTTGCCAATCGTTCATACAGATAAAAGCCTATCTTTAAAGAAATTGTAACTTAGCATTCTTCACAACCAACTAAAGCCTCCCTTTAAGGGAGGTTTGGAGGGTCTCTAGTCTCTACGGAAGATATCGCGTGTATAAACTTTTGCTTCTACATCCTTCAAGCAGTCATCAAAGCGGTTGGCGATAATAGCCTTGCTATGTGCCTTGAACTCTTCAAGGTTATTAACGACCTTGCTACCAAAGAAAGTAGTTCCGTCTTCAAGAGTTGGCTCGTAGATGATTACCTCGGCTCCCTTTGCCTTGATACGTTTCATGATACCCTGGATGGCAGACTGGCGGAAGTTATCTGAGTTGGACTTCATGGTCAAGCGGTATACACCGATGACACAAGCCTGCTCTTTGCTTGCATCCCACTGACCGTTCTCTGCATAATAGCCAGCTTTACGCAATACTGCATCAGCAATGTAATCCTTGCGTGTGCGGTTTGACTCAACGATGGCAGACATCATGTTCTGAGGTACATCCTGATAGTTTGCGAGGAGCTGCTTTGTGTCCTTTGGCAAACAATAGCCACCATAACCGAATGAAGGATTGTTGTAGTGGGTGCCGATACGTGGATCGAGACCTACACCTTCGATGATGGCTTTTGAGTCAAGACCTTTCACTTCAGCGTATGTGTCAAGCTCGTTGAAGTAGCTCACGCGAAGGGCAAGGTAAGTGTTAGCGAAGAGCTTGACAGCCTCAGCCTCTTTCATTCCGACATACAATGTCGGAATGTCTTCCTTAATGGCTCCTTCCTGCAAAAGAGCAGCAAAAGTGTGAGCAGCTTCTTTCAACATCTCTACGTCGGTTACAGACTCGATGGCGTTATTCTCGGCTTCGAACTCGGGCTTGTTGATAATCTTGGGATAACCTACGATGATACGGCTTGGGTAGAGGTTATCGTAGAGGGCTTTGCTCTCACGAAGGAACTCGGGGGAGAAGAGGAGGTTGAACTTCTTTACTCCTTTCTGCGCATACTTCAAATAGAGATTGCGGGTGTAACCTACGGGAATTGTACTCTTGATGACCATTATGGCATCAGGATTTACTTCCAATACAAGGTCGATGACTTCCTCTACATGGGTGGTGTCGAAGTAGTTCTTTACTGGGTCGTAGTTGGTAGGAGCTGCGATAACCACAAAGTCGGCATCTGCATAAGCAGACTTGCCATCGAGTGTGGCTACAAGGTTCAAAGGCTTTTCAGCCAAATACTTCTCGATGTAATCATCTTGAATAGGAGAAATCTTATTGTTGAGCTTCTCTACCTTTTCAGGGATTACATCTACTGCTGTTACATGATGATGTTGCGATAACAAGGTCGCAATACTAAGTCCTACGTAGCCGGTACCGGCTACAGCTACTTTAATGTCTTTAAAATCTCGCATATTTTAGAATTTTGAATGTTAAATATTGAGCTTTGTAATCGGCTTTGCCGCTTGCCAGAGCAAGAATGTTGAGTTATTCTCGGCTAACGCTTGCGATTATGAATTGGCCAATTATGAATTGATTGTCTTTGAATACGGATTGATCTGATTCTGCTGATTTACAGGCTCAAAGCGAAGCATCTGAATAATCAGATAAATCTGTATTTATTTTTTTGAATACAGATTTTTCTGATTTTACTGATTTACTGGCTCAAAGCGAAGCGTCTGTTTAATCGGAATAATCCGTATTCATTTATTATTGAAGTTAGTGCTCAATTTAGGGTATACCCCTTTGTATAGGCACTTTTGCAAGTGCCTATATATAGAGATGTTAAAAATTAACTTGTTTATTAAGTATTACATACTTTTTCTCGTCATGGCAAAGTTCAAGCAAGCTTGCTTTGCTCATGACTTATCGAAAAAGCTTCATACTTTTTCTCGCCATGACAAAGTTCAAGCAAGCTTGCATTGCTCATGGCTTATCGAAAAAGTTTCAAATCTTCACTGCTGTACATAATTTGAAGTTTTAAATTCAGCAGTGAAGATACTTCTTTCAAATTTAAGGTCTAATTTGAGAGCTTACTATACTCTCTATTATTGAGGTATCGGTGTAAATTATTTTATTCTTCACTTCAAAATTCCTCATAGCAATCTACCACTTTCACGTAATCGTTTCTTCATACCTTGCAATGCTGATTCTGCCCAAAGCTTATAGTCATTCTTCATCCCGTTCTTTTCCTTGTCCGAGAAATTAGAATGCTCGATTTGAAACTCTACATACTTTTCTGCCGAATGCTTTGCATTATCAAGTTCTGCCTCTGATACCTTAGCGATTGTCATCCGCTCACCTATAATGGCACAGATATAGCCTTCGATAAAGGCTGTTATGTAATCTTGGTCTCGTTGTATCATATTTATTAGAATGGTAAATCTGAAGCATCAAAATTAGGTGTAACCAGTTTTGTAATAACAGGTATACCTTTATCTGCAAATTGAGCATTCAAGCGATTCAACAATTCAGTATCCATCAAGACTTCATTATCATTGATATGCGATTGAATATTTCTCCAAAATTCAGAATCTGTGTTTGGTACTTCTTCTATAAGAGACAACCACTTTGAAGCATCTCCTTTATTGTTCGCAAATAGCAACAAATTACTCAAGCATGGCAAATATTTAGATCGAGTATTAGGATTGTCGCAAAGAATTTTAAAGATTTCCTTAGCCACACCATTAGGGTACATTCCTTTTATTTTTACTCCTTGATATTCACCAAGAAAACCATAAGGATCTCCATCTGGCAAAAGTGGCAATACGGTTATACTCCGACCTAAAGCTACTCCTACTTCCTGATCACACCATTTACTCTCATGGAATCCTTCATACATCATGGCAGACATACAATCCATCGAATTAAGTGCTTTCTCGATTTCCTTCAACCACTCCTTAGATGGCTTTATATCCTCATGAGCAACAAAAGACGTAATGCCATATTCTTCCAGTGCTGTTTTCAATGAAGCTGCTTGTTTTCTAATTGCAACACTAAGATAAGTGAAAAATCTGACATGGCAAAATCCTGAGCAACTTTTTGTTGCTCAGGAACTTATAAATAAAGTTAAATTATAGTGTTGCGGAATTAAGGTTAGACTTTTTAAGGGTGATATACCTATCAGTCTGCACGTCTATAATAACAGTATACATTTCGTTGCCAAAATTATCATATTCTTCTACCAGATTCATATTGCCTATGTGCAATATTTCACATTCTTGCTTATAACCCTGACTTAAAAGCAAATCCTTAATTGTAGGGACAATATGTGATAAATAATCTTTTGTATCCATTGTTTTTTTTTATGTACATATAGTGTTAGGTTAACCATCAATACAGCGTACCAACTATTAGTAGGTTAACTACATTAGTATTTTGAATAAAGGTTTTGATTTCTTTTTATTTAGTTATTATGCGACAGTTTGAAATGGCTTTATCATCTCTGCATCCTTACTGTCTTCATAACGACAAAATAAGTGTCATCTAATTCTCTGAGCATTATCCAATCTTCTATGACAATATGATATCAAACCTAATATTTCCAAAGCATCTTGTTCCTCAATATTCCAATATATTTTAGGCTGATGAGCTTCTGGATTTCTAAACATTCCACATAATCCTTTGAGAATGTTACAAAAGCCCACATGTTCATCCTTTTCTTGTTTTGTTTGGAATCCATTTATGATTAGTATTGGATTACTACTAAAGACTTGTTCTATTAAAGATGTGCCGTCTGATGTTAAACCAGACAAGTCTCTTATTCTCTGAAAGAGTCCTTTATTGGCTTCAAATACCGCATGAAAATAATTATTAGTAAGCAACTCAGGAGTACAATACTTAAATATCTGAGCATGAGCATTTCGTCCTGCAAGTTCCTGCTTTATATTTTCAACCTTAAGCTCTACATCAGATATAACATTCGCCTTTTCTATGTTTGAAAACTTGCCGTTTTCATTTAGCACATACCCTTCAAATGCCAATTGTTGATTAACCTTAGATCTAAGTTCTTCATACTCATCTAAGCGACCTACATATCTTGATGGAGTTAATACAAGTTGAATGAACTTCAAGATATTATTACTACATTTATGAGCATTTTGGAAATTTGCAAAAGCATTAAATAACTTTTTTCGCTTAGAAAGAAATGTTTCTTGCTCTGAAATGTCTTTTATTCCAGCTTGTAATAGAAAACGATGTATTTCTGTTCCTGTCAATCCTTTATTAGTATCACCTAATATACTGCTAATAAGTTCAAGAACAGCTACATTTAATGGCAATCTTTTTTCCATAAAAAATGACTTAATATGCTTACTTTCTTGTAGAAAGATTTTCTAACTTCACCCAGTTATGACTATTCTCGTTATTACAGAACAAAACGACGTTAGCCTTGTTAGTTTTGCTACTTTTATACAACAAACCATCAATGTTTCGTCCTTTCTTGTCTGTAAACATCCATCTCAAATATTCTGTAAATATCTGTGACGGGACGTATTCTATGGCTTCTTTTGCGTCATTTAAAAGAGGTCGTGTAATATCTTTATGGAAAGAATTCAAGAAAGATATTGCATTCCATTCATCCATCCATATCGAAACGTCTGTTGGCAAAACAGTCAAATCGACCACAGTAAGTTCTCGTATCGTCTTAAACTCTCCAATAGCCAACACTTTCTCATTTGCTGTTTTTATACTTTCATCAACTGCCGTTTCAATATCAAAAGCACCATAAAACATTGATACACCAGCTGGACTCATACGACATTGACCAGCATATACATCAGGAGCAGATGTAATGTCATTAAATCCAAAAGAATCGTCAATACCCTTATCAAGACTACGTGTCCTGTACAATGTAGTTCCTGTTGTTATTGTATGAAGTATGCCATCCGTATCACGAAGAATAGCTCCCAAATCTTCAAGAATATTATCAGAACCTGCAACTCTCGACATAGCTAAAAACGTAAATCGTCTTGAGTGCTTAACCATTTTTGAAAAGCGCTTCCACTGCAATTCTTTTTTCTGGTTCAACCACAGTTCATAAGGATCCTTTTTTATCCATGTCTTGTTTTCAAAAAGATGGTCAATATCATCATTGAGACTATCGCAATCTGTATGCAATCCCAATTCTTCCATCATCTCGAAAGTACCTTCATATACATCAGCATTCTCAGGGACAGCATAACATCCTACTTGTTTTATTCCAGGTATCTGTACTTCTTCATCATCAAAATAGGAACTTGCGAATGGCAAATATTCAGAATCTATATCATTGAAATTAATAGATATTGTCATAACTATATGATTAGCTAAATCACTCATATCAATGACTGTCCCTTTACGTCCACAATATGAACACACACCCGTTTCACCATGCCTCTCTATATATTGATTCAAATAGTTGTCTTCAAAATGATATGGGCATACATATTTTTCTCCTTTAGTGAGAATTTCATATCCATGCTCCTCCATTTCCATTAACAATTCTTTTACTTTTCCCATAATGTAACCACTAATGTAGTACCACCAACCAGTCTCATGTCATTGAAAGCAGGCTCTTGCATCAAGGATTTTAATAGTTCCAATGTCCTTGGTTCAACTGTTTCATACGATAACATCTGTATTCCTCCTTTCTTGTGTTTGAAATGGCACATATATATGAAAGGCATTTGGAATCGAGTGAACGTAGATTCTTACAAATATCTACGATTCTATCTTTTCCATAATAGCATAATAGTAATTTCCAATCATTCCAGTTGCCATATTCCAAAACTCTTTGCACAAAAAATGAAGGAAACTTATCCATGTCTGCCTGCGACTTGTCTATATCCCAAAACAAGACGGGGGACAGTTTTTTTATACACTCTGTAGCGTTCATATATATTGTCTTTATTGTTTAAAACAAAGGTAATATTTATATTTTACACCACAAAGATTTTTCTCACTTTTCTGTATTGATGAGGTTTTAAACTCATACCATTGAAGACATGAAACTTTCTAAGCTGTCCATGCAAACAGTACCAGCATCGGTGCCTTCTTTAGCTTCTTTCATAGCAGCTATGGTTACAGCATTTGGCTGTTCTGAATCAACGTCATCATCGGATGCTGCGTTGTTAACATTTAATGTCTTAACTCCACGAAATGTTTGAGATTTATTCTCCATACAGATTCTTCACCATCATTCTTAGGTCTTTTGAAGATGGTCCTTTCTTGCCTTATAGAGCAAGGTCGAGATATACTTTATAGTCATCGGAGAGAGCCTTTCGAAGTTCAGCTGGCATGAGCATGTACCATTATCCTTTTTCTTCATCGCAATAGGTCACTACCATTTTGAAGGATATAAGGAGTCTTACGCTCCTTGCGGACAACGTAAGTACTGTCTCTTGCAGACTTTCAACATGTTGGCTTTTGTGGTGCTGCCAAGAATCTGAGAAAGACGAATAGCGTCAGCGGTATAGGTTTTGGAGGGTAATGTAATCATTTACAAAACTTAAAGTTTAGTTATCTCTTCCTGTGAAAGGCCTGTTGCTTTCATTATAGCGTCAATAGGCATATCCATTTCAAGAAGTTTTTTTGCTATTTCTACAGCTTTGTCTTTTTTACCTTCTTCAAGACCTTCCGCACGACCTTCTACAAGACCTTCCGCACGACCTTTTGCAAGTCCTTTTGCAAGTCCTTTCTCTTCTGCATTATCCAGCGAGTTCTTCATGTCGCGATAAGCTTTGAGACTGTCCTCATATTCACGAAGCTCAGTTTTTGAGAATCTTGCGATTTCAGCCTGATTAAACAAACGACTAAAGACTTCTGTTTGGAGATACCTGGGTTGACGGTCAAGACGCGAGAGGTTTTGAAGAACATAAATCCACTTGTCATAATTGGTCTTTAGTTCTTCTATACTCTTTTTGAACTTGGCTATTTCAACATACTTAAATGTGAGTTTATCGTTGAACACTCGATGTGTCTGCTTGTCAAGCAAGCCGACGTCGTGATTGATTGTATCTTGTGCAAAAGCAGAATCTGTCATGTCGTAGTTGAGTAATGCAACAACATAAACATGCTTGAGTTCATAATTCCATACTTCTCCTTTTTGCGCTTGCTCACGAATAGGGAATGTGGCATAATAGAGGGAACGGTCTTTGAAGTATTTCTGACTGGCATTCTGCATCTCAACGATAAACTTCTCGCCCTTCTCATTCTCACAATATACGTCGAATATAGCCTTGCGGTCTGCACGTACATCACCAACATGCTCACTATTAAGGAATGTCACGTCCTTTACAACCTGTTCACCATCAAACAGAGAGTTGAGAAAATCAATTAACAAATCCTTATTGGGATTAGTGCCAAAGATTCGCTTGAAACCGAAATCGGTCAGCAAACTGATATATCGTTCTTCTGTGTATCGCATAACCTTTATATTAAATTTGTATTATAACACAAAGATAAAGGATATATTCCATATTTACAAGAATATTGGCACAATTTTGATTATTGAGTGTTGTAATCGGCTTTACCACTTGCCAGAGCAAGAAAAAAGTAATATAATATTCTTGGCTATTTAATATATGTTCAAGTGGCATTTAATATATATTAAAAGGGCATTTAATATAATATAAATGGCGAAGTAATATATAATGCTGTAATGTGGCTACTTGAGGGGTGTAATGTGGCTACTTGAGTGGTGTAATGTGGCTACTTGAGTGGTACGGTTCGGAGACCGTACCTCCTACAGTTACTCGATGACTTCAAGTACTTCTGGTTCTACCTCTGCTGATATGGCGAGGGTGTCGGGGATGATGACTACGATTTGTTTGCTGCGTTTGCGGGCAACCTTGACGAAGATACCTTCGAGCTGGTCTAAGCCTCCATTACAGTGTACCCTTACACGCACACCTTTCCTTATGTCTATCTCACCAGGACGATAGAAGGTTAGCTTCTTGTCACTATGCTCGTATAGCTGGATGAAGTTCTGCATGTCTCTGTTTTCTACGGTGAGATAACGAGTTGTCTTGCCATCGTGCTCGCGCCAGATGACAAACTGAAGGTCGTTGTAGACGGATTTCTTGAAGTTGACTATCTGCTTCTGCGAAGCTTGCACAAAGACTAAACTGGGGATGACGGGCACCATGATAACGATCTTCTTGCCATTACGTGTGCGCACAGCACGCTCCTTGGGGATGAAAAACCTCATTTGTCCATACTCCTGAAGTTTTTCTTCCGCTTTCTTCTCATTTTTATACGAGTGCATGACGTACCACCTCGTGATATCAGCACCTGACAAGTTTGCCATACTTGAAAAAGGAAGGGGATTTTGTGTTAAAACAGTTTAGTTTACGATACCAACTTCTTGACACAAGCGCACAATCTTAGTTCATCTCACCACGTGTAGCAAGATGGAAATCAACGAGTTACAGCCAACGATGTCGCGAAAGGCCAGCTTACAATGTACTTGTACCATTACGGTAAAACGTGTATATACTGTTCTCTATCTTGCGGAGAGAGAGAATATTAATGTACAAAAGTATAAAACTTATTTGAAATGGCAAAGAAAAACAATTGAGGATTTTAATTGGAATAAGAAAAATGTGCATGGTAATTAGACAGAAGAACATGGGGATTGTTTGCGAGGGGTAAGACAGAAGAACATGGGATTGCTTGCGGGGATAAGACAGAAGAACAGAAGAACATGTTCTTTGGTTGAGGGATAAAACATGTTCTTCTGTTCTCATGTCTTCAAAAAAACTTGTTCTTCTGTTCTTATGTCTTTCAAAAAAACTTGTTCTTCTG
>ERZ1034952.1918-NODE-1918-length-16170-cov-13.085821_pt1 | contig 16170 bp, 13 predicted proteins | sample MGYA00520625_ERZ1034952 | MGnify/ENA primary metagenome ERZ1034952 (study PRJEB33766, sample SAMN09781773) | gut metagenome | biome: gut microbiome | host: Homo sapiens | place: Madagascar | study: EMG produced TPA metagenomics assembly of the PRJNA485056 data... | reverse complement strand
CTGATAATCAAGTAGGTAACAAATAAGAATTGTGGTCTTGCTATGTACAACGCTGAAAGCCCCACGTAGATGTGAATATATAGTAACCCCTCTTGCCTCACTATGAGAAAAGACACAATGAGCCAATGAGAGTGTATAGTATATAATACACCCCATGAGGCGTTCCCGTTGCTTTGTTCTTGACTTGTCGATGAGTTTGCGAAGTTCTTCTACCGTCAAAACCAAAGCGTACAGTTACGCCTTTATGTATATAAATGTTATGCTTCCCATCAAGCATTTGGAGCTTTCAGTAGAAGTAAACTATTGCAAAATTAATGTTTTATTTTTAGAAATGGCGAGTAATGTGAAGGTAAATTTCACATTACTCGCCATTTAATATTAATTAACTAATTGCTTGGTGGATACTAAGCTGCTTATTTTTTATGCAAAACATACAGTTTGGCCATTTCGCCCTCAGGTTCATTGCCGAGCGAGTCGGTCATGATTACGCTGCTGTTGTCCTTAACCTTGTAGAAGGTGTGCTCGCCGCTTGAGGGGCGAACAAGCATCAGTACGCTGTTGTCGAGAACCTCCAGCACGCCGCTTGCCTCGTCGTGACCATCCTTGCGGTCGATATAGTCCTGCTGCAGCTGATATGTGCTATCGGCGTTGATAGTGAGCACGGTCTTGATGCCCGGGCAGTCGGCTGCAGGCAGTGTGCCCTCGTATGTGCCGGCAACGGCAGCGAGGTCTACGCTTTCGGCAGCTGTTGTGTCAGTTACGCTTGTCGAATCGGTGTTCGTTTCGTTTTGTGCGGTGTTCTTGCCATTGCAAGACACCATCAATGCTGCAGCCAAGAGTGCAGCGTACATAAGATTTCTTTTCATATCTTTTTTTGCTTACCATTATTTGTGGCGCAAAATTACGTATTTATAATCAGATACTATCTGTTGGTGTTTTTAAAAGTTCTAAAAAGATATTAGGGAATGGAAAATTCCCCAAGGGCCGACTCTTGCAGAAAATAGAGCAAGGCGAAAGAAACATACTTGCCATACCGTTGCTTACATATATAAATAAGGCGTAAATAACTAAAAAGCAACATTATTCACAAATAAAAAAGTTAGCATTATGGCAACAGTAAAAGTAAAGTTCCGTGCCTCCTCGGTGCCTGGAAAGAAAGGCACATTGTATTATCACCTCATCCATCAGCGCAGTCTGCGCTGGATTAGTACCGACTATCATGTCTTTCCTGACGAGTGGAACGACAAGAAGTCGGCTATCATTGTTTCTAACCGCAACAACCGACAGGCACATCTACAGCTAATCCAGTCGCAGATAGATTGGGAGATGAAGCAGATGCAGCGTATCATCCGTGATAAGGATGCAGAGGGCATCTCTTATACTATTGACGACATAGCCAAGGAGATACAGCAACTGCCATCGAGCCAAAGCGTTTTTGCTTTCTTTCGCCAGCAGATAGTCAAGAAAGAACAAATGCAGTGCATCGGCACCAAGAGTAATTATGTCAGTGCTACCAACCGTTTCATGGAGTTTCGTGGCAATGAAGACCTTACCTTCTCACAAATGACAAGCGAGATGATGGAAATGTATCAGGCATGGCTATGGAACAGAGGTGTCGGACAAAACACCGTAGCGTTCTATCTGCGAACCCTCCGCACCCTCTACAACAAGGCGGTGGAAGCAGGGCAAGCTCCACCAAATGATATCTTTTCTCACGTGCAGACCGCTAACGTGAGAACTGCCAAACGTGCTATTACTGTCAAGGAAATTCGCAAGATAGAGAAATTGGACTTGCCAAGAGGTTTCTCCCTTGACAAGGCGCGAGACCTGTTTCTTATCAGTTTCTATCTGCGTGGAATGGCATTCGTAGATATGGCGTTTCTGAAGAAGACAGACTTGAAATGTAGTATGGTAAACTACAACCGTCGCAAGACCCATCAAAACCTCAATATTGAGTGGATGAAACCGATGCAAACCATCATCGACAAATATACCGAGCAAACCAAGGACTCTCCTTATCTGCTACCCATCCTGACAGGCAAGGAATCCTCTCCATACACCGCATACCGCAAGGTGGAGCACAACACCAACTATAACCTGAAGAAAATTGGTGAGATGGTAGGCTTGAAGATACCGCTCACCACCTACGTGGCACGCCATACCTGGGCAAGCGTAGCCTTACACATGAACATACCGATAGCCACCATCAGCGAGGGTATGGGGCACAACTCCTTCAAGACCACACAGATTTATTTACAGTCGTTAGACATGGCAACCATCAACGAAGCCAACGAGCGAATCATAAGAAAGATTTTAAAAGATTTGTAAATAAATGGTAGCATTTACACCATCCCGAAATGATGGGGGAAATGTTTAGCAAATTTCACGCTTTCTTCTTATAAAAGAGCGAACTCGCTACAAAAATACGAAAATTAGTTGGATTACATGTTAGATTTTATCATTTTCTGTTAGTCATTCTAAAAAAATCACGCAAATGTTTAGCAAATCTGCTTTGGATGATTTCTCCAAGTGGCAGATTTGCACTTGTTTCGGCTGTTTTTGCTCTTTTATAAGAAGAAAGTGTAACAAATGTAAAATACATATGCAAAAGCTGTAATGTCTGATACTCATAAATACGAGATTAAGATTATGCACGACAATAACAAATTGACTAGGCTTTCACAACCATCATGTATGGTTGTAGCTAATTACATAAAGTAGAGCAGAATTTATGAAACCGGATGGTACGAATTCTTTTTCTACAGCCGACGAGAAACGTGTTTCTCAAGAGGGCAACCACTTTACTGAGCCAGACGTAAAGACTGGTTCAGAGGTAAAGAAGTGTCTTCAATCGGACGGAACCACATGGTCGTATCTCTTTGTGCATCATAGCAAAGTGAAGGGCATGGAAGCGCAGTTGACCAAAGACGGTAGAACATATTTTGTGCATAAAACTATAAGGTATTTCAAGAGAATGGGCAAGCAGAAAGTGCAGCACAAAGAAATACCGACTGTCAGCGGACTTGTCTTCTTCCAAGGTTTTCCCGAAGAGATACAAACCTATCTTGACAAGAAATTTCCTCGCACTCATCTGTGCAAGAATTGTAGCACAGGCAAAGTGGCAGAAATTAAAGATTCACAGATGCGACCATTCATGCGTGTCAACGAGACTGAGCCTGAACGCATCCGTTTCCTGCTTAAACCATTCCATTACTATGCCCGCAACCGCATCCTGCTCCGTATCACCAGTGGAGAATTGGCAGGATTGGAAGGCTATGTCATCCGCATCAACCGAGATCGTCGTCTTGTGATGGATGTGGGTGGTATCAGCGTTACCATTGCAGGTGTCCATACCGAGCACTTTGAGGAAGTGGAGCCAAACGGCACATCAATAACAGATACCAATCCATTCTACCAGCGTAATCTGCAAGAGCGAGAAGCCATCATTGACCGCTACTTCCACCCTGTGAAAACAGCTAATGAGGTCGCTGTCCAAGCCGAAAACATCGACTACCTGCGAGAATATGTGTTGGCAGAGTTGGCACAAAAACGCATGGACATCAACAAGGCATGGAATACCTATACCTTTATCATCAAGGAGATAGGCTACTACTATGCCCCATTTATCGAACAATTCAAGGAAAACCTCGACCCCATCATGCGTGAAGGAGGCAAGGTACTCCAAGAAATGGAACAGATTATCAAAAATCCTCATATCAGTCCTAACGACAAGACCAGATACGAAAATGACTATCAAGAGATATTGTCGCAATATGAATATCTGTTCTAAAAGCAATATTATAGTTTCATTATATCACCCACCATTGCCATGACCAAGGACTTGTGGCGCAAGATTATGGATGGGGTGAGTGTGAGCGAGGTGATATAAAAAAAGTAAATCACATGAAAGAAATAAAAGATACTATATATAATTCTGTAAAAAGAATACAGGAGGCAACCCCTGACCATCTGATTGGGTTGTCAACAGGTTTTGAAAGACTTGATGAAGTTCTTGGTGGACTTGTTGAAGGTACTCTTGTCACTATAGGAGGACGAACAGGTATGGGCAAAACGGCTTTTGCCTTTAATTTGTTGAGGAATCTTGCAATTGAAAAGAATATTCCTTCGCTGTATATTTCATTAGAGGGTACAGAGCAGTTGTGTACTAATATGCTTATTGCTGCATGTACGCTTAACATAAAGTATAGAGGATTGCTTAGTGGTCAACTGCTTGCAGAGGAATGGGAAAAAATGGACAAGGGATTACCTAGAATAGCAAATGCACCAGTTTATCTGGATACAAAATCAACTTACACTATAGATGACATTTGTAAAACTGTCGAAGAACCGGTACAAGAACATCAAGTAAAGGTCGTTTTCATCGACTATCTACAATTAATTTTTGCAAAGACGGACTTCACAGAAAACAGATATCTGGAGTTGAACTATATAACAAGGAGATTAAAAGCCTTGGCAAAAGAGTTCAACATTACGATAGTGTTGCTTTCTCAGTTGAACAGGAATGTAGAGGATGAAAAGCGATATGAACATCGTCCTGTTTTAACTGACCTTAGAGATAGTGGAACTATTTGCGACGATAGTGATGTCGTCTGCTTTGTTCATAGACCAGAGTATTTTCATATCTATGACGATGAAAAAGGTAACGACATGCGTAACAAAGCATTGATAATTGTTGCAAAAAATCGATTAGGTTACACTGGCGAAGCAGTACTTTATACGAATATGTCTACTTTAACTTTCTTCAATGAATATCCTTATAAAAGAGATGAGATAAAAGAAGTGTTTTCAACAGATACATTAGCTTTTTGATGCATATAGAAAATGAGAAATAGAGTTTGGGGAAGTTTAAGTAATTTCGTGTTCAAGGCATACGTGATAGACACTATGATTATGCGTTATCAGAAATACGATAAACGCATAAATATTTGCTTGGCAATCGTTTCATCAAGTAGTATTGCCGCATGGACAATATGGCAGATTGTACCTCAACTATGGGCAGGCATAATCGCCATAACTCAAGTAGTACAAGCTGTCAAGCCCTACTTTCCATATTCAAAATATATAAGGACTTTGAATGAGAAGAGCAAACTTCTTCATGACATAAACAGGCGTTTTGAACGATTGTTTTTCAATATTGACTATAAAGCACTGACAACAGATGAAATTGCCGATCAATATTTCAATTTGAAGGCAGAAGCAGAAAAAGTATGTTTCTTTGGTGATGACATGAATTGTGCACCGCAGAAATGCGATATAGAATATGCCAATCAAGAAACAGCTGCATATCTTAGAAGTAACTATAATATATAGAAAATAAAAATATTATGAGTAAAATTTCAAATACGGAAAAACCAAGTAGAATTGGTTCTACTTTGAGAAATGGCAGTAGCATTCCTGACTACAAATACACACCACCCCCACCTCCTCAACCAGTGGAAAGCAAAGAATAAATATCTGTAAGCACACGAGTTAGAGCTTAGTTTAGAAAGAAGTAACTTCGCTGCTAAATTTAAAACATTTGATTATGTACAGCAGTGAAGATTTGGAACTTTTTCGATAAGTCATGAGCAAAGCAAGCTTGCTTGAACTTTGCCATGGCGAGAAAAAGTATGAAACCTTTTCGATAAGTGAGAACAATGAAAGCTTGCTATCAGATTGTTGAGCGAAGAATTTTCGTGCAAACGAGTGCAGAGCCAAACTTGTTTGAACTATGTCGAGTGCAGCCGAAATCACTTGTGGGTAAAATGTATGAAATAGTTAATAAACAAGTAAAATTTTTAACATCTCAATGTATAGGTACTTGCAAAAGTGCCTATACAAAGAGCTATGCCCTAAATTGAGTACTAACGCAAACACTGGAGATGGAGTTGTATTGTCATAGGGGGTGGATGCTTACGTTACCCTTAAATTTAGTACAAACATGTTCTTATAATGTAGTTAATATGAAAGTAGCACTTATCCAATTATCTGATATCCACTTTTCTAGTAATAGAGATTTAATATGCTCTCGGCAAGAAGCATTCTGTCGGTCATGTAAATATCTTATCAATGAATGTTCTAAAGTTATTTTTGTGATAAGCGGTGATATTGCCAATTATGGTACTGAAGAACAATATAATATTGCTTATCTGTGGTTAAAGGAGTGTGAGAATTTTTGGAAGAAAGAATATAGAATTCTACAGTCCTTTGATTATGTTGTAGTGCCTGGGAATCACGATTGTATGCTTTCTGATAGCAATCCTATTAGAGATTTGGTAATTAAGGAGATTCTCAAAAAAGATATAATTTCTGAGGACAAATATGTAGATCAGAGTCTAGATGTTCAAAAGCCATTTTGGGACTTTTACAAGAGACTTACTGGTTCTAAGATTTCTCCTGCAGTTTCGTGGCAAGTAAACATAAGAATAAAGCTGGATTTAAATCTCTGTTTTCATTGCTACAATACGGCATTGCTTTCTCAGTTACATGAAGAGCCGGGTAAATTGATGATACCAGAAAACTATTTCTTGGAGGCTAAAGATACAGCAAATCAAGTTATAGTTTCTGTATTCCATCATAATACAGGCTGGCTTACTGCCGCAACAAACAACAATAACAAGAAAATGTTTGAAGAGCATTTGTACAAGACTTCATGTATTGTGATGTGCGGACATGAACATCATCAAAAGAATATCGTTGTATCTGATTTGGAGAATTTTAAAGAATTGATATATCTAGAAAGTCCTGCATTGCAAGAAGAAAAGAAATCTGAGTATGACTTGCTTTTACTTGATACAGATACAGAAACTCTGACAAATCATCATTTTTACTATAATGATGATTGTTACGAAGAATCTGTGTCAAATCCAAAGGTTTTGCTAAAGAGACAGATTGGAATAGGATTAAAGCCTGAATGGGTAAAATCATTATCTCAAATTTCAATTCCTCTAAAGCATGCAAGAAAGAATGAATTGACACTACAAGATATTTTTATATATCCGGATTTGGAGCCATTAGATGGTTTTGAGAATCGTTATGAGCAGTATATGGATAGTGAGCAAATTATATCTAATACAGATTCTACTAAGGTGCTGATTTTGGAGGGTGACAACCAGTCTGGTAAAACGTCTCTTTTAAATATGCTTTACCTTAGTTATTATAGAAAAGGTATATATCCGATTTTGTTGCAAGGAAAGGACTTGAAACGTCCTGATTTAACTACCTATGTAAAAAAGGGATATAAAAGACAGTATTTATCCAATGATTATTCCTTTGAAAAATATTTCCAACTTGATAAAGATAAAAGAGTATTGTTGATAGACAATTTTGATGGTTCGGAATTAAATAATGCAGGTAAGTCTGCTTTGTTGGACAATGCATTAAACAACTTTGATAAAGTCATAGCAATAAATGGTCAGCAGCTTAATATTAAAAGTATGTTGATTCATACTTCCAATGAGAAAGATATTAAGCGCTATCGTATTGTATCTTTGGGATATAAGAAAAGGAATATGCTTATAGATAAATGGGTGAGATTGGGCTTGGATGAGTATACCATAGATCAAAAAGCCATATTCGACCAAGTAAAGCTAACTTTTGAACAACTAAATGGGCTTTTGGGGCAGCAACTGATTCCGTCTTATCCTGTTTTTATTCTGTCTTTGTTACAAGGTTTAAATGCCTCTATTGATTTTGATGTGTCAAAAACATCTTATGGCTTTTGTTATAGTTCGTTGATAATGGCTTCTTTAATAAAAACTGGAACTGAGAGAAATAAGGTTAGTGGCGTATTAAAATATCTTGCTGATTTTGCTTTCTTCTTTTATCAATCTACACCAAATGCAAAATGCTTTTCCAAGAAATCTTTCTTTGATTTTTGGACACAATATGATAAAGAGTATAATCCTCCTTTTACTGCAACAGAATTATTGCGTAGACTATTGGGAGCTGATTTGTTGCGCAATTTAGATATTGAAAGTTATACATTTTCTTATAAATATATATTCTATTTCTTAGTGGCCCAGAAAATTTCGGAACTTGTAAATTCTGGAGAAGATGATGGAATTGTAAAACGATTATGTGAAAATCTACATAAGGAAAGAGAGGCAAATATTCTCATATTCTTGGTTTATCATAATGGAGTTGATAAGCAGATGGATGAATTGAAGTTTGCTAGTTGGTTACCATTTGAGGATTATGAACCTATAACTTTAAATAAAGAAGATCCTTTATTCATAGATTTGAATAGTATCGTGGATAATATAAAGGCTAAGGTATTGCGCAATGATGTTGATCCTTTGGAAGAACGCCAAAAACAATTAGAATCTAAGGACAAAATTGCTAGAAGTGATACCAAACCCAGCTTGCCTACGGAAACGGACTTTGAGCAAAATAAGGATTTAAGAGATATCAATAATACATTTAAGATAATTAAGATATTGGGGCAGATCGTCAAAAACCAGAAGGAGACAATGAAAAAGGACGATTTGAATCAATTAATCGAAGTTTCATATAATGTATGCTTCCGTTCGATTGCTTTTTTCAACAAGATGGTAGATGATTGCAAGGGTGATATTGTATCCTATTTTACAGAACAAAATAAGGAAAATGCAAATTTGGATTCTAAAGAGATTAAGGATAGAGTTTGGAAATTCTTGCATATGATGCTATATCGTCAATGCTTGATGGCATTTGGCAGTTTGTCGCATGCTATAGGTACAACTGATATGGAAGGCATTTATGATGATATTGCAGATAAGATAGGTACTCCTGCTGCTAAAATCATAACATTTACAATTAAAACTATTTATGGTAAAATGAAACTGGCGGATTTGCAAAAAATCATTAATGAATATAGAGATAATCCTGTAGTGCTTGAAATCATAAAAGCTCGTGTAATTAGTTATGTGTATAATAACTATGTCGATTATGGAACACGACAAAAAATTGGTCAACTTTGTCAATTGAAATTAGTGGATGATACAGGAATAAATCTTAAAAAGTTATATGATAAAACGAACTGAGTCCTCTTTTAAAAGGAATATATTTTTCAATTAAAATGGCAAACACTCAAATTAGGGCTAAAATAAGAAAGAAGTATCATCCTAAATTGTGTACTTACATAATAATTAATAATTACAAAATAATAAATTGAATACTATCCAGATAATAATTATGGCTGGTGGCGTAGGCAGCCGCTTCTGGCCAATGTCAACCCCCGATTACCCAAAGCAGTTCATCGACGTGATGGGCGTGGGACGTTCCCTCATCCAGCTCACCGTCGACCGCCTCAAACCCATCTGCACAGTAGAGCACATGTGGGTGGTGACCAACGAGAAATACATCAGCATTGTCAAGGAGCAGATTCCTGACATGCCCACAGATAATATCCTTGCGGAACCAGAGGCACGCAACACAGCCCCATGCATCGCCTATGCTTGTTGGAAGATCCTGAAGCAGCACCCCGATGCCAACATCGTTGTAACCCCCTCCGATGCTCTGGTTATAAACACAACCGAATATCAGCGCGTGCTCAGTAAGGCATTGAGCTATACTTCTGATAAGAACGCCATCGTTACCATTGGTATTAAGCCAAGCCGCCCAGAAACAGGCTATGGCTACATCGCCGCTGCCGACCTCACGGACGTAGACGAGATATATAAGGTAGAAGCCTTCAAGGAGAAGCCCGACCTCACCACCGCCGAGCAGTACCTCTCAGCTGGCAACTACTATTGGAATGCCGGCATCTTCGTGTGGAACATCGACACCATTAGCCGAGCCATCCGCACGTTCCAGCCCAAGCTTGCAGCCATCATGGATGAGATGGCACCATCATTTTACACAGACAAAGAAAAGGAGGTCGTTGGCCGACTCTTCCCCACCTGCGACAAAATCAGTATCGATTATGCCGTAATGGAGAAGTCGAAGGTAATCTATACCTTGCCAGCCGAGTTCGGATGGAGCGACTTAGGCAGCTGGGGCAGCCTCCGCACCTTGCTTCCACAAGATGAGAATGGCAACGCAAAGGTAGGCAACGACATCCGCCTCTATGACTGCAAGAACTGCGTGATCCACGCCGCCGACGATATCAAGGTGGTCGTGCAAGGCTTGGATGGCTATATTGTAGCAGAGAAGAATGGACAACTGCTGATCTGCGAATTGAAGGAGGAACAGAGAATAAAAGATTTTGGAAAGGATTAATCATGTCAACTCAATCATCAGATAACAACAATCGAATAGCGAAGAATACTCTACTTCTTTACTTCCGAATGCTCTTTATGATGGCAGTAACACTTTACACGAGTCGTGTAGTACTGAACACATTGGGAGTGGAGGACTATGGTATATATAATGTGGTGGGAGGTGTCGTATCTATGTTTGGATTTATCAGTGGTTCCATGGCCTCTGCCACCCAAAGGTATATCACCTTTGCTTTGGGGCAAGGTAATAAGGAAAGATTGCGAACAGTATTCTGTACAACTATTCAAATTCATGCTTTGATAGCAGTAATCATTGTGTTGTTATGTGAAACTGTCGGTATATGGTTTTTATATAATAAAATGCAGATACCTCCGGACCGTATGGAGGCTGCATTTTGGGTACTACAATGTTCCATTGTGGCTATGGTGGTGATGATAATGAGTATCCCATATAATGCAGATATTATAGCTCATGAGAAAATGTCGGCATTTGCTTATATCTCTATTTTAGATGCCGTTCTGAAATTGGCTATAGCGTATATGCTTTTGGTGTTTTCTATTGATAAATTGTTTTTGTATGCCTTCCTCTTGTTGGCAAATCAATTGATGATACGTTTTTGCTATAGTATATATTGTAACCACCATTTTGAAGAAACAAAATATAAGTATGTTTGGGATAGAAAGTTGTTTAAGGAATTGACTGGATTTGCAGGATGGAGTTTGTTCGGTAATTTGGCAGGTGTTTTTTTTAGTCAAGGATTAAATATGCTGCTAAATGTATTTTTTGGACCTGTAGTTAATTCTGCACGTGCTATTGCTGTTCAAGTCCAAAATGCTATGCAACAATTTGTTGGTAGTTTTCAGGTTGCACTAAATCCACAAATTACTAAGACTTATGCAAAAGGAGAATTGGACAATATGCGCATATTGGTATTCCGTAGTGCTCGTTTCTCTTTTTTCTTGTTATTTTTTCTTTCATTGCCAATTTTATTTGAAACAAAATTTATATTGACTGTATGGTTAAAGACTGTTCCTGAGAATACTATCGTATTCTTACGCATTATGATATGTACTTCTTTGATTTATACATTGGCCAATCCGTTGATTAATGCGAATCAATCTACAGGTAAAGTTAAGAAATATCAAGCAATTTGTGGAACTATTTTGCTAATGATATTACCACTCTCTTATATATGTCTTCGCTTGGGTTGTCCAGCATATTCTGTGTTTATAGTTCATTTTATGATGGAGTCCATAACGCAAATAGCAAGAATGTTAATACTGCGTCCTTTGATTGGTATTAGAATCATGGATTACTTTAATCATATATATAAGCAAGTTATGTTAGTGGTTGCCTTATCTGCTATTTTACCATGCATAGTATACTTAAATGTCGAAGAAGGAGCTTTGCGATTTTTGATTGTAGCTTTGAGTTGTGTCTTGTCTGTTTCTACATTTGCATATATCATGGGGCTAACGAGTAATGAGAGATCTTTTGTAAAGTCCAAGGCTATAGCTATAATTCAAAAAATAACAAAACTATGATAAGAATACAAGATAAACAAAGTTGTTGTGGTTGTGGTGCTTGTGTACAACGATGTCCCAAGCATTGTATTTTCTTGCAAGAAGATGATGAAGGATTCCTTTATCCTAAAGTGGATGAGGTTATATGTATTAATTGTGGATTGTGTGAGAAGGTTTGCCCCATCCTCAATCGAGCGGAAAAGATAGAGCCTCTAAAGGTGTTGGCTGCTAAGAACAATAATGAAGAGGAACGAATGAACAGTTCTTCTGGTGGTGTGTTCATGCCCTTGGCAAAGGAGGTTATCAATAAGAAAGGTGTTGTTTTTGGAGCTGTTTATGACGAGCATTGGGAAGTACATCATGTCTATGCCGAAAAGATTGAAGAAGTCTATCCGATGATGGGCAGCAAATATTTGCAAAGCCGAATAGAGAATACTTATAAAGAAGCGGAACAGTTCTTGAAGCAAGGGCGAGATGTTATGTTTGTAGGCACTCCATGCCAGATTGCAGGTTTACGAACATTCTTGCGAAATAAGGAATATCCAAATCTCTTGTTGGTTGATTTCTTGTGTCATGGTGTACCAAGCCCTGGAGTCTGGCGCAGATATTTGGCGGAAACATATGCTACAACGCCAATAGGAGACATTAATTTTAGAGATAAGCGTAAGACAGGTTGGGCAAAATATCGTTTTGTTGTTAAAAAACAATCTCTTACAAATGAGAATGTGGACAAAAATATAATCTTGACATCTGAAAATCATTCAGCTAATACTTTTATGCAAGGTTTCCTCTCTGATATTTTTTTACGTCCTTCTTGCTACGGATGTAAGTGCAAAAATGGTGTAAGTCATAGTGATTTGACTATTGGCGATTTTTGGGGAATTGCTCAGATTGCCCCTGAGTTTGATGATGATAAAGGTGTTGGACTAGTTCTTGTCAATAGTGAAAGGGGGGGGAAATCTTCTCAAAGTTGTCCTTTGATATCTTGTCTTTTTCTTTGGAAGAGGCTCGTCGTAATAATGGCGGTTTTAACGAGAGTACGTCACCTAATCCAAAAAGAAATCAATTCTTTAGTCAGATAGAAAATGGTATTACCATAAAAACAGCAGTAGCTATTTGTTTGCAATTACCATTAAAGCAGAGAATAATATTTTCTATAAAGAAACTCATCAAATGTTTGTTTTCTGATAGAGAGGTAGACACGATTAAAAGAATTATTAAGAGATAAAGAGTATGAAAAAAATAGGAATAACAAGTTATTGGTGTAGCAGTTCTAACTATGGTCAGATACTGCAAGGTGTAGCATTGCAAAGTGTCCTTAGAAAGTTAGGATATTGTCCATGTACTATTGCGTATGATATGGATGCACCAGAGCAACCAGATCATAGCAAAATAGATAAATTTAGATTGCTACTATTAGGAGAAGTTTCAATTGCAAGGCGAATAATAAGAAAAATCAAATATCTTCTATCTTCAAGTAAAATCAATAAACGAAGAGAAAAATGTGACTTTTCTAAGCGGGGTTTTGATGAATTTAAGAATAAATATTTGAAAATGTCTATAGGACAATATAAAACATGTCAAGAAGTTGCTGATAGTCATGAATTTGAAGACTATTATGCTTTTATCACTGGTAGTGATCAAGTTTGGCATGAGGCTTCTGGGCCAAAAAGAAGAAAGTATCTATTGTTGGAATTTGCTAAAGAAAACCAAAAGAGAATATCTTATGCGGCAAGTTTTGGAAGAAACAAAATTATACCAATAGGAGAACGTAATGAATATAAACGTGAATTGAAAAGATTCTCGTCAGTCAGTGTAAGAGAGCTATCTGGGGTAAAAATATGCAAGAGTCTTGGTGTGAAAGCTTCATGCGAACTTGATCCGACATTGTTGTTATCTAAAGATGAATGGTTCAGCCATTGTAACATGGAAATTCCTGCCCGAAATGCCAAAACTGCCTTTTTCTATACTCTTTCGGCAAATAATGAAATCGTTGTGAGGATAAAAGAACTATTACAATCTTTAGGGTATAAATGTATATATGTTTGCTCGGATGAGTTTCATGAAGATGCCAATGCTAATTGTGAAGCGACGATAGAAAAATGGCTACAATACATAGTATCGTCGAGCATTGTGATTACAACCTCATATCATGGTACTATTTTCTCTATCAATTTCAATACACCTGTTTTAAGCATTGCGAAAAATGGCGATATTCATAATGGTAGCAACCAAAGAATGTTTTCTGTTATGTCTAAATTAGGTATTCTTGATAGCCTTATTGCTAAATATGATGAGAATGCCATAAAGAAAGTTATCAATCAAAAGATAGATTGGGATTCTGTTAATAATGTAATAGCTCAAGAACGTGAAAAGTCAACCTTCTATTTACAAAACGCATTAAAATGACAAATAATATAATTAGATATCATTGGATAGACAACATAAAGGTATTCGCTTTATTTTTGGTTGTTCTTGGTCATATAGGAACATCATCATTACATCACATTATCTATGGTTTCCACATGCCTTTGTTCTTCTTGTTGTCAGGAATGCTTCATAAGGATAAGCCTGTGGCAGATATGTTTAAGAGATTGGTGATACCTTATATATTGTTCAATGTCATTTATCTTGCTTTGGAGAGTTCATGGTTGTATAGACAGTATGGAAATGTAGATTTTCTGTTGAGAGATATTCGAGGAATAGTATACCCTACTGAGCATCCTATTGATTATCCTACTTGGTTTTTGCTAAGTCTTTTCGAGATAAAGCTCATCGTAAAAGGTTTGCGAGACAATATAAGGTTGGCATTTGCTATCTCAGTAGTACTTATTGCTATTTGCTGTATATTGGATATAAATCACGATGGACCTTTCTTCATAAAAAATACATTGATTGGTTTGAGCTATTATTGCATGGGACATTTGCTTTACCATGTTTTTACAGGTAACATAAATGCTGAGAAACGATATGTCGTTTGCATTTCGGGGGGGATTATAGTGCTTTACCTTATAGCTATGATGCAATTTGATTCATGTGTATGGAATGAGTCAATGAAACAGCCTATGCAGTTTGTTTATAGCATAATAGGATGCCTGGGAATGCTCTTGCTTTTTAAGGGATGCTTTAATCTGCATTCCGCTATCTTGGAAAAATGCAGCATTGGAGCCGTTGCGATAATAGGACTTCATCCACTTCTGATACAATATTGCCGAAGGGCTGTGGTGCTGATGGGTGGTTCATGGGGAGATTATCCTGTTATGATAGATATGCTGATAGCCGCAATTATAATGTTGCTATGTATGTTGACGATACCTTTTATTGTTAAATATTTTCCATTGTTAATTGGTTTAAAAAGAAAAGTATGATACCAAAATTAATTCATTATTCGTGGTTCTCAGGTGAACCTTTTCCAAAACATATTGAGGAATTGATGAAGACATGGAAGCGTGTGCTTCCTGATTATGAGTTTATGTTGTGGGATTCCAAGAAATTGGCAGAGGCTAACAATATGTTTGCCGATGAGGCAGTGAGTGTACGCAAGTGGGCTTTCGCTGCCGACTTTATCCGTCTGTATGCAGTATATAATTATGGTGGAATATGGCTTGACACCGATATTGAGATGTTCAAGTCGTTTGATCCATATCTCGACAATGAGGTTTTTATTGGCCGAGAGGCGAATTTCCATAATCGTCCAAGAGAGCGTTGGCTTACATCTCATTGCTTCGGTGCTGTAGCTAATCATCCTTTCATTAAGGACTGTTTGGATTATTACACTGATAGGCATTTTATTCGCTCTCATAACGAGAAATATCCTCAGACTATGCGATTTGACATGACCATTATTCCTGAGGTGCAGGCAGAGATTGCCAAAAGCTATGGTTATGATAGTTTTGGCAAGCGTGATGATGAGCAGCTTTTGCAGAACGGAATTCATATTTATCCGTCTGATTATTTTGATTGCCCACGCTACAAAACGATGAAGAATGTGGTGTGTATCCATCGTGCAAGTGGGGCTTGGAGACCGGGATGTGATGGTATTCCAGACTATTCTGCATCCAATCCAATGAAGAAAGATAAAAAATATTATCTCCAAAAGATAAATGATTTCTTGGAAGACTATGGTTATGCAATATCAAAGTTTAAGAAACCGAACAGAAAAGGAAAATAAGATGGAAAAAAATCCCCCCCATTCACGATTATTCAGTTTATACAGAGCAAGTTAAGTTACGCACTCGGATACACTATCTGTTGGGTTTGATACCCCGATGGCGACAGCATTTTAAGTATACCAAGGCTGTGAAGATAGCTCGCAAGAATGGGGCGACGATTGGCGAAGGTGTTATTATGCCACTATCGTTGGCAAAGTCGGCGAATAGTAACTTAAAGGTAGTAAGCACTCAAATTAGGGCTTAAATTAGAAAGAAGTAACTTCGCTGCTGAATTT
>ERZ1034952.1914-NODE-1914-length-16189-cov-5.753130_pt1 | contig 16189 bp, 5 predicted proteins | sample MGYA00520625_ERZ1034952 | MGnify/ENA primary metagenome ERZ1034952 (study PRJEB33766, sample SAMN09781773) | gut metagenome | biome: gut microbiome | host: Homo sapiens | place: Madagascar | study: EMG produced TPA metagenomics assembly of the PRJNA485056 data... | reverse complement strand
GTATATATGTTGCATCTGATATATGGCAGCAGCTTGGATGGAACAGCATAATCTATATAGCGGCGCTGTCGGGTATAGATCAGGAGCTTTACGAGGCGGCGACAATAGACGGTGCCGGACGCTGGAAACAGCTTTTGCATGTTACAATTCCGGGAATAATGGGAACCATAATGATTCTGCTTGTAATGAGAATCGGAAGCATGCTGACAGTTGGCTACGATAAGATAATACTGCTGTATAATTCGTCCATATACGAAACCGCCGATGTAATATCGACATATGTATACAGACGCGGCTTGCTTGACGGTGATTACAGTTATTCTGCGGCTGTCGGAATGTTTAACTCGGTATTTAACTTTATCTTTTTGATGTCTGCAAATGCATTGAGTAAAAAGGCAACCGGCAGCGGTTTGTGGTAAGGAGGGAACGACATAATGAATTATAAAAAAAGCAGCGGAGAGATAGTATTTGATATTTTTAACTATATGCTTATGGTATTGCTGGTTATAGTAACCCTGTATCCTTGCTATTATGTTGTGGTTGCCTCTGTAAGTGATCCGACAAGAATTTATGAAGGCAGCGGTATACTTCTTTACCCCAAAGGATTTGCGCTTAATGCGTATAAAGATGTATTGAATTATAAACAGCTTTGGCTGAGCTACGGAAATACAATATTTTATGTAGCGGCAGGCGGTTTTTTGTCGGTAGCGGTTACGGTTATGACGGCGTTCGGTCTTACAAGACGTGACTTGCCGTTCAGAAACTTTATAATGTTTGCGATATTGTTTACCATGTACTTCAACGGCGGACTTATACCTACATATCTTGTTGTAAAGAATGTCGGACTGCTTGATACAAGACTTGCGATGATTTTGCCGGGACTTGTAGGTACATATAACCTTATTATAACTATATCGTACTTCAGGGGATTGCCGTATGAACTTGAAGAAGCGGCAAAGATTGACGGCGCCAATGATTATACGATTTTGCTTAAAGTAATGATGCCGCTGGCAAAACCGATAATAGCGGTAATTGCTCTTTATTATATGGTATCACTGTGGAACAATTATTTTACCGCAATGATATATCTGAATAAAAGAAGCCTTTATCCTCTGCAGCTTGTGCTGAGAGAGATTCTGATACAAAATGACACAAATGCAGTAGGTTCGGCTTCAAATGCCGGCGATGCACAGTCGTATGCAGAAAATCTAAAGTACGCGGTAATTGTAGTATCAACAATACCGATATTGTGTGTATATCCCTTTATACAGAGATATTTTGTTAAGGGTGTTACGATAGGTGCGGTAAAAGGCTGATTTCAGAAAGGATGGATTGTATTGTTTAAAAGATTGATTTCCGGCTGTCTGGCTTTTGTAATGCTTTTTGCCTATCCGGCAGTGCAGAATGTATTTGCCGACAGTACAACGGTTATACAGATAGAGGATGAAAATGCTGAGTTTGAAAATTCTCCGCTTGAACAAGACGGCGTTACGCTTGTTCCGATGCAGGAGTTTGTTTCAATGCTCGGTGCGGAGCTCTTCTGGAATTTTGAAGACCATAAGGCAACAATAACGCTTGGAAGCAGAAAGCTTGAGCTGATTGAAAACTCTGAGCTTGCGTATGTTGATTCAGAGGAGCGGCAGATGCCGAAAAAGGTTGAAAAGTATAATTCTGTTTTATATGTTCCGCTTAGATTTACGGCAGAGGAGCTTGGGTATGAAGTAGAGTGGAACGGTGATGAAGAAAAAATTTATATAGCAAGACCAAAAGAGATTATGGATAAAGGTAATTATTATGATATTGTTAATGTCACCTGCAGCGACAGACAGAATGATGTAAATGTGGAAACCAACGTAACAGATATGGACTATAATACGCGCTGGAGCTGTGAAACTCAAGGCTCTTATGTAACTCTTGAACTTGCTGAGGTATCACCGGTTGCGTATATAGGAATTGCTATGTATTCCGGTGACGAACGCCAGTCTGTTGTAAGCATACAGATATCTGAGGACGGCGAAAACTTTAAAGAGGTTGTAACGAGATATTCAACCTCCGTTACGCTGAATATGGAACCGATAAGCCTTGGTGGAACATACAATGCTAAGTATATAAGAGTTCTGGGATATGGAAATACGATTAACAACTGGAATTCTATAACAGAGCTGAGAGTATATGCTCCGTATGAGGACGGCAGTATGCCTGTCGATCAGAGCGGTCCCGGCGGAAAAGAAAACGGAAGCTATGATGAATTGAGCGAATCAGAAAAGGCTGCGCTTGAAAAGCTTGAAACATGCTTTGACGGCGTATTTCCGTGGCTTACAAATCTTTATGATTATGATGAACACGGTTTTTATATGACAATGAGCGGTAAAGATGATCCAACGCAGCATACCGGACTTGAGATGACCGCGTGGGGAATAAACTTCATCAAGAATTATTCCGATATGTGGACAGAAATGCCTGAGAGTATGAGGCAGAAGTGGATTGACTATTTTAATGACCGTCAGGATCCGAAAACGGGATTCTATATAGACAAGCAGGGCCCGGTAAATGACCGTGAAACAGCGCGTAATCAGTCAGCGGCGTACGGAGCGGTGACGTCCTCGCTTAAAGGAAAGACAAGATATGTTCATCCGAATGATAAAAAAGGGACTGTTTCCTCTACAGATACGACGGTTTTGCCAGATTATCTTGCAACGCCTGAATCATTTGTAAAATGGATTGAAAGCTGGAACTGGACCAGCAATACATGGACGGCAGGAGATCAGATAAGCAGCTGTGTACAAAGCTATTTGCCCCTTTTGCCTAAGGAGAAGTATGATATTTATAAGCAGACACTTGTAGACTGGCTTGCAACACATCAGAAAAGCAATGGTTTGTGGTCAGATAAAATAGACTTTAATTCAATATCCGGCTTGTTTAAAATGGGTATCATTTATAATAATCTTGGAATGAAGATACCTAATGCCGATACTGCGCTTGACAGCATTGCAAAATGCTTTGAGGTTGACAGTCCGACAGCAGCGCATTATGTGCGTAACCCTATATCCGTAATGCTTCAGATAGCCAATTACGGACCGGAGTATTTCGAAAAGGTGCGTAAGATAACGGCAGATAATATAGATATAATGCTGACATATATACAGAGATTTCTTTGTCCCGACGGTGGATTTTCGATGTTTTATCAGAAAAGTCAGAGCAACTTCGGCGGTATATACGGAAGCCATCAGCTGTGGGAGGGTGATATAGACTCCGCAATGATGATTATGGTTGCCAGAAACGAAATGTATAAGATATTCGGTATTACAGCACCGAAGCTTCATATGGATGGTTTTTGGGATATTTTAGAGGGAAAAGCTGCGCCTCCCGATCCATATGATGAAAAATATAAGGATATATTGTATAACACCGGAACGGAAAACGCCGAGGAGGACTTTCAAGGCTATGAGCTGACTCAGGAAAGAATGAATGAGTTTGGCGGAAACACTGTCAATTCAAATCTGACAGCTAAAATAGTGATGGATAAGGACAGAAAGGACAATAAGGTCTTATCACTGTATTATGACGGAACGCAAAGCGGCGGACCTACAATGAAGATTCCGCTCGGCAGCGGCGGTCTTGCACAGATAAAGTATATGCCGGAAATCACAGAAACTAAGGTTGTTGAATTTGAAGTAAAGCTTTCGGGCTGTTCAGGGTCACCTAATATAGTTCATATAGATCTTGGATCTTCAAATGCGTATGCTCTTAACCTGCAAGGCTCAGGAGGAACGGTAAATCTCGGCAGCCGTGTAGATGATACAAATGTTGCATACGGCGGAAACTTTACTTCAATCGGGGCTAACGAGTGGTACAAAGTGAAGATTGAGTATAAACAAGGTAAATCGGCAGACGATACAGATATAAAGGTGTATGTGGACGAGGAACTTGTATATAAGGGCAGTAACTACAGCGGTGTTGTAAACGGCGGCGCTCCGCGGCCGCTCGGCAATGAGCTTTCTGTTGTGTATTACAGAGCCGGTAAAGGAACAGTATATCTTGACAACATAAAAATATACAGCAAATAATTTTTTTAAAGGAGACTGCGGCATGAAAAGGTTTATATTTGTATGTTCAGTTTTATTATTAGCGCTTCTAAATCCTTTCACTGCCGCAGCAGATGAAGAAATTACGGCGGAATGTATATTAAGAATTGATGGAGAACAGACCGAAGTATTACGTCCGGGGACAGCATCGGCAGAGCTTGTTTTCGATTCCGGATATTCACGCAGTGCCGTGCTTTGGCTTGCAGCGTTTGAAAACGACATTCTTACAGGCGTGTCAAGCATCAATGTAAATATTGTTAAGGGTGAAAACAGATTGTTTTCGGAAAATCTGCAAATAAGCGGAAATGTATCAGAGGTCAAAGCAATGCTGATTGAAACGGTGAATTTTATGCCGCTTACGCAAAGCGTATCTTATTTGTCTGCGGAATACATACCGAATATAAAACAGTTGTCTGCTGTTATGGATTCTACCGACAAGAACGGTAAAAAATGCAAAAAGACCTACGGCGGTCTGATAGATGATAATGAAAAAAGGGTTTATATAAATGTACCCGTAAGTGTGAATTCAGACGGTACAAAACAAAATGCCAAGCTGAAAGGCGGAGAGTATGCATCGGCTCCGTCACCTGAGGAATTTGAAAAGTCAGTCACAAATGTGACATTGAATATCGAAGCTTCGCCAAAAACAAAAGTTATATCACAGACAAGCGGAGTAGATTTGTCCGGAGAATACAAAATTGTGTTAGAAAACGACAGAGGAGTGAAAGAAGAATATACTTTGACTGCTCTGCCGTACACAGTTCAGAGGGATATAGGCTTTACAGGTAAAATCAATCTTGTGACGCCGGATTCGGCATATGGAAACAATGTAAGCAGACATGGCGCACCCGGACCGGACGGAACGATAGCAGGCGGCGGAATCTGGACATTATCCGGATTTGAATACCAAAAGGAAGATGACGGAAGCTATACCAAGAACTTTGATAAAAGTGATGACAGAACAGGCTTTGTGCGTACGGATGACACGTCGGGCTTTATTGATACAAGCGGGACCGGATATTTAAGATTTATAAAGGACCGTGAGGGAGAATTTTCGCTCTGCAGCTCAGCAGGCGCTGCGGAAAAATCTTTGATTTCCGAAACTGACAGCAGTATAAGTGTAAATGTCGGAAAAATCAGTGACGGCGGAAACGTTGATATCTGTTTCGGTGAGAACCGTTTTATAATGCGGCTTGTAAAGAATTCTTCATCAGACAGCCTGAGAGTATGGTTCGGTTTTGAATCTGTGTCAGACGGAAATACCGTTTTTGAAGGCGAGGACAGCGGAACGGATATTTTGCTAAAGGAGGATTATACCTTCAGATGTCTGACATCTGTAAATGATGACGGCACGGTAAGCGGAAGCCTGTTTATAAACGGCGCCTGCGTGATAAACCTGAAAGCACAGTTTGATAAATTTTATAATCTCAATGCCTCTCATGTAAGGATAAAAGCCGGAAGTGAAACATTATGCAGTATAAAAATATACAGCTGGCGGCTGTGGTATATAAAGAATGATCCGCAAAAAATACGCGATATATATGACAGTGTTGCGGCAGAGGAAAGAGATATATGGAGATGGATTGCAACGCTTTATGACGGTGAGGGTACCATTTCTTATGATACCGGTATTGATACGGAGCACCTTAAATATGATTCCATGAATTACATAAGCGGCGGCACGGGAAACGGCTTCTTTTATTCACCCGGTTCAAAGGCAAACTCTGACAGCTTTTGCGCGGAGATAGAATCGACCGGACAGGTTTTAAGCAGTATGTCGCAGGTTGGCTTGCTTAAATATATGCCGCAGAATATACGCGACAGATTTTATCTCTATGCCGCAAGCCGTTATAAAAGCGGAGCTGATGCAGGATTTGGGGCAGGCTATTATGATACCTTATATGCTGACAAGGTCAACTCAAGAGGTCATTCGCGTAATCAAAGCAACGCGGCAGGCATTATCGGATTTACGTCATCAGATGCAGTAAACAGGTATAAGACTTCAACTATTGCGGTCACGGGAGATTCGGCAGACCCGAATGACTCTGCAATGCCGGGAACAATGCTGCAAAGCAATGCTATGATGCTATCATCGAATTCAGAGCAATGGACGGATCTGACAAGGCAGGGGGAAGCCAATGCCGGCAATATGACTGCGGCGATTAAGGCAGGCCCAAAGGCGTACAGAAACTGGATAGAAAATCTTTGTTGGAACACACATTCATGGTCTGCCGGAGATTTGCTTAGCAATACTCCGCTGTATATAGAAGAATATGCGGAGGGTGATTCTCAAAAAGAGTATTATCATGAGGCATTGGAATACCTGGCTTTAAACCAGAATGATGACGGAACATGGTGGAAGCCGGGAGGCAGGGATAAGGCATTCGGTACTGAGATTTCCGGAATGTATAAGATATGTCTTTTTTTAAATCATGTGCCGGCGGAAGTGCTTGATAATGATTCTGTCTGGACAGGTCTTGGCTTAAACTCTGAAAACAAGATGCCTAAGGCTCAGGAAATATATGATTATATCATGTATAATATGAGGAATTATAACAGCATTATGGCAGAAAATCCGAATTATTACGGGATGACCAATACGCTGATGATGCGTAATACTCTTGATGTTATTTACAGTATAAAGAATCAGATAAATCAGAGTTTATTTGAAAATGATTTACCGTTTATAATTGAATTTGCATATAACTTTATGCGGAAGTTCAAGTTAAATGCCGGCGAATATACTTCTCAGATAAAATACAATGCTGACGGAAGTATAGCCGAAAGGACTTCACCGGCAAACACGGGAATGGGGTATAATCAGGCTCTTGGAATATCGGAGGGATGTATAAATACATGTACAAGCATAACAAAGCTGTATGCATATTTCAAAGAGTTTTACGGAATCAGCAGACCTGTATTTGATAAAGAGTTTGCGTCAGAGTTTTACGCTATATTAGCAGATGAAATAAATAACGGTACATGGAAGAATACATATGAAAACTCTTACGGAATAAAGCATCAATACGTTTCAGAGAGCTTTGCGGACTGCAGCGAATGGACTCCGGATTCGGGAACAATGCCCGGCGGTGCGGTTATGCAGTACAGCAAAAGAGAAAGCTCAAAACTTTTTCTTGAAACGGACAAAAAACTTAACCGGCGTATGCTGAGATTTACATTTGACAGAACGTCAGAATCATCAGGTGCAAGTCTGACGATAAAAACTCCTGTTATGGACAATGTCAGAATTAAACAGGCTGTGCTTGAATTTGAAATAAAAGTTGATTCCGGAGCGTCAAACAACGCAGGAAACATATTATTCTTCGGTTTATCAAATGCTGCACAGTTCAGTTTAAAAAGCAGCGGTAATAATCTGAATATTGTTACCAGAACCGCATCAAATAAAATAGGAACAAAGGCTTATAAGTCTTTAAATCCGGAGGTTTTATATAAGATACGGATGGTATATACTCCGGATGAAGCCGAAAAGATAACGCTCAGAGTAAATGATGAAAAGGTTTATGCGGGTAATGATTATTGCGGAGCGCCGTCAGGTTCGGCACCGATGTATATCGGCGGATTTAATTTAACGTTTTATAAGAATACGACAGCCTCGGTTTCTTTGGACAATATAAAAATAGAAACAGAAACATAATAATTATAATAAGCGTGGAGGAATGGAAGATGACTAAAATCAGAAAGCTTATCGGACGGTTTACGGCATTTGCTATGATTTTGACATTGTTCAATGTATCAGCATATGCTTTCGGCGGCAGCGTTGCACTGAGAAGCCTCAGCTTTACTGTCGGCGGACAGGCGGCGTCGGTTCAGCCTGTTGACGGAGACGAAGTAAATGTCAATGTGGTTTTCGATAACTCAAGCGGTGCATTGGTAAAAAGAACAATAATACTTGCAGCGTATGATGCTGACGGTGTTCTTCAGCAGCTTACTGCAAATAATGCCGATGTGGCTGCGGGTGAAAGTATTGTATCGGGAAGTGAAATTGAGTTTAAAAGCGGAATTGCATCGGTAAAGGCTTTGATATGGGAAAGCGGAAAAACAGCCGTGCCGGTGTATACCAGAAGCTTTACTCACGAGAGCAGAGATGAACTGATTGAGTCGGTAAGTGCAGTTATAAACGGAACGGCAAAATCGGGAAGAATTGATGCGGATAAAAAAGAAATAATTACGGAAATTCCCGTATATGACGAAAACGGAAGTTCCGTAAAGGCCGGCAGTTTTGATGTAACGATTACCGTAAACAGGGAGATTGCTTCAATAGCTGACGCGGACGGTGAGTTTGTAAAATCAGGCAAAAGCTTTACAAAAACTATTGATTTTTCCGAAGGCGGAAGAAGTATATTTGTGACAGCGGATGCGGAAGCAGCGCCTGTCGTATATAAGCTGGTAGCCGACAGAACAATAGAAGAAAACTTTGAAAGCGGGTTTGAGGGCGAGTTTAAAGGAAACGAAAAAGCTGCAAATGTAAGCAGCTCCGCTTATGAGGGCACATGGAAGGTTTCGGGTGATGAAAGAAAGTATTGGTTCAACGCAAGTGCGGAAACAAATACCGGTAATGATCCCGATGGCGAATACGCCTCCGCTATGCAGATTACTACTGTAAATGCGGATGATGTAAAAACACTTAATGATTCGAAAAAGGTATTGTCAAAGGGAATAACGCAGGCATCCGGAAAGGTTCTGATGCTGAATAAGCCGTCAAACGGAAATGACAGCACCAGTGCAAATAATTTTGGACAGGTGTATCTGAGAGTAGGAACGGCATCCAGACTGAGTGAGGCTCAGGATTCAACGCATTTTACGGTAGAGTATGATACAGCTTACGGCACAGGGCTTAACGATTCCGAAAAAGCAGGCAGAACAGGAGCGCTTACAGCCGGTGCATACATACTCGGCGGCGGCTCGAATATGACAAGGGGCGGCAGAGTTCTTGCAAGACTGTCCGGTGTGAATGATATACCGACGGACGAGTCACGTTTTATGTATCAGGCAGGCGCACAGTCTACGGGATATGCACAAAGCTCAAGTGAGGATATGTCGCAATGGCGTCACGTAAAGGTAGAAATTGAACGTCAGAGCGCAGATTCATCTGAGATAACGGTAAAAACATATTATGACGGAGTTTTGCAGAGTAAAGTATATTCCTCTGCAAATGCTGAGGAATATAATGATGGTACGCTGTCACCAAACTGGGTATGGCCGGATCAGGTTGCGCTTGGTACGGCAAGTTCAAGAAGCTGTCAGATTTATTTTGATAATCTTAAAATAAGCTATGATATGCCCGGAAATTACACAGACAAACCGCGTACATTTAAGTCATTGAAGATTGCGGATAAGTATATCGGTTCTGTTGATAAAAATGTGATAACGGTCGATATACCTGTTTATGACGAAAACGGTGATGCAATAACAATAAATCCGAGCTGGATAACAGAGATAGAAACATCGGATTCCTCAGATGAAGTCAGAGTAGGCGAAACAGCATTAAGCGGAGAAAATGTTAAAACCGGTGTTGTTGATTATACAAACGGAGGTTTTAACATAAGCATAAATGACGATACATATAAGCTGGTAATAAACCGAACAATGAACGAGAACTTTGAAAACGGTGCAGAGGGCAGCTTTGGAGGATTTACCGCTAATACCAACTGGAATGGCGGTGATGGCAGCGTCGACAAGCTTAAAATAAGCGGCAATGAGCGAAAGTATTGGTTTTCTGCTATTGCCCAAAAAGGTAAAAAGGATTCTGACGGCAGCTATCTTGCACAAAAGAGCATAAGCTTTGCAGACAGCAGTGACGTAAAAAATCTGAGTGATTCTTCTGCCGTAATGTCGGTAGGTATGACTGAGGCAGGCGGAAAGGTGCTGAAGATAGATAATCCGACAAACGGCAATGCAGCCGGTGTCAGAGATGACTACGGCACAATAGGCTTTGCGATAGGAACGTCAAGCAGACTTAAAAGCGCAGGCGCATCAAATGCAGCACAGATAAGCTTTGAGTATGATATTGCGTACGGAAACGACAGCGGAAACAGCGGAGTTATTTCTGCATTTATGAATGGCGCATATATAGGAAGCGGATCGAATTACGGCGGATACACAACGCTTCTGTCAAGAAACGGCGGAACTGCTGAAAATAAGATAGAAGCAAAACAGGTGCATACATACCAGGCAGGCAAAAATGCGACAAATGACGCTAGCTCTGCAACAGCTGATATATCGCGGTGGAGGCATGTAAAGACAGTGTTCAGCCGTCCGTCTGCAGACTCATCTGATATAACGATAGAGTTTTATTATGACGGCGAGAAGCAGAGCAAGACATGGAAAACAGATAAATGGCCGGATCAGCTGGCATTCCGCGGAGCGACAAACCGTGCGTGCCAAATCTATGTTGATAATATAAAAATAACATGGGATATGCCCGGCGAATACAGAACATCATGGCTTACCGATTTCAATGTTGACGGAGCGGAAACAGCAATCGGTAATACGGTAACGGTAACGCTGCCCTTGTATAACAATAACGGCAGCAGAGCCGATATAACGGCTCTTACAACAACCGCTTCGGGTAAAAACGGTACGCCCGTGCTTTACAAATCCTCAGCGGATACAGAGGGAATAACCTTAAACGGTGCGGCAGAGATAGACTGGAGTCAAATCGAAAGCGGAGCAAAAATCGTTTGCGGTGACGCTGAATATGTGCTGAAAACAGAGTACAGATTATATGATAATTTTGACGATAAGACTTTGATTTCAGGGCAGAGTGAGCTGAGTCTGAATAGTGAAGGCGCTCCGGTGTGGGCAACACCTATGACTTTAAAAGGAAAAGCGGCAGAGGATAAGGTATATAATATAGGAATAAACACCGCATATAAGGCTGTAGCTGCAAATAAGGCTGAACATGCACAAAACATAAAGACCGGTGTATATCCTGTGTCGGCTGCAATGAATACAGATAAATCAGCGCCTATGGAAGCAGCTGACGGCGCAGCGCCGTCAGGGAACGGCTTTAAACTGTTAAAAGGTTTGGCTTATAAAGGGGCGGACAGCTATGCAAGCTTCTTTACGGTACAAAAGCTTGACGGTTTTGATGCAGCGTCCGATATGTCGATTGAATTTGATATGGCATATGATTACAGCGAGGTTGTCACAAGCTTTGAATTTGCCGACGGTAAAACGGACTTAACGGCAGGCAATACTGTTGCCGGACTTCAGCTGGCAAACGCAAAGCAGCGTATATGCGGCAGCGGAAACAATCAGCTTAAAGCGGACAGCGAATGGAGTGATACAAGAAAGAACGAAAAACTTGATGTTTTTGGTACAAAGGCTGCATCTCTTGATAAATGGAATCATATAAGACTGGAAATAACGCGTGATGCAGGAGCGGAATCCGGCAAGGTGACCGCATATGTAAACGGAAATCTAATCAACGAAACAGACAGCTTTTTATGGCCCTCGGACATTATGTTCCAGACCTCAACATTCAGAGCGTGCGCCGTATGGATAGATAATCTTGATATAAGATATAATCTGAATTAAATTATTATGCATGGGCGGTCACGTACGGCCGCCAAATACCCAAAAATAAATCAAATCAAAGGGGTATACCCCCTTTGCAGTACAATATTGTACTGCAAACAACAGCGCTTCGCCGATTATTGTCCGGATGACGGGCAAAAAGTCGGAATGAGCTAAAGAGGAGGAAAAATTGTGATTAAGAAATTTATATGTTTAATTTCTGCCGCAGCTGTTTCACTTTCTGCTGTCAGTGCAGCTGCAATCAATAACAATGACAATACCGCAGATTATGAGGCGGCTGTATCTGCGGCGGAGAATGACACATCAGTGAGCAGCAGCGCAGCGACGTTTACATATGGTGTAGACAATGGCTCTGCGGTATTGCTGAGCAACGGTCTGGAGGAACAGAGCAGCGATGGAACGGCAACAGAATCCGCAAGAGCGACAGTCGTAATTAAAGATACAAGCGGAAAAGAGTATTTTAATGCTGCAGCTCCGGCAAAGCAGACCGAGGGTGATACAGAGCTGATAAAGTTCGAATTATCAGAGGCGGTAACCGTACAAAGCCTTACAATAAATGATAAGGCGGCTGAATACTGGTTTACCGGGACAGATAACAAAACCCTGTATATAGCGGAAAGAGAATTCGGCACAAGTCTTGATACCGCGGAGAGCGTTGAAGTAACAATCACCGTTTCCGCTGCTGCGGCGTCTGCATCAACTCTTGCGCTGACCTACTTCAACAGCAGCAGCGTAACTGATAACGGAGTAACCTACGAAGGCAATGCTGTGTCTGCATTCGGTCAGGTACAGGGTAATGTCGGAGAGTTTGGAATGTTGTTCGGAACGGAATCCGGCTCGGTCGATTCATATACCGGAAGCTATGAAGGCGGAGGAAACGCATATCCTGCACTGGGTAAAAACTCTGACGGTCAGTACGTTATACAGCTTTTGGACACAGCTGCCCTGCCGGAATATATATATGCAAGAGCATATTATAAGGACACAGACGGCAATGTGCATTATGCGGATAAGATTGAAAAGCATTGGAGCGGCGGTATAGAAAGCCTTACACTCGGCAGCTGCAGCGGCGTTGTTGATGAAACCTCCAAAACAGTAACAATAGATTTACCTCTGTTTGATTCAAACGGAAGCACGATTGATATATCGGATTTGACCCTTAATATAACAACAAAGGCAGAGGCACAGGAGGTAATTGTCGGTTCTGATATATTAAACGGAAGCGGCACAAGCTTCAGCGGTACATTTGATGCGTCAAACGGCGGAAAAAACATATTCCTTTCAACCTCTGACGGTGTTGTCGGATATAAGCTGAATGTTTACAGATATTATGAAGAAAGTTTTGATAACAGCTATGTGACCGCCTTTACAAAGAGCTATAGCGGCAGTGCTTGGTCGCGCAATGATAATCCAATAACGGGTAATGCCGGCAGTATATGGTCCTGGGCTCAGTCAGCAAACAGCGGTGATAATGCAGCATACGGATTTTCTGCGCTTAAAAAAACTGCATGGGATTATATGAAAATAGGCGTTGCATCGTATTCTGATGTAAAAACAAAGGATAGCACCGAGCTGCTGCCGGTTTCCGAAAACAGCGGAGCAAATCCGTCAGGAAATTCTTTAGCTGCAATAAAGTCTATGGCATTTCAGGGTAAGGATTCATCAATGATGTCTATATATCTCGGTAAAGGCAGCAGCGGCGGAGATACAACGGCAGACGGCGGAATGACCGGATTGAATACCGCTACCGAGTTCAGTGTAGAATATGATATTGCATATGATTATAATATGAAAAGTGATTTCAGTGTTGACGGTACTGATTATAAGGTATACAAATCTCCGCTTACAGCCGGAATGATCTTGATAGGCAAAAACAAAACGGGTTATGACAGATATATACTCAGACAGACTTCATCCGAAAACGAGGATCCGACAAAATCTAAATTAGCTGTCGGAAATTATTATGTAAAGTCGGATGGAACGGTAGGTGAGAATAATGAGGCAAAGAATAATGTTGAAGGTTACTTCCGCGAGGTTGGCAATTATACGGCGGACAAATGGCATCATATAAAAACACAGCTCGGCAGAGAGAGTTTAACTGCGGATTCAAAAAATATGTTTGCATTGACCGCAAGAGTGTCGGTAGACAATGACGCTGATGTATATACTGCGTCATATCAGGGAGGATGGCCCTACAGAATCCAGTTCAGAACCCCGACACGCAGAGCGATAGGCTTGTATATTGATAATATAAAGGTAAGATGGAACCTTACAGGTGATTATACCGATACAGTAAGCAGTTTAAGAAACTTTTCGGTTTCCGGATATGACGGCAGCATAGATAACTCGGCAAAAACGATTACTGTTGGAATACCGATGTGGGATGAGAACGGTGATGCAATTTCACTGGGCAGTCTGACAACAACAGCAAGGACAGCTTCTGCCGGCGACAGTGTAAGAGTGGGCAAAACATTGCTTTCCGGCGGAACGGAAAAGACAGGCAGTGTAGATTATACAAACGGCGGATGTTATGTAACGATAAACGGCGAGAACTATAAGCTGACAGTAAAGCGTGTGCTGACTGAGGGCTTTGACAGCGGAATAAGCGGCAGCTTTGGCGGATTCACCTCTAATTCTAACTGGGATGGCAATAATGGCGGCTCAGGTACGATTGCGATAACAGGTAATGCACGTAAGGGATGGTTCTCTGCTATTGCCGAAAAGGGCGGAAGTGATTCGGATGGCAGTTATCTTGCCAAAAAGAGTATAGGCTTTGTGAACAGCAGTGATGTAAAAAGCCTCAGTGATTCTTCTGCTGTTATGCCGGCAGGCGTCACAGCGGCAAGCGGAAAGGTGCTTAAAATTGACAATCCATCAAACGGTAATACAGCCGGAGTGAGAAATGGTTACGGTACAATAGGCTTTGCCGTGGGAACATCAACACAATGCAGCCTTGCAGGAGTACCTAATGCAACACAGATAAGCTTTGAATATGATATTGCATACGGAAATGACAGCAGTAACAGTGGAGTTATATCTGCATTTATGAACGGTGCATATATAGGAAGCGGTTCAAATTACAGCACATATGGCTCTTTGCTGTCAAGAAATGGCGGAACTGCTGAAGATAAAATAGAATCAACGCAAAAGCATACATATCAGGCAGGTGCAGATGCGGGCGGAAATGCTCAGACCTCGACAGCTGATATATCACAGTGGCGGCATGTAAAGACAGTATTCAGCCGTACGTCTGCGGATTCAACCGATATAACGATAGAGTTCTATTATGATGGAGTAAAGCAGAGTAAAACATGGACAACAGATAAATGGCCGGATCAGCTGTCATTCCGCGGAGCGAGCAACCGCGCGAGTCAGATATATATTGATAATGTAAAAATGGAGTGGGATATGGCCGGAAATTACAGTACGGTTTGGCTTGACAGCTTCAATGTGCAGGATTCGGAAACAGAAATAGATGAGGCAAATTCAAGCATAACGGTTTCACTGCCGTTATACGACACAAACGGAAACAGTTATCCGATAACAGCTCTTTTGACCTCTGCGGAGGTTACAGGCAGCGGCAGTGTAATGCTTTATTATTCATCAGAGGATACAGACGGAACAGTTGTTGCAGAAAATACAGTTATTGACTGGAGCCAAATCGGAAGCAGAGCAAAAATTGTATGCGGAGAAAAAACGTATTCATTAAAGGCAGAGCGCAGACTGTATGATAATTTTGACGATAAAACATTTGTTTCAGGTCAGACATCCGGTGCTGATGACGGAAGTTTAACATGGGCAACACCTTTGACAATAAAGGGAAATGTAGGAACGGACAGTGTTTATTCAGTTGGATTTAATGAAAACTATAAAAGTACATTCCCGTCTGCGGATAAAGCCGCGCATGTGCAGAATCTGAAAGTTGGAGTTTATGATGTATCGGGTGCGAAAAATGTCGGCGGAACGGCAGCTATGACTGCAAATGCCGGCGCAGCACCATCAGGAAACGGCTTTAAGCTCCTTAAAGCACTGGCATATGAGGGCGGCGACAGCTATGCCCACAGCTTTGACATTAATACAACAAAACTTGATGGTATTGCAAAAGCTCTGACTGTATCTGTTGATTATGATACTGCATATGATTATAACGAGGTTTATTGGGATAATCAGTATACATTTACGGATAATAGTAAAAATGTGCGGGTAGGCTCTACAGTAGGCGGATTGCAGATAAACAACGGCAGCTATCGTATAACAGGCCAAAATGGAGATACTTCAAGTGATTCAAGAGCAAGTGAAAAGCTGCTTGTATTTGGCACTGCGAGTGCAGCTACGCTTGACAAGTGGAATCATGTAAGAGTGGAGATAAGCAGAACATCGGCTTCCGATACTGCACCAAAGGCAACAGTATATGTAAACGGCACAGCGGTCAAGACGAATGTTGACGCCGTATGGCCGACCAAGCTTACATTCCAGACATCAACATTCAGAGCATGCGGGATATGGATAGATAATCTTGATATAAGATATAATCTGAATTAAGA
>ERZ1034952.1913-NODE-1913-length-16190-cov-4.439975_pt1 | contig 16190 bp, 12 predicted proteins | sample MGYA00520625_ERZ1034952 | MGnify/ENA primary metagenome ERZ1034952 (study PRJEB33766, sample SAMN09781773) | gut metagenome | biome: gut microbiome | host: Homo sapiens | place: Madagascar | study: EMG produced TPA metagenomics assembly of the PRJNA485056 data... | reverse complement strand
CGAGGTGCGCGATCGCTATGAAATCTTTCTTAAGGTCTGCGAGACCGGCAACTTCACAAAGGCCGCCGAGGCGCTGAACTACACGCAGTCCGGCATCAGCCAGATGATGGCGGGGCTCGAGGAGGAGCTCGGCGTGCAGCTGTTCGCGCGGGCGAAGAAGGGTGTCGTCCTGACCGACAACGGACAGCGGCTCATCCCCTACATCCGTGAAATGGTAAATCAGAAGGAAAAGCTGCGCCAGGCGGCCTTCAACATCAACAACAAGGTCGAGGGCAGGCTGCGCATCGGCAGCTTTTCGAGCGTGACGGCGATGTGGCTGCCGCACGTCGTGCATTTTTTCAAGGAGAACTATCCGCAGGTCGAGGTGCAGATCTTCGACGGCAACTACGACGAGATCCATGACTGGATCATCCGCGGGCAGGTGGACTGCGGCTTTCTCTCGTCCATTCTGGCGGAGGATCTGACCTTTTATCCGCTGCATCAGGATGCGCTCTGCGCCGTGCTGCCCCGGGAGCATCCGCTCGCGCAGCGCAGCAGCGTCACCCCGGAGGAGCTGCTCCAGTACCCGTTCATCATCGAAACGCCCGGCTGCGACAACGACATTCTGCATCTGCTGGAAAAATATCCGAACAAGCCGCAGACCGTATACAGCTTCCGCGACGATACGCTGATCGTTGCCTTCGTCAAGCACGGCCTCGGCGTCACGATCTCGCAGGAGCTTGCCATGCAGGCGTTCGCGAACGATGTGGAGATCCGCCCGCTCGTGCCGGAGAGCTTCCGCACCATCGGTCTCGCGTTCGCGCGCACCGCAAGCTCGGTCACGGCGCGGACGCTGCTCGAATATTTGCAGGCAAATCTGTGCGGCGCGTGAGCGGTTATCCTCTTCCCAGAATGGCGTCCATATCCTGCTCGGGCGCGGTGGTCGGGTGCAGATCGTAAGTCTCTACCAGCATTTTCACCACGTTTTCCGACAGGAACGCCGGCAGCGTCGGCCCGAGATAGATATTCTTCACGCCGAGCGCAAGCAGCGTCAGCAGGATGCACACGGCCTTCTGCTCGTACCACGAGAGCACGAGCGTGAGCGGCAGGTCGTTCACCGTGCAGCCGAAGGCATCCGCCAGCGCGAGCGCGACCTTGATGGCGCTGTATGCGTCGTTGCACTGTCCCATGTCGAGAATGCGCGGCAGACCGCCGATCTCGCCGAGATCCAGATCATTGAAACGGTATTTTCCGCACGCGAGCGTCAGAACAAGCGTATCCATCGGCGTCTGCTTGACGAACTCGGTGTAGTAGTTTCTGCCGGGGTGCGCGCCGTCGCAGCCGCCGACCAGAAAGATATGACGCACCTTTCCGCTCTTGATGAGCGAAATGATCTCCTCCGCGTGCGAGAGCACGGCTCCGTGCGCAAAGCCGGTCATGAGCATATGGCCGCCGTTGATGCCGCTCATGCTGTGGTCATGCTCGTAGCCGCCGAGCGCAAGCGCCTGCTCGATAAGCGGCGAAAAGTCCTTGCGTCCGCAGGCATCCGCCTCAATGTGGCGCAGACCCTCATAGCCGACCACCGATGTGGTGTACACACGGTCCCGATAGCTCGGCCGCTGCGGCATCAGGCAGTTCGTCGTGAACAGGATGGGCGCCGGGATGTTCTCGAACTCGCGCTGCTGGCTCTGCCACGCCGTGCCGAAGTTACCCACAAGCTGTGGATACTTTTTCAGTCCCGGATAGCCGTGCGCAGGCAGCATTTCGCTGTGCGTATAGATATTGATGCCCCTGCCCTCGGTCTGCTCGAGCAGCTGCGCAAGATCGGCCAGATCATGACCCGAAACCACGATGAACGGGCCTTTTTTGATGTCGGTCGGCACCTTTGTCGGCTGCGGCGTACCGAAGGTGCCGGTGTTGGCACGGTCGAGCAGCTCCATGCAGCGGAAATTCATCTGTCCGAATTCGACGATGAGCGCAAGCCATTCCTCCACAGAATGCGGCCGGTTGACCGCACACAGTCCCTTATAAAACCACGCGCTCACCTCGTCGTCCACGTAGCCGAGGTTCATCGCGTGATGCGCATACGCCGCCATGCCCTTCATGCCGAACAGCAGCGTCGACCGCAGAGAGACCGTATCCGTGTCGCCCTTCCAGAGCTCCACGACCTTGCACGGCGCGCCGCCGAAGCTGTCGCGTTCTGCGCGCACGCGCGCGGTAAATTCCGCGATCGCACGATTGTCAAAATTGACGTTGGTCAGTGTGGTGAACAGACCGTCCGCCAACAGCCGGTCGGCCGTCGGCGTGCGCTGTCCGGCCGCTGTCGCCGCCTCCGCCAGACCGATCAGCTCGCGTACCAGTTCGTCCTGTAAATGCGCTGTCTCCGGCTGCTTGCCGCACACACCTGTGCTGACGCAGCACTTTCCGCCTGCCGTCTGCTGACACTGAAAGCAAAACATTTCTGACATAAAAACACGCTCCTTTTTCGGATAGTGTTTCCCACGGAACAGATGTTATGCAGATAAATGTGCTCTCGCAGCTGTTCATCCCGCTCCATCTGACCTTAATAAAAATCCGCGAACTGACGCTATCAAACAGTTCACAGTCTGATATAATGGATAAAAGACGAATATGGAAAGCGAGAGAAAACAGTTATGGATTTAAAACGAATCGTGCGCATTGCCATGATGGCGGCGCTCATTTTCGCCGGAACGTACACCTTCAAGATACCGATCGCCATCACCGGCGGCTATACGCATCTGGGTGACTGCGCGATCTTTGTCGGCGTTATGCTGCTCGGCCGAAAGGACGGCGCACTTGCGGCAGCGCTGGGTGCAGCCCTCTCCGACCTGCTGAGCGGCGCGATGCTGTGGGTCCTGCCGACCTTCATCATCAAGGGCATTATGGCGCTCATCATGGGTCTGGCCGTAGAAAAGCTCATGCCGGAGCACAGGTACGGCTGGCTCATCGGCGAGGTTCTGGGCGGTGTCTGCCAGATCGTCGGCTATCAGCTCGTCAAGATTGTGCTCATCAGCCCTGCGGCGGCAATCGCCACCATTCCCACCATCACCATGCAGACGATTGCAGGTATCGTTATCGCCTCGGTCGTGATCACGATCATGCAGTCCTCCAACCTGATCGAGCGCCTCAAGCGCAGCTGAGAGGAGCGGCAATATGAAAAAGATCGATGCACATGCACATATCGGTGACTTCGGCAGCTGGGCCGGCGTAGACGGCTCTCCCGAGCAGCTGATCGCGTTCATGGATGAATATGAAATCGAGCAGACCGTGCTCTGCGCGAAGGATCACACGGGAAACGAGGGTGTCGCGGAGGCGGCCGCCCGTTATCCGGGCCGCTTTATCCCGCTCGTGTACCTCAATCCGCTCGAGGGCGCGGACATCTGCCGCGAAAAGGTCGAGACCTATGTCGACGGAAAGGGCTTCCGCGGCATCAAGATGAATCCGCTGCGCCATGCGTTCGTAGCGGACGATACTGCGGTCGATCCGGTAATGGAGATGGCGCGCAGCCGTCATCTTCCTGTGTTCATTCACTCCGGCCATCCTCCGTATTCGCTGCCGTGGAGCATCGCGCTGCTCGCGGAGCGTTTTCCCGAGGTCAAGACCGTAATGATCCACATGGGTCACGGACACGGCGTTTACATCGACGCCGCGCTCAAGATGGCAAAGCGCTTCCCGAACATTTATCTTGAGATGTCCGGCATGCCGATGGGCGTAAAGATCCGTCAGGCCTACGAAGAGGTCGGTCACGACCGCATCATGTTCGGCACGGATTATCCGTTCCACCATCCCTCGGTGGAGATCCAGAAGGTCCTTACCTGCGGACTGGACGAAGCCGCCATGCAGGATGTGTTCTACAACAACGCAAAAAAGCTGCTCGGCGAATAAGAACAGCAGCGCCCCTGACCGAAGGTCAGGGGCGCTTTATACTGTCGGAAAGCTCCGGAGAGTACCGTAAGATCAGGAAATTGACACAATCCGACAGTACATGCTATAATACAGGCGGACGCTGTTACTTTTGGCGGTCAGACCCTCTTTTCCTTTCCCGCAGTCTGCGGCAGGAAGGAGGTGGCGCGTGTGCAGAAAAAGGCTTTTCAGCTTTTTGTATGTACAGCAGTTCTGCTGTACATTTTCTGTATAAAAGCGCATTGACCGTCCGGCTGGTCCCCGAACGGTCAATGACTTAAAATTGACTAAACTAAGGGTCTGACTGCTGTAACAGCGTCCCTCTTTTTATATTATATCCATGCAGGCCGGCTTTGTCAAGCAGCGGAATCGGGTGCTTTTTCATACATGAAAACCACAGAAATACCGCGCAAAACGCAGAAATACTGCCTTGCGCATCCCCTCCGCGCATGGTAAGATAATTCTGGTAAACCGCACAAGGGAGACGCACGAATCATGGCAAAAACCGCAAAACACAGAGAAATGGACATGCTGCACGGCGGTCTGGCCGGCAGACTCATCCTTTTTGCCCTGCCGCTGGCCTTCAGCAGCATTTTACAGCAGCTTTTCAACTCCGCAGACGTCGCAGTCGTCGGCCGCTTTGCAGGCGATGCCGCGCTTGCGGCAGTGGGCAGCTGCGTCGCGCTCGTCGGCATTTTCGTCAATCTGATCGTCGGTCTGTCGGTCGGTCCGAACGCCGTGCTCGCGCTGCTCATCGGGCAGAACAGCCGCGACGAGATCAACCGCACGCTTCACACCGTGCTCACGTTCGGCGCGGCGCTCGGCGCGGGACTGATGCTCGTCGGGTGGCTGTCGGCCAGACCCATCCTCGTGCTCTCCGGCACGCCGGAAAGCGTGCTGGACGAGGCGCTGCTCTACATATTCATCTATTTTCTGAGCATTCCGTTCATGGTCGTGTACAATTTCGGCGCGGCCGTACTGCGCAGCTACGGCGACAGCCGCCGTCCCATGTACTATCTGCTGCTCTCCGGCACGGTCAACGTGGTGCTCAATCTGTTCCTTGTCATCGTGATGCAGCTCGGCGTCGCCGGCGTCGCGATCGCAACGGTCATCTCCAACGTGCTCAGCGCGGTCATGGTCATCACGCACCTCATCCGCCGCGACGACGATTTCGCGTTCCGCTTCCGCCGCATGCGCATCGAAAAGGAACCGCTCCTGCGTATTTTGCAGATCGGCATTCCGGCGGGCATTCAGGGCGCGATCTTCTCCGTTTCCAACGTGTTCATCCAGAGCGGCATCAACTCGTTCGGCGAAAACGCCATCGCAGGCTCGTCGCTCGCGCTCAACTTCGAATATTTCACCTACGACATCGCGAATGCCTTCGCGCAGGCTGCTGTCACCTTCACCAGTCAGAATTTCGGCGCGGGCGCCATCGGACGATGCAAAAGGATCTTCCGTCTCTGCCTGCTGTTCGGCATCTTGTTCACTGAAATCCTGAGCGCGGTTTTCATGGTCTGGGACGATTTCTTCGTCAGCATCTACACCTCGAGCAGCGCGGTCGCCGTGTTCGCGGTCAGCCGTATGCGGCATGTCTGCTCGCTCGAGGGGTTGACCGCCACCTACGAGGTCGAAAGCGCCTCTCTGCGCGGCATGGGACGCTCGCTCGAGCCTGCCGTTTTCACCATCCTCGGCACGGTCGTGTTCCGCCTGATCTGGATGGCGACCGTGTTCCGCCTCTTCCCGACCTACGAAATGCTGATGAACGTCTACCCTGCCTCGTGGATCTTCACCGGCGCGGCGCTTCTGATCGTATATGTGCGGCAGATGCGCCGGACGGCGCGAAGCGTGTAAACCGCGTCTGTTTATGAACCAAATAACAGAAAAAATCCCATGCCGGTCTGAACTGTGAACTGCGGCATGGGATTTTATTCTGTTTACTGATACTCCGCGTTGAGGAAGAGCGGCTTGATGGCGACGACCTCATCATATTCCTCCTGCGAGACCTCGACGTCGGCATTCAGCGCCCTGAGGTCGTCCTTCACGACATCGAGCGCCTGCCCGGCGGTCACGGCGCGGCCGTCCATGACAGCGCGCTTCATGCGGCGCAGCACGACCGGATGCGCATAGCGCGCCGGAAGCGGAAAGTCCGGATACGCCGAAACATATTCCTGCATTTTCTGCTGCGCCTGCTCATCGTTCCGCATGATCGAGGTGCGGTTGTTGCGCGCAGTGGGGAGCACGCTGAAGCCGGCGAACGTGAAGATCGCCGCAAGGCCGAACAGCGTGAAATAGATTGCGAACGAACCGTGGCGCACAAAGGAGACGATGCCGTAGGCGAGAGCCGCGAAGCCGAGCAGGGTGATCGCCATGGCGGCCCAGCGGTAGCTGCCGTGCGTGCACTGGAAATTGCGGCGGCGTTTTGCGGCCGCGCTCAGCTGCTCGGTCAGCTCGGGGCGGCGCTCCAGATAGTCGAGCGCCTGATCGAGCGTGCGCACGGTCTTCTCTGCCTGCGCGCTCATCGGCGGACGGCTGCGCTCCTCCTCTTCACGGCGCGCCTTCTGCTCTGCAAGGCGCTGCTCCGCCGCCGCGCTCACGCACGGAATGGAGGGATATTCGGCGCGGATGACGTTCAGAAAATCATCGACCTGCTGTTCGTATTTGAAATTGCACACCTTCTGCTGCCCGCCGTCGAACTCAACGACTAGATAGGACAGCGTCGCGAAAATGCCCTTGCCGGAAAAGCCGCCCCTGCTCATCGCGACGCGCTTGTACACGCGCGTTACCATGGAGAGCGGGACATAATAGCGCCGGTCGATGAAAAAGCTGTTCAAATAGAGCGCGCGTCTGCCGATGCCGCACGGGCCGATCTTCCGGCAGCTTTTTTTATCCTCGGCGAGCGCCGCGTCATCTATGCGCCCGGAACCGAGCGGATAAGGTTTGAACATCATTTTCCGTCACCTCAATTACTTCTGCGGATGATTGCAGCCGGTCGAACAGAACGAACGGCCGGCTGCATCTTATTCTATCATTTATGCGTTTTTCTTCGTGCCGTGCTTTTTGGTCGCGCGAATGAACACAGCGAGCAGGATTGCTGCGAATACAATGCCGATGGGGTACGCTACGGCGGTATTGTAGATCACAGCGCCGTCTGCCGTCTTGCCGTTCAGCAGACCGCCGAGGCACTCCGGTGCGAGAATGAAGTAGGTGCAGGAGACCGCACTCATGAAGGTTGCCGGAACGGCAGCGATCCAGAAATTCTTCTTCTCGGTGAACAGGAACATAGCTGCTGCCCACAGAACGATCATAGCGAGCGTCTGGTTGGTCCAGCTGAAGTAGCGCCAGATGACCGTGTAGTCGATCAGGCCGGTCGCGTTGCCGATGCCGAGGATCGCACCGATACCGAGAACCGGTACGCACAGCTTCAGGCGGTTTGCGTAGGTACTCTGGTCGATATGGAACCAGTCGGACAGCGTCAGACGAGCGGAACGGAAAGCGGTATCGCCGGAAGTAATCGGGCAGACAACAACGCCGATCATCGCGAGCGCGATGCCAACGCCGCCCATGGTCTTGGAGCATACGTCGTAGATCGCTGCGGACTGACCGCCTGCAAGCGCCTCTGCCAGACCGGTGTTGAGGCCGCCGGTGACTTCATATAGTGCGCAGCCTGCCGCCGCCCAGATCAGAGCGATGATGCCTTCGGCTACCATTGCGCCGTAGAATACGAAGTGTCCCTGCTTCTCGTTCTTCATGCAGCGCGCCATCAGCGGAGACTGCGTGGAATGGAAGCCGGAAATTGCGCCGCACGCGACCGTGATGAACATGAAGCTCCAGATCGGCGTACCGGACGGATGCATATTGTACATATGCGTCCAGATCTCCGGAATGGTGTAAGCCGGGTTGGTGAAGATACCGATGATAACGCCGACCGCCATGATGATCAGGCACATGCCGAACAGCGGATAGACCTTGCCGATGATCTTGTCGATCGAAATAAAGGTTGCGATGAAGTAGTACGCCAGAATAACGATCAGCCAGAACAGCGTGGTCGAGAGAACGCCGGAAACACCGTTGTTCTTGCACAGCGTAACGATCAGACCGGCCGGGCCGACTGCGAATACCGTGCCGACCATGATCAGCAGGATAACCGAGAACACGCGCATAACGTTCTGCATCGCGTGGCCGAGGTATTTGCCGGTGACCTCCGCGATGGACGCGCCGTCGTTTCGCTCACTGATCATGCCGGAGAAATAGTCGTGTACGCCGCCGGCAAAGATGGTGCCGAAGGTGATCCACAGAAATACGACCGGGCCCCAGAGCGCGCCCTGAAGTGCGCCGAAGATCGGGCCGAGGCCGGCAATGTTCAGCAGCTGAACCAGAAAGAGCTTCCACTGCGGCATAACGACGTAGTCCACGCCGTCATTGATGCGTACCGCCGGAGTCTCGCGGTCATCCGGGCCGAAGGTTTTGTCTACGATCTTGCCATAAGTAAAATAGCCGGCGATCAACAGCAGTAAACACAGAATAAAGCTGATCATAATATCTCCTCCTTAAAACCGGCTGCGAAAGCGACGCTTCCGCATACAAATTACCGAAAAGATTTTCCCTTCCCCTCTTTCGGTAATTCCTATTATGAACCTGTGAAAATAAAATACAAGGGCAATATGTTATAATTTTAACAGTGTATTTTTATCGAATTTTCTAACTATGAAAAAACATTATAATGTTTATGAAATTTTCATATATTACGTCACATTTTCTCTCCGCGTCTCCGGGAAAGCAGCGCCTGTCACGGTGCATCCGGGCAAAAAAATCCCCCGGCTTTCGCCGGGGGATGCAGTGAAAATTCACTTTTCCAGTTCGGTCCAGTCGCGGGTCTCGCGAAGCTCGGTCCACTTCTCGAACTTGTTCTCCTTGGTCTTGTAATAGTGGCTGTTGGTGGCCTCCTGTACCGCGAGATAGTACCATGCGGAAGCATCGGAATTATCCGGCCACTTGATCATGCTGTCGAGCAGATCGCTGCTGTTCTCGGGCAGACGGTTGAGTACGCGGTTGACAAGCGTCATCGCCTCTGCGCGGGTGATATACTGGTTCGGACGGAACGTACCATCCGGATAGCCGTTGATCCAGCCCTTGTTTGCGGCGATACCGATCTCATTCTTTGCCCAGTGAGATGCGATATCCGTGAACTTCGAGGACGTATCCCTGTTCTTATCGTCGAAGCGAGCGGCGATTGCGGCAAATTCCGCACGGGTGATCGGCGCATTCGGCGCGAACGTGCCATCGTTATGACCCTTCACAATGCCCATCGAGGACAGCGTGGAGACAGCATGGTTAAACCACTGACCGCGCGTCACATCGGACAGGCTGTTGGACTGGGTGGAGTTTGCGGTGCGGACTTCCTCAGTCAGCAGACGGAAGAAGATGGTTGCCACTTCTGCGCGGGTGATGTTGCCGTTCGGCTCAACGTTGCCGTTCGGGTAGCCGACGATGTAAGCATAATGATCGTCACCGTTCAGACCGGTCGGTACATCGTCCGGAATGGTAACGGTAGGCTTGCGGCCGCCGCCGCCACCGCCGGAGGAGTTCTTCGTCCAGATTGCATACAGGTCGTTCGACTCAATATTGTCAACAATAACCTTGTCATCCGGCTTGAACGAAGTACCCTTGCCGTCAGCCTGCGTATTCCAGCTGCTGAATGTGTAGCCGCTGCGCGTGAAGGTATCTTTACCCTTTAACGTAACCGTGGCATTATTGGCATAGGGTTCTGTAATCTTCTGATCCGAACCATCGTTTGCGTGATAAACCAGCGTCGTGCCGGGGGTCTTGCTGCCCCATACCGCATAGAGGGTAATATTTCCGGTAACGAGAACCGAACTGCCGGGATATTTCATCTCGCCTGTTCCGTCAGGCTTGGTATTCCAGCCGAGGAAAACCTTGCCCTCCGGTGCAGTCAATCCATCGCTGGAAAGTACCTTTGCCAGCTTGTTCTGTGCATATCGATTGGAATCAGCAACCGTTCCGGTGCCGCCGTTCGGATCATAGGTTACAGCATAGCTCTTACCGTCGTTGATCTGAGCATAAAGCACAATATCTCTTGTGATCAATGTATTGACATTGAACGGCTGTGTACCGGCTACATCATACGCCCAACCGTAGAAGCGGTCACCGTCATGCAGAGCGACCGTGGGAATCTTTTGCGAAACGCTTGTGTTGTAGGGAATGTTATCATAACCCGCCACTTCTTGGCCGTAAGCCATAAACTTGACGTTGCAGATAGGAGGTCCCCATTTTGCGTAAACGGTGATGTTGTCTGCGGGCATAGTCTGACCTGCAAAATTGCAAGGCGCGGTAAGCGTTTGATCAAAATACCAACCCTTAAAGACATAATCAGACGGGATACCATCCGGTCTATCCGGCGTATACTCAGCCGCCTCGCTGATATCAGCCTGATACTTATATGTTACGCTCTTTACCGGATGCTCACCGTTATTCATATAATTAACATCATAGCTGTTGCGTTTATAGTAGAATTTGGAGCCATTCCACTTTTTATCTTTATAGTCTTCATACGTCATGTATAGACCTTCGCTTAGAGTTTTTAGTTCTTTTTCGGTCCATACACCCGGAACATAGTGGTCAAAAGTAAAACCCGTAATCGCATAGCAATCACCCTGCGATATCACACTGGTATCAACAGCACCCCTATCGGTATGATGCAGGTTGTATTCTCCATCGTTAAGCGTTTCCAAATAGTATTCTGCCGTGGTTGGTTCGTGCATAGCCATATACCAGTAATCGGCACCGCCGAGAGGCATCAACAGCAAATTGGCTTGGTATTCTGCTGAAAAATCCGTGGTATATCTTTTATATTCATCACTGTCAGCAAATATCTTGAATCCGGTGGCAGTGTTTTTATCTTTAAATTTGTCGGTAAGTTTGAGCCATATTCCGCCGGGCCAGCGATCGTAGATTTTTGCCCCGTACTTAGCTGTGATCCTCTTTTCAGGCATTTCCTCACCAATTTGCCAGCATCCACGATTGTCGGGTATATAATCGTAAAACTTAACTTCATACTCGTTTCGCGTATAGTAGACATTAACAATGGTGGAATTGTCACCCGCAATGGTTTCCTGCGTAATCGGCTGTGCGGTAAATCCATCATAGTCCTTGGCATCTGCTTTAGTCTGCTCGCCGGTCTTGCCGCTCCGACTTTCGCTTTCACGATAGGAAAATTCAGTATCGTCTGCATTTTCACACCAGTGCACAACCGTATACGTGGTATCAGCGACTTCCCAGCCGGCATAAACAGTAGTCGGTTCTTCAATAGCAGAAAAATCAGCCCTCTGGTTCAATTCGGAATCTGTGAACCAACCGGTGAAAGTGTAACCGCTTCTGGTCGGAGCAGTCGGTTCAGTCGCTCTATTTGCAGTGAAAAACTGCGGTGCAATGTAGCTGCCGCCATTGGAATCGTAAGTGATCCAAAAGCCTACCTGAATATCCGGATACAGGAAAACGCAGCCTGCCGTCTCGTCATAAGACAGCGAAGTAACTTCGTTTTCCAGTTCCTTATCCGTATACCAGCCTGCTACACCGTGCGTGCTGTCTAACGGAATCGCTACATCAGCAAAGCTGGTAATATCCGCATCATCTTTGTGCAGTACCTTCGTGGCAGAAACAATAGCATCGTCTGCCGTGCTGTTCATAAAATAGAAGTAATTGACACCCTCGAACTTTGCCGTTACCTTGAACGTTTCGGATTTATCAAATGTCTTGGTGTCAAACGTCAGCTTTGTATCTTCCAGATACCAGCCGAGAAATTCGCCCTCTCCACTCGGAATACCGGGGTCTTTCAGCGTATCGTTCGACTGAATCGTCTCGGTGTAGTATGGGTCCGTGCTTTCTCCGCAATAGAATTGGTAGGTTTGCGTAGCCTTATCTGCCGGACGGATAATTCTTCTCGGTCCGGACGATGTCAGCCGGGTTTCAGGTTCCGCAATTTCCGACTGAGCCTCGCTCGGCGTTACCGGTTCTTCTGCCTCGGTGATGCCGGTGCCCTCGCTTCCGGTGCCCTCGATTTTAACCTCGGCAGGCTGCCCCTGACTCGGTTCCTGACCTGTCGTATCTTCCGTCCCCTCCGCTAACGCGAACGGAGACATTGCCAGCAGCATGGACGCCGCCAGAATACTGGCTAATAATCGCTTGTTCTTTCCTGTTTTCATCATGAAAATCCCTCCTTCAGTAGCAATAGACTACTATGAAGAAGCTGCATCAGGAAACCGGCTGCCATGCGGAAAAGTCTTCCGTTTAGGCCCCTGGCTTTGCGAAACCGGCTTTCACCGATCGTGCCCTTGTCTGTACAACCTGCTCTTCAACGAGTAGCACAGATGATTGTGTTTTTCTTGGAACCGTTTTGGACAGTACAGAGACGATTCAGCTTCCAAACAAAAACCCCCCTTACAGCGCGCACGGCTCTGCAAGGAGGGTACAAAGTATCGTCGGCAGCCGGCTGCCATGCGGAGGACAAGCTCCGTTTAGGCCCATCTGGCTTTGCGGCACCGGCTTTCACCGGCTGTGCCTTTATCTGTACCTGCACCCGTTCCCGGGAGTCATGCACAGATTTTCAGTTGATGTCTGCTGTTTAAGACGATATGCGAAGCGCATACCGAACTTCGCTGCACGGACGGACAAAAAGTCCCGCGTCAGCGCTGTCTAATCTTTCCTATATAAAGTGTACTCCATTGCAGGCAGCTTTGTCAACCGTTTTCCTGTAAAAGGAGGAAACCCCCGCAGCGCGCAGGCGGCGATGACTAAAGTTTACAGAAATTTTGTTTTTTCTCCTTTCAATCTCCTTTTAGATGGTATATACTTTTCCCATCACAGGAAAGGATAGAGAAACTATGTTACACAGCAAAACAATGACGCAGGTCCTCCTGCTGCTGCTCGGCGGCGCGATGGTCCTGTTCGGCGTCTGGCGTGGTGAGGCCGGCGTCGTGTTATCCAAGGCGATACGCCTGTGCATGGAGTGCGTCGGCATTGGGTAAAAGACCGCTCCCCCTGCTCGTCCGCCTGCGCGGCGCGATACAGGCCGCCGCCGCCCTGCTCACCAACATCCACCTGCCGAACTTTCTTTCCGGCAGGCTGTATCAGGGCAACGGCAAGCGGGTCTGTGTGCCCGGACTGAACTGCTATTCCTGCCCGGGCGCGGCGGGCGCGTGCCCCATCGGCGCGTTTCAGGCAGTCGTCGGCTCGTCCGGCTTCCGCTTCTGCTATTACATCACCGGCCTGCTGATCCTGCTGGGCGTGCTGCTCGGACGGTTCATCTGCGGCTTTCTCTGCCCGTTCGGCTGGCTTCAGGAGCTGCTGCACCATATTCCCTCCCCGAAGCTGTCCTCCGAACGGCTGAAGCCGCTGCGGTATCTCAAGTACGCCGTGCTGCTCGTGATGGTAGTGCTGCTGCCGACCGTTCTGGTGAACGAGCTCGGCATGAGCGACCCGATCTTCTGCAAATACCTGTGTCCGCAGGGCATCCTCGAGGGCGCGATCCCGCTCGCCCTGGTGAACACCGGCATTCGCTCGGCGCTCGGCGCACTGTTCACCTGGAAGGCGGCTGTGCTGGCCGCCGTGATCCTTCTCAGCGTGCTGTTCTGGCGGCCGTTCTGCAAATGGCTGTGCCCGCTGGGCGCGTTTTACGCGCTGTTCAACCGCATTTCCCTGTTTCAGATGCAGGTAAACTCCCATCGCTGCGTTTCCTGCGGAAAATGCGCGAACGTCTGCCCGATGGATGTGGATATCACACAGAATGCAAACCACGCCGAGTGCATCCGCTGCGGCCGATGCATCAAGGCCTGCCCGGCAGAGGCGATCTGCTACCGGTACGGCTTCGGCAACGAAAAAACAAAGGAGAACTCATAAATGAATATCAAACGTGCAACCGCCCTTGCCCTCAGCCTGAGCCTGCTGCTGGGCGCCGCTGCGTGCGGCAAGTCCGACTCTGAAGCTGCCGATACCGGCAGCAAGACCTCTGCGGAGCTGCTCGAGGAGGAAAACGCCATCCTCGGCGCACATCAGAAGCTGTGGGATCAGGTTTTCGCCTCCATGGACAAATCCTCTCCCGCAACGGCGGAAAACTACGGCGATGTCCTGCTGAGCGCGGTGGAGAACTTCAAGGACAAGCTCTCCGACGAGGATTATCAGACGCTGAAAAGCGATGCTGAGAGCATCCGCTCGATCGAGGAGCAGATCGCGGCCCTGCCCGCCGACGACAGCGCCGGCCAGAGCGAAACGGCCGCGGCCAGTGCGTTCCCGGAGTTTACGGGCAAGGATCTCGACGGGAATGCGGTCGACAACAGCCTGTTCGCGAACAACGCCTACACGGTCGTGAACTTCTGGTTCAGCGGCTGCAAGCCCTGTGTCGCTGAGCTGGGCGAGCTGGACAAGCTGAACCAGACCGCGAAGCAGCAGGGCGGCGAGGTGATCGGCATCAATACCGAAACGCTCGACGGCAACGCCGATGCCATCGCCACCGCAAAGGAGATCCTGCAAACCAAGGGCGCGACCTACCGCAATATCTATTTCGATTCCTCGAGCGACGCCGGTACGTTCGCCCTCGGCATCATGGCCTTTCCGACGACCTATGTGTTCGACCGGAACGGAAACGCAGTCGGCGAGCCGCTGCTCGGCGGCATCGACAACGCCGATAATCTGGCGCAGCTCCAGAAAAACATCGACGCCGCCCTCGCCGCCGATCAAAAATAAGACAGAGCACAGCTAAGGCAGCACCGCGCAATTAAGCTCCGGCGGTGTGGCCCTAAAGGGGCTGACTCAGGTGATTTCATGCAATCATTCTGAGTCAGCCCCTGCTTTTTTATCGAAAAAGCGCCTGCTCCGATGTTCCATCTGATGACACCGGGGCAGGCGCTGGGAGAGAGGTCAGCGGGTCGCCTTGAGTCGTGCCATGGCACGAGCCAGCGCCGCCTTAGATAGATGATATTCACGAATACTCTGCTTCTGGCGCAGACGCTCCTCGGCGCGCTCGCGGGCGCGCTCGGCACGCTTGCGGTCGATCTCCTCGGGCCGCTCTGCGCTGGATACCAGCAGGATGACATAGTCCGGCATGATCTCGGCAAAGCCGTCGCTGACGACCACCTCGTGCCGGACGCCCTCGGCGTGAAACCGGACGGTGCCCGGACGAAGTGCGGTAACGACCGGTTCATGCCCCGGCTGCACGCCGTATTCACCGTCGAGCGCCGGCATGACCAGACTGTCCGCCGGACCGGTATAAAACTGACGGTCCGGCGTGATGATCTCCAGATAGAAGGTGTTTTCCATCAAAGCGCCCCCATATCCTGCGCTTTCCGGCGAACCTCGTCCACTGTACCGACCATGGAGAAGGCAGCCTCCGGATACTGATCCAGTTCTCCGCCGAGCAGGGCTTCAAAGCCGCTGATTGTGTCCTCCAGGGTCACGTAGCGACCCTCAAGGCCGGTGAACTGCTCCGCTACCGAGAACGGCTGCGAGAAATACTGCTGCATCCGGCGGGCACGGTCGACGATGCGTCGGTCGTCCGCTCCCAGCTCCTCCATGCCGAGGATGGCGATGATGTCCTGAAGCTCACGATAGCGCTGCAAAAGCTCCTGTGCGCCGCGTGCGACCTTGTAATGCCGCTCGCCGACAATGTCCGGCTCCAGAATGCGCGAGGTGGAATCCAGCGGATCTACCGCCGGGTAGATGCCCTGCTCGACGATCTTGCGGGAGAGGACGGTCTTTGCGTCCAGATGCGTGAAGGTCGTGGCCGGAGCCGGGTCGGTCAGGTCGTCCGCCGGGACATAGACCGCCTGAACCGACGTGATCGCGCCGTCCTTTGTGGAGGCGATACGCTCCTGCAGCGCGCCGACTTCATCGGCCAGCGTCGGCTGATAGCCGACTGCCGAGGGCATGCGGCCCATCAGCGCGGAGATCTCCGAGCCGGCCTGTACATAACGAAAGATATTATCAATAAACAGCAGCACATTCTGCTTTTTCACATCGCGGAAGTATTCCGCCATGGTCAGACCGGTCAGCGCCACGCGCATACGCGCTCCGGGAGGCTCGTTCATCTGTCCGAACACCAGCGCAGTCTTGCTCAGCACGCCGGATTCCGCCATCTCGCGCCACAGATCGTTGCCCTCGCGGGTACGCTCGCCGACGCCGGTGAAGATCGAGTAGCCGCCGTGCTCGGTGGCGATATTGTGGATCAGCTCCTGAATGAGCACGGTCTTGCCGACACCCGCGCCGCCGAACAGGCCGAT
>ERZ1034952.1909-NODE-1909-length-16208-cov-42.751006_pt1 | contig 16208 bp, 17 predicted proteins | sample MGYA00520625_ERZ1034952 | MGnify/ENA primary metagenome ERZ1034952 (study PRJEB33766, sample SAMN09781773) | gut metagenome | biome: gut microbiome | host: Homo sapiens | place: Madagascar | study: EMG produced TPA metagenomics assembly of the PRJNA485056 data... | reverse complement strand
TAGGGCTTGCTCGGGACTTTCACCCGTTAGACAATGCTCATGCCGAGCGTACTAATAAAAGCGGTAAATACGAATTAAACGTATTCACCGCTTTAACCATTTCATGAAGGAAGTTACCCATGAAGGTCAAATCTTATATTTCTTCATAAGGTTCCTCAACCTTTCTGCCACTTCATCTCTTAGCCATAGAGGTTCCAGCACTTCCATGGCGTCCATGTTCGAGAAGATCTCTTGTTCAAAATCAAACTCTGGTTTCAGGTGATACTCAAAGATAGAGTATTCGTCAGTTCGCTTTGTTTCCTTTTGAGAGTTATGGAGAGGCAGGTTGCGTATATAGTTACTTTGAAAGGCATCCACTTTGAGTACAACTTTCTGGACCTCAGAATAACACTTTGTCTGAAATGATGACACGTTCCATGCGGTCAAGCGCATAACAACGGACATCGTCGGTGCCAGGGCTATAAGCTATCACATACCAACGTTTCTTGTAGGCTTTCACGAAGTAAGGATGGATGTCAAACTCATTATATTTCTCGGCATTGTAGCTGTAGTAAGATATGAAGATGACACGGTTGTCACGCATGGCCTTGATAATGTCTTCCAGATAGTTTCTGCCCGAAGGCATGTCCTCCAGCAGCACCCTATCCTTGAGCTTACGACTATTGCCCACCATTACATTGAGCGAGAAGGCGTTCAGCAACCAGTTTCTTGCACTTCCTTCCTCGAAACAGTCGCCACACTCTATGTGATAGCGATATCCATTGCCACATTCGATGGTAATCCCAAATAGTTCTTCGACGGCATGGAGATTGTTGATGAAGGTTCGTCGAGAGAGTTCCGTTCCTTCACTAATGTCAGAATCCAACCATCTGCTTTGAATCTCCTTCAAGGTAATGCCACCTCGTTTTCTTGCCCTATGGATGGTTTCCACGAGCCATACATATTTGTTGAGTTGATTGATAGCCATATTCTTTTATAGATTGCAAACTCGGTCATAAGTCATTTTTAGGAATGGGGTAAAGTTGTCCCCCATTCCATAAGCATCCCATAAGATTTCTTCAATCTCATTGAAAGATATGCTTCCTAAACATTCTGCTATTGTCATACCTTAATATATTTATGAAAAATCTACGATCAGAAAATTTTACCAAAACTTTATTATCTGTTCTGCGTCTGGCACATCCTGCGTGTCTGTCCGCAATGACGAGCGGCGTTGTTCAGAACTCATCGAGTGCCTAATGCATACGTTACGCGCTTCCACCTCGCCAGCCATTCTCAAATATCGTCTCCTGCCTTGTGATAGGTCTCCACCACGGGCAAAGTCCTCTTCCTCCTGTATAAGATGCTGCACCTCATGCAGCAACACACCTTCGGTCTGGTATTGGAACGGAGAATTTAGCGTTCCCATGCAAATCATCATGCCGTAGCTCAAAGGATTGAAATACCCTGAAAACTTGTTGGTCGGTGTGTATCTGGCGTATAAACTGAGCCGTTCGAAAGCTGGGTATGCTATGAGCAGGCTGATGTCGTGCATACATAGGCTGATGTTTATGGACTCGCCAAAATGGCGTTTCAGATGGTCTTCTATTTCGACTGTATTGTGGAAAGGGTCTGCCACTTCATAGCGCCATTTGCCGTCTACACCCATTTCCCAACCCGTCTGCTGTTTTATCATGTGCATATCCGTGCTGCAGCGAAGCAGTTGGACTGCCTTCTTTTGTGCTTCGACAAGACCTGACGAAGCATTGCTATCGTCAAGTCTTTTTGCACCTATAATACCTATATAGCTCATATTACCACTTGTCGGGTGAATTAATAATGTCGGTTTTGTCTTCAAGATAGTCTTCTATGCATTTCCTTATGCCATCCAGTGTAGCCGAGCAAGGCATAGCATCAAGAAATGCCTGTGCCACAGACTTTTCGGGCGACATGAACATCATCTCGTCTTCGAACTTGGCATAGTAGAGTCCGTTGGTGTCCAGATACTCGCTGTCGAGAATGTCTTGTAGCAGAGCCTTGACATTTGGGGCAAGCTCTACGGCAGATGCCTTGTTTCCTATTACACGCTGCAAATCACGGCACACCTTACGCTGTTCTACGAGCGAGGGTTGCACCTCTTGCTGTTGACTAACCCTTGATGCTGAAAGGCGGAAGTATTCTTTCCATTTCATGTAGCATCGTCGCAGGGCATCTATTGTGCTGCGCTGTATATGAGGCATGGGCAACCCTTCGAGGGCCATTGTTTCTTGCGCAAGACAATAGTGCTCGGAATGTCTGAACACAGGTTTGCCCTTCTGTTCTCCCATGGCTACAGGGGCGGATATACGCAACATGAGGCTCTGTCTTATTGGAGGCATGGGGACTTCGTCCGCATTTTTCCAGTCAAGAACTTCCCAAGGCTCGTTGTCGTCGCGTTCGGAGCGCGACTCGAATTCCTTCACATCGCCGTAAGTTATCTGTTCGCGAGGCACGACAATCACAGCATCCATCTGGGCAAGCGTTTGTATGATGGTCTGCAATGGTTCCGACTCGAAAGGCAACTGTTCTGTCTGATAGTGCATAAGCGTCTTGCGTTTTTTCTTGTCTGGCAGTTCTTTGTCTTCCTTTGCCTTGTCGTATATCGAACTTATAGGAGTGCCAAAGAACAGAGAGCGTATACTGTCAAAACGCTTGTCCTTTTCAAACTCCTTGGAGTGTTTGTCGTTCACGCTTACCACATACATCGGACCATTGTAAGGCATTAGCGAGAAGTTCACCCCCAAGCCGGCTATCGTATAACTTGTGTTGGTATTAGTGGCATATTTGAACCCTTCGTGCAGAGGAATGGAAACCGTGTCTAACGCTTTTCTTATCTTCGACTCGTCCATAGGCAAGAGTAATCCGATCTGTGTTTGAGCCTTGCCTCTTTTCTTTTCTTTCAGCGAAAAGGATATGAAGCGAGGCTTCAGTTCTGCGATGGCAGGATGGACGTATGCTCCAAGAATGTTGCCGGTGATAATCTTGCGCTCCACAATCTTGTTGTTGTAGAGGGCAATCTCCTTGTTCCAAACGCTTGCGCTCGGCTGCCAAGCTCTTGAATAAAAAATATCACAAAGACGTTTGTAATTGCTCCAACTGCTATTATGAACCAAATTGATGCGAATTTCTGTGTGTACAGCTGTCAATGCAAATACAAACTCCACTTTACTGGGAAGGAATCTGGATTGCTCATCTTTACCAAATCGTATGTCTGTCAATACACTTTTAATTCCATCTTGTGGCATTACCTCGCCCTCCACATTCTCAGTGATGACGTATCCGTTTCCTATTTCCGCTTTTGACAAGGCCTTGACAAGTCTTTTCCTTTCTTCTGCGTATTTTTTCATCTCTTGCTTTTTTGCGTCAAGCAGATGGTTGTACTCGTTAGAGTACGAAACCAGTTTCTGCATGATTCGCTTGGCACGCTTCTGCTCTTTCACATCTTCAAATTCTGTTGAGCTCCATTTGTCTACAGGCGTGCATGCTTTTTGCAACCATGTGTCTGCCAACTCCTCATCACCACAATATGTTATCAATATGCGTTTTGCACCGTCATGCAGCAGTTTGCAGCGTGCTTTGAAGCGGCGGTGGGCATTTTTGTCTCGGTGGGCATAATAATCTTTTACCTGTTTCTGTAAGGCAGGGTTCTCCTTATATGGATTTCCGTAAACCGCCTTAGCTTTCTGGCAAAGTTCAGTCACTGTCTCATAGCTATACGGAAACGTCTTTTGCCTGCATTTATATGTTGTAAGATAGGAGCACCCTCCAAGCCTTGTCTTCGCCTTGGCAGTAGTGAAAAGTTCTTCCCTTACAAAGTCGGCCTCGAAATCACGGAATTCACGTTCCAGGTCCCATTGGTTTAATCGGCGAAGCTCAGCCTCAAGCGTCGTGTAGCCCGATATCAGGTCGTCTACGATGCTCTGTTGTGCCGCCACACTTAGCATGGCGCTCCGTGCGAGCAGTCGGCTTGCTGTCACATTGCGTGTAAGGTCGAGGACCACTGCTTGTTCTGTGTGTTCAGACAAATACTCTTTTGCCACCTCATTGCCATACTTATTGTCAATGTCCACGAAGTCGGCTTGTTCACGGTCTTGGTCTTGCCATGCGGCAGTGTTGGCACTAAGCGACCGCAACTTTGCCCGGAGCATCATGTTGAGGCGCTTCTCCGAAGGAATGGCTGTAATGATGTACTCATACAATGGAGGCAAGTCGACACGTTGACCAGTTCGGTTGATGCGGCCACGCTTCTGCAAGTCGATATTCACGTCAAGGTCGTTTTGCACGATGAGCATCTTGCGTTGGCGCACTTGGTCATCTGGCACCTCGGCGGTGGAAATGGCGTGCGCACTTGCACCTATAGCTCCACAGGCATTGATAAGAATAACGTCTAACTTGTTGTTTTGGAAATCATTGAAGATGAGGTTAGAGTGACGCTTCTTTCTTGACCCGATGACAGCGTTGATGAAGTCGTCATCGCCCTCAGGTGAGAGATAATCCAGTTGGTGTGCTCTCCCCGTACATTCCTCAAAACGGATGTTTAGGTATTCACCATTGGGCGCAACAAACTTCTCGGCAGTTATCAGCTGCCGTATTACGTCGATAGGTGACACGGGGAGATGAAACACCTCTTCGGTTATGTCTTGCTTAATACTTGTGTAGTAGTCGCTTATCTCTTTGGCTTCTGCCTTCAATGACATTTCTTCCAATTCTTCTACCATTTCAAAAACAGGTCGATTGGCACTGTCGGTAGGGGCGCTTCCACAAACCGTCTTTTCCAACAAACGCAACAACAACGCAGATATGTCGCCACGAACGGATCCGTCTTCATTCACTTCCACGTCCTGTACGATACACTCAAGCGTGTCGCTCATGCCAATCACCACACTTCTTCCTTGCCTTACATTCTCAATGGCGGCTTGCGCCACTTTTTTCGCTTTCAAGGAAAGCAACAACACTTTGTTGATATAGAAAAGTTGTGCTCTTGTGGGATAGCATTTGAAGGGTAGAAGCACGTTGTACATAAGGGCATGATTAACCATTGTGCGAACCATTGCAGAGAGTTTTACTATTTCACGGAAGAAGAACATCACCTTGTCAAACTGCTCACCATGTACGTCGAGGTCTTCATCAAGATATGTATAGACAGGAGTAGGCAAACCCTCGCCAGAGTGCTCGCGCCTGATCATTTGTCCTTCGGCAGCCAAACAAGACGAAACGTATTCTTGCATGGGCACTCCACCACAGTGCAAGGCATCCTTGAGCGTGTTTTCTGTAGCCAAGGCACTCAGGGTCGTGCGTCTCATGAAGGTGAGCAGACATTCCGGGCGCTTGGCAAATGTGGCAGAAAGAAACACGCATTGCGTCTGAGGCGTTTCTTCAAGAATCATGTTTATGCCTTGTGTGATAACAGATGCTTTGCCAGCGTTCACTCCGCTGCTTTTGTGGGCTTCGTCGAAGATGAACAGCACACGATGTTGCTCGCACAATGCCATGAGGAAGTTGAGACGTGTCATGTCTCGTTTGGCATCTTTCAGTTGGGAGTAGGTAATCATGAGATAGTCGAAGGCATCCTGCGGCAGTTCACCTTTTATGAATATTTCTTGAAGGACAGATTTCTTGGGAGCTTTGTACACCACCTCATACTGTTTCTGGTAGAGCGCCATGCGCTCTGCCTCATACTTTTCGTTATCTTCTTCGTCTGCGGGAGACCATATCTCGTCGGGCGTACATGTCGCTTTCTGCTCAACCACATGGTCAAAGTCGACAACCGACACACCAGCATTCACCACCAGTGGTCGTGCCTCCTTAATGCCAAGCGCTTTACAGTCGCGATACATATCACTGAACAGGGTATATCGGTCGGTGAAGAATATTGGCAGATAGCCAGACAACATTCCATAGCGTATCATGGCAGCAGCTTGTCGACCTTTGCCTATACCCGTTTGGTCGCCTATGACTACCGACTGTCCACGTTTCTCTATATTGTAAATGGCCAATGCTACACCATCGATTTGCTCGGCGGCCAATGCTTCCCTCAGTTCCTCATTGCTCATATGCAGTCTGTTTGCTACATATCCGCCGACATCGCCCCCAAGCGCTTCGTTTAGTTTACTTAATGCCCTTGTCGTGTATTCTGCAAGCTGTTTCGGAATGACGGATTCCAATGTCTTCGCATCCTTTACAGTGCTTTCATATTTTGTAGACTTTTTCATAACTGTATCTTTATTGTTGCGGCAAAAGTATTATGAAGGTGTGCCAATTATTAGCACATGTTGAAAAAACTTCTGTTTTTGTGAGTTTTTACAAGAAACATTTAACCTGTATTGATAAATGAGTCAGCACATCAATATCTTTGCCGGCAAATAACGATAAAAACATGAGATATGACATTGTATGAATTGTTACACAAGGTTTCGTTTGACGAGATTGCGCCATTCTTGTCGAAAAGTTATACTAAAGGCAAATCTTTGGCTCCGTTCAAGATGCACTATGACTATTTGCGCCATCTTGTTCCGTCACCCAAAAGCGAGACAGACGATGACATATATGTAGAAATGGTTCCTCAGACTGGTTCTGACACAGATGAATCAAGAATTACAGTTTCTGCATGGTTGGATGGCAACCCTTGGGAAGATTCTCTTGGTAGAGAAATTATCATTGAAGACTTTGATAATTCACTTATAGCAAAAACAGAAGCAATTATAGGCAAAAAAGTGGTAGTGCCAAATAGAGCAGACATCTCCTTAGCAGAGATTGCCGCATGCTGTATATGGGAAACATCCTTTTATGCCTTTCTTCCTCATGATTGGGAAAGCTTAGGTAGACGTCTGCACTTGTCGTGTTATGATGAGGCAAAAGTATTCTGGCTTTGTAGAGAGAAGTATGGCAAATTCATTCCGTCGAGAAAAGAAATGATGAATATCCGTTCGTTTCGTAATAAGATAAGGCGTGAAATGAAGTCCTATAACAATCGTCGTTATTCCAAGTCCGAAAGAAAGTTTTGGAGGTGTGAAAAACGTAAACGCCGGATGTGGAAGCGTTGGGAGATTAACGAGGAATACAAGAAGCGTGTCATCAAGACTGCTGAATTCATTGACGATTTGCACGAAAGGAGCATAAACCTTACTGAACCTCCAACAGCAGAACAACTTGGCGCGCTGTTTCGTTCCAATGTGTGCTGGATTGATCGTTGGCATACTTGTGCATTTGACGCAGGCAGAAGATGTGATTATTTAAAGGAACTCATTGAGAAATATGATTTAGCGAAGGGCCTCAACCAACACAATAGTATAATAAGCATAAGTGCCTCACCAAACCATCCTCTCCAGCCACAAGAACTTGAAACCTTGCAACGTTTGTTGTCCAGAAGTGTCAACGAACCGCAATTTTGCCTTAAGGCAGACGATATGCTTGGCGAAGACTTACGGATAGATTTCGCATTTTACAGTATGTAATTTGTCGTAACAATAAAAAAACAGTGACTATGAACAAGAAAATATATTTTGCAGGGTCTATTCGTGGTGGCAGGAACGATGCAACCTTGTATAAGAGAATGATAGACTACATGAAAAGAACCAATGTCGTGCTGACAGAGCACATAGGCAAGTCAAATATGAGTCTTAAAGCTCAGACGAAGGCCATCGACACTCATATATACGAGCGGGATACGGGATGGCTTCGGGAGTGCGACATGGTGATAGCCGAATGTACGTGTCCATCGCTTGGCGTTGGCTATGAACTTGGTTATGCCGAAGCACACGGCACCCCAGTGTTTGTTTTCTACAACAAGAGCAAGGCTAATCTTTCGGCTATGCTGAACGGCAATGCGCACTTCACGATTGTTCCGTATGAGACAGAGGTGGAATGTTTCAGCCGACTGGAGGATATTTTGCAGCAGAACTGACAATGTAAAAAATATCTGATATGACATATTACGAATTACTTCTCAAAGTGTCGTTTGACGAGATTGCGCCATTCTTATCGAATAGTTATACAGAAGGCAAACCTTTGGCTCCGTTCAAGATGCACTACGACTATTTGCGCCATCTTGTTCCTCAACAAAACGAACATAATGATAAAATCATAGTGTATCTTATTCCACCTGCCGCTGACAGACCAAGAATTACTATTGCCGCATTTTTGGAGAAAAACCCTTTGGAAGAGTCTTTGGGCAGGGAAGTGGTTGTGGAAGATAATGCGGACATCCCTTTGGCTGAAATTGCCGCATGCTGTATATATACGTCATCCTTGTTAACCTTCCTTCCCAACTGGAATGATATGTGGCGGCACTTGCCATTGTATTGTTACGATACGGGATATGGTACAGGCAAAGTCTTCAAGCATTGTAAGGAAACATACAGCAAACTTATTCCATCGAAAAAAGAGATGATGAATATCCGTTCCTTTCGTAATGCCATAAGGAGTGAAATGAAGCAACACCGTATTCGTCATAATTTCAATCTGTACAAATATTTATTCCATAACATGTTTTGGAGGAGATGGAAACGGTTGACGATTAACAAGGAATATAAGTGGCGAATAATCATGAACGCTGAGTTTATAGATGATTTGTACGAACGGGGCAAAAATCTTACTGAACCTCCAACAGCAGAACAACTCAGTGTGCTGTTCCGCGCCAATGAGTGCTGGATAGACCGCTGGCAAACATGTGCGTTTGATGCTGGCGAAAGGTGTGCGTACCTGAAGGAACTGATAGATAAATACAACTTGGCAAAGGCCCTCAACCAACAACAAAACAGTATAATATGTATAAGCACTTCGCCCAAGTATCCTCTCCAGCCAAAGGAGATGGCGACATTGCGCCAAGTGCTGTCCATAAGTGTCAGTGAGCCACTGTTTTGCTTGAAAGCAGATAATGCTCTTGAGGAGGACTTGCGGATAGATTTTGCTTTTTACAGTATGTAATTTAAGGATAAGGTTAAACGACATTTTAAATCAAAATTAAGTATGACAGCACAGGAAATATTCAGATTGCCAGCTATCGATTTTATCGAAGCTGAAATATGTGATCTATATTGGCAGTATGAGCAGCATTGTTATTACAACAAAGCTGAGAAAGAGGCGATTAAGCAACTGCTTGCCGTGCGCAAGCGGTTGCTTGACAAGGAGTTTGTCATGGATGACCATTATAAGCAGTTGCTAAATGACTTTAACAAAGCCATGACGGAGCAGTTGTTGCAAATGCGCCTTGCCGTCATCTCTGCCTATAATGCAGTGAAGCAGACGGCAGCTGACCATGACGTTATTGCCATAGGCAAGTGCTTCATGGCATATCAGTTTTCTCCTTTACATCCCAAACTGTCAGAATACGAAAAAGAGATTTGGAACATCTTGTGTGGCGTATACGATGATTTTGTGCCGTTATACCAAGATGGGGTGATAAATGGAGGTTGGACTTATAGTGGAGGCAAACTGGAATCGGAAAATAATATGCTCTACTTGAGCGAGAAGACCGACAACTGGAATGAAGGGTTAAGCCCAGAGCTGACTTCCGACATGCATCTCATATACCCATTCCACAATCTCTATGAACATACATGCTTCTCAATATTTGACCTTTTATGGGTGCGCGATTTTAATGTGGAAATCTCCGTAGAATACGATTATGCAACATATAAGGAGTGATTTTTTTGCATGGATGTAATGACTAAAATTTTTTTTGTAACTTTGGGCACTTAAACATTTCATTAATTCTAAATACATGGTGTACGCATGACAACACTGGAAAAATACATTTGGGTGGTCAACGCTCTATATCGTGCTGGTAGTCACGGACTATCGCTGAAGGAACTAAGCAACAAATGGAAGCTTGACGAAAGCATAAGCTATGGCGAACCTCTTCCGCGCCAGACCTTCAATCGTTGGAAAGACAACATACTCATGTCGCTTGGGGTGAATATCGACTGTCGACTAAAGGGAGGCTATCGTTACTACATCTCCAATCCCGAGAGTCTTGCCAATGGCGAACTGTTGCGTTGGCTGCTCGATACCTATTCTACAGCCAATACGTTGTCACAAAATACGTTGCTCAAAGACCGCATCCTTGTAGAAGATATTCCGTCGAGCCGCCATTTCCTTACGGATATAGTTGATGCCATGAAGGGCAACAACATCATAATGGCTACTTATCGAAATTTCCACTACAAGAACTCCTATACATTCCCCATTGCGCCATACTGTCTGAAAATGTTCCAGAAGCGTTGGTACGTGCTGGCGCTCAGCATCAACGAAGACATGTTGCGTATCTATGGACTTGACAGATTTGAGAATATCGTAATAACGAAAGAACATTTCAAGTTCCCTTCCGACTTCAATGCCAAGGACTATTTCTCCAGCTTCTTCGGCGTAGTAATAGACGAGGATATACCATTGCAACGAATTGTTGTTCGTGCCTTTGGTGCACATCAACACTACATGCGCTCTCTTCCATTGCATCTCTCACAGAAAGAACTTTGTTCTTGCGCCGAATATGCCGACTTCGAACTTACGCTACGTCCCACCTACGACTTCATAATGGAGTTGCAAAGCTATGGGACGATGATAGAAGTGATGGAGCCACAGTCGCTTAGGCAGACCATGAAATGTTGTATAAGCGATCTGGGTGAATTGTATGAAAACGACTAATTTTCAGACTAAATAATATTAACTATGGAAGATTTTGATTTTGAATTTGATATAGAAGAAGTATTAGATTAGAAGGTCTAAATGTTATAGAGAAGGCAACTGTGGGCGTACCATCTTTATTCTTTCAGTATGTTCATCATTCAGACTTCTCTATTGTGGATGATGCGTGTGGTTAACCTAACAGGTCATTCATCTTTTCGAAGACGTTTTCTTTTTTAATTCGTCGAAGTTGGTTATCGATGAAATCCAACATTTTTCCATTAGTCATATCCTTTAACGTATCAATATCATCCCATCTCCACCATCTACCATTTTGTCCATCTTCTCCCCATAGATATGTCCACCCAAATGGGAACTCATCATCGGTCGGAATGTCATTTTGCCAGAATTTATATCCACAATTTGAGTTATGGCGAGTTAAAGAAACAAAGCACATGCGGAAACCATCATTATTTGTATGATTCTTCACACCTATTCTAAACTCTATATCTTTAACCTCGGGGGCAGAAATATGAATCCAATTATTATCGCTTGCGGTTCTTACACCTTCATCACACTTAAAAGTGTAGCCATATGAATCACAGAGTATTTTTATTTTGTTGATGAAGTTTCCACGTATGCGATTTTGTATCTCTCCTGCACTTGCAAAAATAGCGAGTACGGTTTCCACATTATCTTCAGATGTAAGTATATCTAAGAATTTATTATTATTGAAGGTTTCCATTATTGAAAGAATATTTTTTAAATTGTTTATATATTGAAAAATAGTTTCTCTTACCATCGGTTTGAGTGCTGACATTGAGAGGCAACATTCAAGCCATGGCAAAATATCCTCTCTATAACTTTTTCTATAATATTTAAACTCTACGCCGTTTAAGGATTCTTTACTGGGCTCATCCCCATTAAGTGTAAGATAAAGAAGTCTTAATTGGTTATCGGATAGTTGTAAGTCATTCCGGGCAAATTGATTATATCGGAACATTTGACAGAATTGATCTCCTGCATATATTTTATTCTCTATGACAATGGTTTGCTTGTTCTTATCTTGAACCATCAAATCAATTCTACCTCCCGTAGTATAATCAGCTGAAATATTGCCTATATTATACTCAACATATACTTTGGCAGAATCAACATCAAACTCAAATGGATCACTTTCTCGTCTGATTACATAATCCAGAAAGGATGATAAGTATTTTGCAGTCATTCCATGACTTGCGCAAGGATTGAGCAGTTCTGCAAGAAATGCAGAATGAAGACGAACCTCACTTGTAGCAACGCCAAGAATCTGAAAAATGTTGAAACAGTCACCTCTTTTCCATTTTTCTTCTTGACAAATGCGTTCAACAAATAGAACTTGTTGAAGTTGTTTAATAATAGATTCTACTTGTGTCATAATTTTCTTTTATCATATTTATTTCAGAAAGTATGTTTTCCTCAAAGGCTCCCGAATTCTTTAAATTCTTTTGCCCAAACCAAACATCAGAAGCTATTATATTATCTTACATATCTATTTACCATCCTTATACTTGTTCCACATTCTCTTTACTTTTCCTGCAATCTCCTTACGTAGCCATAGCGGCTCGAGTACTTCAAGGTCTTCACCATTCCATAACAGTTCCTGTTGGAAGTCGAATGTCGGGCGCACATGCAGTTCAAAGATGCTGTATTCATCTGTTTGCTCAGTCTCTTGTTGCGACTCATGCAGAGGAAGGTCGCGCAGGTAGTTAGCCTGACTGGTACTGACCTTGATTTTTACCTTCTCAATGTCGGTGCCATCGCCAGGAATTACACCTATACAACCATTGAAGTATTCCTGTGGATTGAACTCTTCAGGATATTCAAACGTGTGGCTCGAAAGGCGGAAGTCATGTATGCGGTCGAGACAAAAGACGAGGTCATAGCCTGCAGGCCAATTACGCCCAACCAAATACCAGCGTTGGCGGTATAGCTTTACGCATAGCGGCATCACATAATGGTCGCGCGTGTCACCTTTCCAGTAGTTGAAATAGTTGATATGAATGAAGCGGTTCTTCTTCATCGCATCTATGATTAGCTCCAAATATTCCCTGCCACTGGGCACGTCTTCAAGGATAATCCTGTTCTTGACAGATTTGCTTTCAAGGAGAAAATTACTCACCGATAGCGTACTAAGCAACCAATTTTCAATACTTCCACTCTTCATATCATCCACATTGGCGATGTAATACCTATATGGAGCGGTCTTTTCGCAGTCTATCGACAATCCGAAGGTGTCGAAGATATTCCACTTCCACTTATGGAAAGTGCGCTTCAACATCTCCTCACCACCACTCAAATCTACATTATCCATCCAGCGGCGGTTCAATTCCTCGAATGAAATCTTATGTGCCCGATAGATGGTCTCCACAATCCATACGAGCTTATTGGTTTGATTCAGTGCCATATTTGTCGTTTATATAGATAACGTTTCGGCTGCTAAGATATTGCTATGGTGTGTGTTTTTTTCCATACCATCATAATCAATCTCGCTCTACAAGGTTGCAATTTGCAACCTTATAGGTGAGAGAAGCTGCTGCATAAAAGTTGGACCAACAATTTTTCGCCTAACTTTTCATCTGTTCCAGTCTCCCATGTATATTCTGCTTTGTGAAACTTATTTGCAAAGAACGAGACCAACTGACATAACTCACTCTCTTTCAACGGATATACTGATGCAGTAATAAACTGTAGCACAACCTTGTCATATTGTTTGCAATCAATCATTGCATAATCTTCAAACTCTCTGATTATACTTTCCACTCGCAACTCACCGTCATTAGGAAAAGAAATAATTCTTCTTTTTAAGACAGCACGTGCCTGTTGATTTTTGACATTATCTTTCATTTCTACAAAGGTACTGATGTGAATAAAGTTAATGTTTTCGGCGTGGCTATCGTGATTGTAAGATATAATAGGCTCTTATCCGGAAAGGTTTCAATATAGTCACCTACAGGAAGCATCATCTTTTCAGGAAGCGTTATCACTTTCATCTCATCAGTATAGTCATTGGCTATGGTAATAGCCAAAATATACCTGCCATTTTCTTTTATATATATTGACTTGAGATGCGCAAGAGCTTCTGTTATGTCTTTTTTATACACATACGAGTGGGTAGATATTACGTTCCTTCCTCTTATAAGTATTGAGAAATCAGACAAATCAAAGCATAATAGACCATGCTTCTCTATACATATATTATATAGTTGCAGAAACTTTTTCAATTCGAGGTATGGATTGCTATCTGCCTGAAAAGACAATATAGAGAAAATGTCAGATTCTTCTTTGATACTGAGTTCAGGATTCATTGTTATTACGACATTCCTCCTTGCACATGCATGTGTTTCTAAGATTTCATTAATGTTATCGGCTCCTTTGTCGGTAGACACCAACACGACATTAACATGTACATTTGGGCTATTCTTTATTGAATATATTCCTTCAGAGCGAAGCTCATCGATTACTTGCTGACTAACATAATCTGCTGCTATCAGTCGCAAAGATTCAAGTGCGATTTTTTCCATTTTATTAATGCTTATATCTTATAATATCAAAAATATGGTGCAAAAATAAAATGGAGCTATGCCAACTGTGGGCACAACTCCATTTTATAATGAAATAATATTAAGTCACACTATAGCTTTTCTATGATACCACTTTTTTTAAGTATTTCAAAGCGGCTTCTCATGAAATCAAGCAATTTGCCATTGCGCATATCTTCCAAAGTCTGAAGGTCATCCCAATCATACCATTTTTTCTTCCAGCCTCTTTCTTCACCACATAAATACGAAAATCCGAAAGGAAATTCATTCCATTTATCACCAAGTTTATAAGGATCTTTCTCTACAGAGAACAAAGGTTGCTCATCAGGAATGGTTGAGTTAATCTTAAAGATATTCTTCAACTCTTCTATATTTGAATAATCCCCATTAATAATAGATAACCCATATAACATTCCACCATAGTTTTGATTTGTTCTTGAGTAATTTCCAACCACAAATCCTACTTGTGATTGATGCTTATTTTTCCCTGAAAAAATCATCCATCCATCATCTTTATCCCAGGTAACAATATTTTTATCATATGGTTCTCTGAGTTCAAGACCATACTCACTAGCCAAAGACACCAACTGATCGCAGAAATCTCTTCTAATTTTCTGTTTAATATTTTGCACATTACATAAAATACTAAGAGTCGCATCTATATTTTTTGGTGCAAGTAATAGCTCTAATAATTCTTTTTGATATTTATCTTCCATAATCTGTCTTGTATTCATTATATAGGTTATGTATTGTTTTATTACTTCGTGAATACGAGGGCAGTGTTTAGATATTTCCAAACACTTATTGAGCCAAGATATAATATTTGGCTTTTCATCCGATGGATCATAACTTAGCGTATGGTATACTATTTTGTTAGGACCGGTAGAATATTCAGAGGCACTTTGACCGGAAGGCGTGAGATAAATCAAGATAAAATTATCCCCATAATGCTCCTTTCCGTAATTATAATATCGTTCAAGTTGCCTTGGTTGTTCCTGGGCAGGATTGCCATATCTGTCAAATTTATTTTCTATGATGATAGCATGTCCTTTATCATCATTAATAAAGATATCAATATCTCCTCCTATTGACTTTCCATCCTCTGATATTTTTATTTCACCAATGTATTTGTCTTTATATTCAATATTGCTTGAGGTAACAAGCATATTGAAAATTAGGATTTAGTTTTCGCACAACCATATCTATAAAAGCTTTTAAAAAGCGATCTCCTACACCATGATTGGCATTCTTATCAAGAAGCATCCGTAGAATAGGTGTATGCAGATGCTCCTCTGGACGCGTAAAGTGTAAATTTTCAAAAACATTGAAATATTCACCTCTAGCCTCATTCTCTTTCTTCTCAGCCTTATCTTTCTGTAATATAATCTGAGCGTTTTGCAGTAATTGTTCTATTGTTTTTAGATTCATATTTTATTGGTTTTTCAGATAAAATCACTTGTTTCTTATCGTCCTTATATTTGTTCCACTTTCTTTCAATATTCCCAGCCATTTCCTTTGGATGCAAATGCTGTAGTTTCAGTAATGTTGCCTACAATCTTACAGTTTTGCTTAAGAAAGTCTTTTACAAGTTCAGAATCTGCAGGTTTTAGATTTCCCCAAATGGTATTCTTCGGAATATAGTATTTCACCTTTGCTATCTTTCCTTTATCAGTCTTGCTATAACCATGCTAATATGAATGCGAAGTTAATAAAAGTCTTGTTTTTTACGTCGTAAACTTGACTTTTATATGTTTCTTTAACAATTTTCATGCTATAATCCATTTGTATAGTTGAGATTGTTCATTCCAATGCAAGCACATAGTCAATGCTCACACAATATTATGGATCAAATAATATTGTTGTGTTTTTAACGATTCAATATTATTGTTTATCTTTGCATCATGAATAGAACTCAGCCCATAGATTACAAGTCCGTATTGTCCTTATTTCTTCCGGCAGGACTCCTTGACTATTTCGATATAACAG
>ERZ1034952.1899-NODE-1899-length-16242-cov-7.197937_pt1 | contig 16242 bp, 10 predicted proteins | sample MGYA00520625_ERZ1034952 | MGnify/ENA primary metagenome ERZ1034952 (study PRJEB33766, sample SAMN09781773) | gut metagenome | biome: gut microbiome | host: Homo sapiens | place: Madagascar | study: EMG produced TPA metagenomics assembly of the PRJNA485056 data... | reverse complement strand
CAAGCATGCTCTTTTTCGTTTTTTACCAATAAAACTTGCACACGGCGTTATATTATAATCGATAATAATATAAAAATCGTTGTGAGCTCAGAAAGAAATAGAAGCGGAGTCGGTAATGGGGAAAAGTGTCTTTTCTCTGTAACCTGCAGACCTTTTGATCAGAAGGCTCTGGAGATGAATAGCCAAGAAAGACACTTTTTTAGGAAATGGATTCGTTTTATTTTTTTCAAAAAAAATTGAATCGGATTCAGACTGAAACGATTTGGTGAACTCTTGCTCTTGATATATTACAGCGAAGAGCGATTTGAGTAAGGCTGAATCCTTGCTGGCGAAGTTCCTTGATTGCGGCGACATCGGCAGTTTGTGGACGACCAAGTTTTTTCCCTCTGCTGCGAACTCTTTCAAGTCCAGCTTTGGTTCTTTCCGAAATCCGAATCCGTTCCTGCTTGGCAAGGCAAGCCATGAGGCTGATGATGGCATCCGCAAAAATGCCGAGGCTTGAAATATATTCCTCTGTGTAACTGTGCCACTTCACCTGAAAGTCATCCAACTTGCTCAAATACTCCAAAGTTTTCCGAGAGCCTTCACGAGAAAAACGGTCGAGGCTCCAAAATAACAGAACGTCATATTTTCTCTGCCTTGCCATGACAAGAACTTTTTTCAAGCCAGAACGTTCATTTGCCGATTTTCCTCCAGAGGCAACATCAGAAACAATGTCAATGATGTTCCAGTTCTGGTGTTCTGCATATTCTTTCAATTGTGATATCTGGTTTTCCACGGTTTGATCTTCCGTGCTGACCCGAGTATAAATGACACAGCGCATTTTTTTAATCTCCATTTTAGAGCTGTCAAATAAACGACCATTTTTTTGACAACAGTTTTCATCGTTTTTCTGAGCGTGATTTTCTCTGATTTTTCGATACCCTTTTCTATACACTTCCATTCACGAAATATTGAAAGTCATTGGAACAGAATCCCACTTCTCCAAATCATCAGTATCAAACCGATAAAGTGTCATGGCTGATTTCAGAAAAAGCCGCCATCCCTTGTATCCTTTTCCAGTCATCACCAAAGGCATCGATTCAGAAGAATAACATAAGCAACGCAGTTTCGGATGATACCGGAGGCAGAGCGGCATATTGCCGATACCAACATAAATAGCTGTGGGCTCTTGACGATTGAAAAGAAGAAATGACATGGTGCCACGAAATTCTTTTTGTTTTTCCGAAAATTCCCCCATGCAGAGTTTTCCATCATGAATGCAGGAATCCGCACATCGAAAAATCACCTCCGAATCGACTTGTCCAATCCGTTGCCAATTGAATTTCTGAAATAATTCATGATGATTGGAAATAGTTCCGTTGTGAGTGCCGACGCAATGTGAACTCTCAATAGGATGGTTATTCACATTGACCATGGGAGTCCCCACCGTCCGAAACCGAGTATGCCCAAGCAAGGCAATAGTTTTATTACTGATACTCTGGATTGCTTCCTGATATTCTATTGATTCTGTCAAGTACATCGCCGAAATCGGAGCTTTCAATATTTTTCCAGCCCCACTCTGATCGGCAATGAAAATTCCCGTCGCATCACGACCACGACGCTCATTATACCTCAACAACTCAGTGAACATATTGCCGAGAGCCTCCAACTCTTCCCGAGTCCGACGCTTTTTACCCAAAATGATTCCACATTGACCACACATATCAAGCAACTTTCGATTCAGGTTTGTGTTTATAGCTGGCGCAACCAGGCATATTTTCCAGTAAGAAATGACGCATGGTTTTAAATTCATCGCCAATACACCCAATACGCAAGAGGTGAACCCGAAGATCATATTTCGCTGACTCTGAGTTGAAACAACGTTTTTTGCTGGCGGCGAATTTTACCGTTTGAGCACGATGAACAAGCGCCAAACAGTATTGAATATAACTTTTCACCTTTCCCGCATGGAGAGTACTTTCAAACCAACGAAACTCCACTGTTCCTCTATAAAAGAGAGAATGAAAGTTCACGCCGTGGTATCGAGAGTTATGGTAGTGTTCTGTATGGTGGTCGTCATTATCCTTATACCACAGCTTACCAAGTTGCCCAATTGAATGAGGACGATATTTATCAACATTCTCAATAAATGACGGTTCCATCGGCTTTGTATATGAGTTCAAACGGGCCTCAGAAATTTGAAGCGCATGAAGAATGAGAGGTTCTTGTTTGTAAACGATTTTAGCGAGGTTTCCCAATTGCCGTCCATTCAAACAGGAAGCATCCACATGGACATGAATCCCGCAACTGGAATTGACTTTGCCACCAGCCTTACGGATTGCCCGGATTACATTTTGTAAAATCGGCATATCAGTTGGATAAGTCAGAATAGGAGAAACGACTTCCGCATTCCCACGACCAATCGAAGCATCGGAAACAGCATTCCATTTACGACCGTCAGAAGCCACGCAAAACCATTTATCATAAGAATCGCCCTCATGTCCAATCTCGCCGCCAATCACTGTCAGAATGGCTGAAACGGTGTCTTTTCTGCTGATTCCGATAGTTTCAATCTCAACCCCAAACCGCATCCCAGAAAGTTCTGCAATCTTGTCCATTTTTACCTCTTAAAGTATTGAGATTACAATAACTTAAGATATATCATGGACCGCAGATTTCAAGTCTAAATATCGATAAAATTATTAGTATTTTTTAGGGGATTTATATAATTATCGATAATAATATAAAACCGTTTCAAAAAGGGAGAATTTAGGGCGAGAAAAGACAGAATTTGGACGGGTTCCAAAGAATGGACAGATTTCAAAAAATCAGTTATTTTGATCCATCAATAACTCAATGGACGAAATTCAAAAATACCATGACACAGAGAATCTGAAATGTGTCGCCTATACGAGAAAATCCCAATATAGATAGCCATCGCCTTGAGGCGGTCAAAAAATTTTTTCAGAAAATTTCGAATGGCGATTTTGTAAAAATGTATTTTCACGCAGTTGGGCAATGACAAAAAGTTCCAAAAGGCGAAAAACAGGTGAATGGATAATGTGTTTTTGTTCAGAACAGGAAACTATAAGAACAAGAACTTCTCTGGCATAGCTCTATAGCGTGGCTGATAAAACTTGAAATGCCGCAAAGAGCGGTTAATTTATTGTTAGGCTATCGTTAGTTTATCCAATGGGAAGAACGGTATTTCTTCTTAAGTGCGATTTCATCAAAAAAAGAGATTTGAGCTGAACAAGTCGAAAAAAAGCAAAAAAATGGCTCCGGCAGCTGGAACATCCGAAGAGTTTTTCTTCACCTCAGAACATCTCTAAACAGGAAGATTTGAGCTCAAAAGTGGCGAATTTGGCCGCTTTCACATAAGAGAAAAAAGAAGGCTCAAACGGTAATTTCTGGCGTTTGCACCTTGAAAATGACACCTGATGGCACCCTCTTTTCTGACTCCGTCTTCCTGTACCTATACCTCGTCAATATGGTAAAATTACCATTTGTTACCATTTCAAGAACTTTCATGGTTCCCAACGATGATATTTTACTATAATGGCTCCGTCAGTAAAAGTCAAACCTTGATTTGCAAATATCTCCATGGATGATATATTTTACGTGTTCAAGATTTTAGCTCCTGTAATATGGAAATTTATAACATTCCTTCCTCTGCTGTCACGCGACAGCAGAGGAAGGTGTAAGTTTAAATATTATTCAGAAGGACGCGGCATCCATTCTGAAAAGAATATTTCCTCTTGTTGACTGTACTTTGTAATCTCTGCTAAGGTTGGTGGTTTTATAATATTATGACTTTTGATGATTTCCTCTGCCTCTGCACAAAATTCCAGAAATTCTTCGTCTGATTCCCAGAACTTGATTTCAGTCGTTTTCACAACCGGAGGCCATTCCTCATAATTCTGCAGAATATCATCAACATTTTTGAAAGTCCGAGAACGCCCCAAATGCCCTTCAAGTTTGTAATCCACAGGAAGTGTAACGATAAGGAGTTTAATTTCAGGTTCCTCTTTGTTCAGATATTCTTTCAGTTTCCGCGCTTTCAACGCGGCAGATTCTAAAGAAACGCCAGAATGATTTGTGATCAAATAATAGATTGTTTTATTCTTCAACGGAGTCCAATCCACCTGCTCGTAGTGTTCCGGTGAACAAATGAAACTTGTGAATACAATACCATCAAAGGCATTACGCTGATTGGAATCGGCCAACTCCACACTATCTATCAAAATGACTGTTTCTGTTTCCGGTTTAAGCAGCAGATCAAGATTGTAGAGCGGCTGCTTGTCCTCCGGCAGAGGAACGCAAAAATATTGATTATAAGGATAGTTTTCACGTATCCAAGTTGTCACCGGAATCAGGCATTTTGTTTGTGTTTTTGGCTCGCACAACTTGATTAACTGCATCCGGATTTCACCGTATTCATTCCGGAACGGAAAAACCTGACAGAACCAACCAACATATTTTTTATGTAACGGCAACTGATAGGGGCCTTGCGGCGAACAAGGCAATATCTCTAAAAACATTTCCTGTTCTATACGAGCTTCTGACCAATCTACCTGGTCATTTCGTTTCGGTACTGGCTGATTGAGATTTTTCGGAAAGCAATCAGAACGCATACTGTCGCTTTTCAGCTTTGCAAAAACCTCCCCGTGATTTCCGAAAAAACGACACACTTGTTCTGGAGTCTTATAAGGAGAAATCAGGGAGCAAAGCCGAAAACGAGAACGATAAACTTGCTGAAAATATGAATTGACCTGCTCAAAATCTTCTTTCAAGTTCTCATTGGGTAGGAGAGGCCCATCATGTTTCTCCCAATCAATTTGCTTCACATAATTAAAAGGTGATTCATTAATATTGGCATTACTCTTCGATTCAACCTTCAAACGCCAGATATTTGTAGAATTTATCGAAGGCGTGCCGATTTCGAACTCCTTAAAAGACCAACTTAATTTATAGTTGTTGTTAAATTGATACGAATGTTTACAACTCCATGGTTGGGGAAACTTGTAGATCCAGCAGTTCGAACCGGGCACTCCGGATTTCATGAACGCCGGAAAATACTCGCTGGTACAATTTGCTTCAATTAACAACGAAGCGCGAGCCTCCATACAGATCGAATCACGCCGGGTTGTATTTTCCGGGATATTGTCGATGGGGATAAAAGAGTTAATAAAAAACTCTTTCAGTTCATCTTGTGTATTCATCAGTAGCTCCACTCTAATAATGTACTTGGGAAAACTTTCTGGAATTTGAATCCCTTTGGATTCTGCCAGTAATCACAAGTTCTTCGAACAGGAAAAACAATCTCTAATTTTTCCAAACGTCATAGCTTACATTCACTTTACCTTCTTACATTATGGGAATGACTAGGCGGCTACTTTTGTCTGACAAAAATTTCCGGGGTATCAGGCACATATCCATGCGTTGATCCCTGATAATAGCGAATCGTCGTGGGTACCTTGAGATTGTTATAAAATACCGTTACCCCGGAAGGTGGGCAGACATAATCGCCAAGACCAACTCGCGTGATATCCACCGGACATTTGATCCGTTTGGCAAAATTGATCGGATCATAGTAATCAAGCGCTTTAACGTACTCAATGCGCCAGTTCCCGGAAATGCGTCTGAAATTCTTTTCTCCCCCCAAGTCGCAGCACCACGGAAAACCGAAACGAGCAGCCGTGACATCCGGGTCAAGGCCTGCCGCCCAGATTGCCTGAAGTCCACCTTGACTTCCTCCTTGTACAACCAATTCCTTGTTATTCCATTGTGGAAGCACCTTGACAAATTCGAGGGAACGCATTACGCGCAGCGCCATACCATTGAAATAAGCCTTTTCCGGATCGGAATTCTGTATTGGATCAAACGCATAATCTTTGCCATTGGATCTGATCGTTTCGCCGAACTTCTGATAATATGCCCTGTCTCCATTCAGTTTGTAACCGTGAGCATTGATACACAGACTGATTCGATCCACCGGTCCTCCGTTCGGAGCTTTGTCTCTCTGTGGATTATAGCCGTAACCAGCGTAATGGACTGTGATTGGAAGCGATTTATCTTTCGCTCCGACCGGAACAGTCAGATAACCGGTAACCGACTGCGGTCCGGCGCAATCAATTTTAACCGCGTAAACACCGACCTTGGCATTGCTTTGCGGAAGTTTCCTCATTTCATATTTCACAGGAACGGCAGCCAGACGGGCCTTCTGTTTCGTCCAGAATGCATCAAAATCAGCGGGTTCGGGAGTACCGGTGAGTTTTTCGGGCTGAACAGCGGCGCCGCCGTCAAAGAAAAGCGCTTCCCGGCCGCCAGCCGGGGTCCGGCGGTTCACGCTTTTTCCGAATTTATCAACGAGTGTCGCATAGATGCGCACAAAACCGGGTTTGTCCAGACTGGTTCTGATAACAAGCGGTTGATCGGAAACCTTCTCCTGCCCCGAAGCAGTTTGGCGGTCGTCGCCGGTACGCCGCCAGCGAATAAAATACTCACCGTCCGGTTTCTGCCCCTGATAATCGGCCTGAAGCGTGAAAGTCATCGTCTCCCCCGGCGCATAGGTCAGGGGGGGCTTGTCGGTTCTGCCGACCAGAGCCGCCCTGTTGCCGTCAAGTTCGACGAACCCACGCACTTGGAAGTCATCGAATTTTCCGACAACATAAATTGCGGCGTCTTTGTACTGATTGCCGGAACCGGTGAAGGTCCAGTCCGGATGCTGCCCCGGAGCATTACCGATCCCGAGGTCGCAACTGCCGCCGGCGTTGAATTTATTGAAGGCAAAGCAGGTCTGTTTCTCCAGATAATTGTGTACCTGGAAAGAACCGTAGCTGCCGTCGCGGCTCATCGAATCGCCGAAATCACAGGCGTTGCCGGCTCCGGGAATGTTCCCGGCGTTGAAACCTCCGTAACTGTTGCCCCAGATTTCGACGTTGCCCTTCTCAAACTTGCCGTTTTTCACTCCTTCGACATTGCTCGCAACCTCAAGATTGTCCACATAAGTCTGAAACGAAAAGCTGCCGGGATCGGGAACGACTGTTTCGCCGACATTGGCAGTAAAGGGATCCATCGCAGTGAAGATCCAGGTCATCTTACCGGCTCTGTCGGTCAGCTTGACCAGATAGCCGAGTCGTTTGAATTTCCCGGAAATTCCTCCGGAACGATTGATCTGATATCCTTTGGAGTTGTACTCCCTGGGATTGAATTTCGCGATCAATTCATACCCTTGGGCTTCGGGAACCAGTTCTAACAGTTCCGGCACTTCCGCCTGAGCCACTCCGACACTGGCGACTGTCGCGGCCGCCATCCAATGAAAAAGTTTCATTTTTCAGTGCCTCAACTCTCAAAATATATTGCGTGTTTTTGTGAGAATCTCCACAAGTTCCGCTTTGTATTGCCCTATATTGCTCCAAGTTAAAGCAACCCGAATAGATTTTCCCCAAGATTCCTTCCGCAGAAAACCGACATCATCCACAACGAGATTCATATCATCAAAGATCACATATTTATCTGTAAATGCCAGATGAATCGCAACGGTATCATAGAGAATACTACTTTCCGTTTCGTAATGTTCAGAGGACTGGTGAAAGATTAGCCATTTTTTATAACAATCAAGAATTACCTTAGGAATCGCTTGATGTGAATGAAAAAGCTGTTGATAAAGCTCTCCATCAATGGTCATATTTCCGCAATGGTCAAGCGGCGTAATTGTAAACTCCTTCCAATCCGCTGAAAATACAACTTTGGAGGCGGGTATATCTGCAGCAATATTGTATTCCGAAACAATACCTGGACGATCTTTGTAATTTTTGGCAATAGATCCCGCCATTATCGTCAGCCGACATTTTTTCATCAAATCAGGTCGACGGAGGCAAAGCGCCGCCAAATTTGTCATCGGGCCAATGCCTATTAGTATGATTTCAGGTTTTGACTCAATTATTCGGATCATTTCCGCAATACCATCTTCAACTACAACACCTAGATAATCATCTAATAAATATTGTTTTACATCTGCAGAGAATGTTTCCTGAAGATGTTGATCCAGCCTTGCAATACCGATTCCAAGTCTCACGTCTGCACGTCCCACATCCTGAAGAAACTTCGCAGCAACTTTCGTACGATATCGGGTATCGCCCGAACTTGTCAACACAAGTTCAATTTCCGCCTCCGGAATATTCAGCAACATTCCCAAAGCCCAGTGATCATCAATATCGCCACCGATATCAGTATCCAAAATAATATGTTTTTTTTCTGGCATGATTCAAATTCCCTTATTTTGATAATATCTCAAATCTTGTAACACACATTTGTATGCAGCTGTTGCGGCGGCGCACTGAAATCCGCCGGAAATTGAGCATGAATGCCGCTGCCGCCGAACTTCCTTCATTTTTTGTTTTTGTCCCCAATTTTATTTCTGAAAATTATTGTTTGAAGCTGGCAGGCAGGGCTAACATCTGATACACCAGTGTTTGGGCTATGCGTTCGTGGCCAAGGGCATTGGGGTGAAGTCGATCCGTTTTCTCATCGTGAAAAAATCGCGCGTGAGAGTTTCGTATCGGCAGTAATCCAGAAAGACGATAAAGATCAATGAGCGGTACTGACCAAATATCGCTGGCTTTTCGGAGTTGTTCGACATAGGCTTCCGGGAACAGTCCCAAATTGTTGGGGAAAACTTCCTCCGGTTGAACATTATCACCGCCGAAATCAGCAAATCCGCGATGAATCGGGGTGAGCAAGACGATCTGCTGCATTGGATAATTGTCTTTCAGATAACTCATGCTGTTATTGATGCATCCGCAAAAAGTTTTGACATCAGTATTAAGAAGCCGATGCTGAAGTTTCAACATGCGCCCCCGAGAGAATATTTCCTCTTCTTGAATATTCCACCATTCGCCGAGGGGAACACCGCTATTAAAATCATTGGTTCCCATAAAAATAAATATCGCGTCGATGTCATTACCGAGTTCATGATACATAGTTTCAGCCTGCTCTTTTACACCATCCCATTTCCAACCGTTAAGCCCATAAACAAATGCTTTTATTCCGAGAAGCTCTTCCAGAAACTGCCAGTAATTCTTGGTCGTGCCAACGTGGCACCTGTCCGTGATGGAGTCACCGAGAAAAGCAACCTTCTTACCATGCCATTGATTTGTCATTTTGCAATCCTTTTGCCTTGAACGCTTTATTATTGCTCCGGCAATTAAGATTGCTTGCTATTCTCTGGGTTGACTTAACCTGTAGACAAGCAACCTAAATTGCCGAAACTATATCATTGCTTTTTTGAAGAGCCTCCAGCCCACTTGAATTTTATGGAAGCAATCTTCCTTCTTCAATTAAAATTCCGCAGAGATATAGATCATTAGGAGCAAAAGCTGCGGGATTAGCATCAAACTGTCGTTCCCTATTGATTCTGGCCATATAATCCCGTTTATCAAGCATATCACCGAGAGCGGTTATCGTGACTGACACTGGAATCTCCGGATCATGATTTTTGAGCAAAAGGAATGGTCGAAGCCGCCACACACCGGACCACGAATCGAAAACACGATATTTCTTTGAGTTTCCATCTATACGCACCTCCATCATACCGGTTCCCGGTCCTGCCGCAACATAAATCATCAAAGAGCATCCAGAAAACCTGAAACTCATACTTGCCCCCGGAGTACCTCGCCAAACAGACGGAACAAATAAACGCAGATCTTCTCTGCCAGGGAAATGTTTTTCCAAATCTTCCAATTTTTCCCATTGACCGGGCTTTACAACCATCCCCACGTCAAAGAAATCGACATCTCCGACAAATTTCCCCAATGGTACAGGAAGTACGGTATGTGAGGATTGCTTATCTCCGACTGCTTCAATTTTTGGCAAAGAACGAGCAATTGCTTGAGTATAAAGCTTATGTCCCGTATCCAAATATGGATGTACACCATCTGGGGCAAAGGGGATTCGCCCTTTGGCGTCAACACGCATTCCCGCCAATTCGTTCAACTCTTTTCCTGCAACAAATTGCATTGAGCCAGCTGCAGACTTCCAGATCAATTTCCTCTCCTTGGCCAGTTTTGCTGCTTCCACCCCCATATGAATGGATGGAATTCCATAGTGATCCGCGACTTTTTCATAAGCTGCGACAACTTCGGTTGTTTTTCCGTTTTCCAGCGCTTTTTGCGGCTCTTCCCCGAAAACGGTATACACAAAGCAGATATCGCATTCAGGAAGAGCGTTCCAGAGATTTCTGACGATGCCTTCAATGGAGTTAGTCTGGCTTCCGCGTCCGCCGTCGTTGGCCGCAAATTCAACAAAAACCAGATCGGGCTTATGTGCTGTTACATCCCGTTTTAGACGAAAGGCTCCAAGCAGTGAATCCGTTCCTCCTATCGGTGCGTAGATTTCCTCAAACACCGTCTGCGGAAACTGCTTGCGGAATAAATCCAGACTTTGAACACGCCATCCGGGCTGCGCGGTAATGCTTCCTCCAAAGTACGCGACTTTCACTGTTTTTTTATTGTTACACTTGAAATAAAAATTCGGCAATCCATTTCGCACCACACACTCTCTGGCATCCCGCGGAGCTGCATTAAGTTGAATGAACGTAACGAGTGAAAGCAATGTCAATACCATTTTCATTTTTCAATTCTCCCTTGAAACCGGCACTAAATACAGATCGGCTACGTTTAACATGACATTGTCAATATTGGTCAATGAAATTTCAATAGGTTTGCCATTGGCAGAAAACTCTACAGTTTTTCCATCCTTTTCAATATCAACAACCTCCCATTGATCTTTTGCGCCGCCATTGCCGCCGGTGCATTCAAATTCGAATACGCCGAGTCTCTGTTGGTTGATTTGCACTGAACGTCTTGCGACAAACGGTGCAGCAATCTTTAATTGAAGACGATATTTTCCGGCCGGCGGCTGTATCCGCCAGACCAGCTTGTGGCCTTTTTGATTCCAGCCTGTCAGGCAGCCTTTTTCCGCTCCCGGCCGGCCTTTCACCATATTGGTTTTTCCGCCCGATTCACTGTAAAGGGTACAGGCATTGATATGAATTGCGTTGAGACCCGGTTCCGGAAGCGGCGCAAGCCGTGCCCGTGCCGACAAAGAACCACCTGAACTTTTCAGGCTTGCAAAACAAAATTGTTCCGGATCCATTTTTCCCTCCAAAGGAAAGCTTGCCTGCATGTATTCATTGGGGGAAAGCTGGATTTCTTGCGGAGCAAAAGATTTGTCCGGGGATTTGAACTCAAGTATTCCTTTCAGGCCCGAATATTTCGACGCGCTGACTGTTACCGACGCTTCAAAAGAACGTTCGCCTTTCTTTTTCAGAATCACGCTTAAATTATGATTTTCCACTGCCGGTACATAACTCAGAGTCGGTTCGACCCGGTAGCCTTGAGAATTCCCTAAAACAATATTACGATAAAGAGAATCCTGCATTAAGCAAACTCGTCTGTCCATTGCAGGGATATTGGTAGAATAAATCCGAATTTCCCCCGGCAATGATGAAATAATTTCTTCGCGCCAGTCACCCCAAAGATCTATTGTTCCGACAAGCCATCCGGAATATCCGCCGCCGACCAGTCCGCCATTGAAATCGGAAATTCGATTTCTGCAATTTTCTTTTTCCAGGTCGGCATCCCAAAAGACTCCGTGCAGTCGCGCCGGAACATCTTCTCCATGTTTCAGAATTTTACCATCCGATTGGAAAAGCCATCTGCCGCTTGCCCCGGGGGCCCAGATATCAGTTGCGGAAAATTCCATTCCACGGATTGCAGGATCCATGTCAATCAAATATCCAAAATGCCCGTGTCCAACCGGATGAGAAACTCCCCAGATGATTTTTCCTGTTGCCGGCTCCACTACGCAAAAACCATTTTTTGATTGGCTGGTTTCATAAACATACGCAATCTCCACCCCCGGATTATCCGGAAGTATGTCGGAACAGAATTGATGGTCGTTATGCCCCATGCCCATGCTCCAGCGGATCGTCCCGTTGCTGTTGAGCATCATTCCGCCGAGTAATATTTCATCCCGTCCATCGCCGTCAAAATCATAGCAGATAGTGGAGTGGGAACCCTGGCCCTTATATTTGGCGGGGTAGCCTATATTGTCGAATTTCCAAAGATTTCTTAAATTCGAGCCGTCCCAGGTCCATGCTTCGGCCTTCATGACACCGTAAGTCCCGCGGAGAGCAATGAGACATGGTGTTTTGCCGTCAAGATATCCCATGGCCAGTTGATTCCGGCTTACTTTATTATAGTTTTCAAAACCGTTGCGTGACGGCCATTCACCTCTTGCCAGCTCTTTGCCGTCGGGGCCGTTCAGAATAATGAAATACTCTGCTCCATGCAGAACCCGCTTGCCTTCATCCTCGGCAATTCTTTCTCCGCCTTTCATTACAACTTCGGCGCGGCCATCACCGTCAAAGTCATACACAATAAAGGGAGAGTACCATAACCCCATTTCGATTCCTTCATCGAAATCCTTGGTCCAAAGTGATTTGCCGTCCGCATTGAAAGCTTCCAGACGATAACGCTTATCGGTATGCCTCCAATACCGGTCCCAAGGATCAATGCTATCGGAGGGATATTTGACGACAAAATCATATCGTCCGTCTCCATCGAGATCTCCGATCCCTATATATTCGACATATATGTTTTCCATACTGAGTTTGAGACTGCGGTACGGTTTCCCGGAGAACACCGCTTCCCCTTTGAAACCGCCGGGGAGCGGATGCACGGAGTATATATCTCCCGGCCTGCCGTCCGGATCAACCCAATCGCATGTAGTCCGGACCGGCTGCCTTGTCAGAAGGACTCTTTTTCCAGCACGGGTCCGGAACACCTGAAACGCCGTTTTCGGGGAATCGCTTCGCAACAGCCGCCATGATATGTACGCTCCACCTTTTTCTCCGGGGACGGCATTGACTCCGCGGTCAAGATGTTCCTCTATGCGGCGGGCGGCAAATCCGTTAACCTTCCGTTGTGACCTGACGGGAGTCCGGGATATGCCCGCGGAATTTCCATCCCAACGGCAATACGGTTCAAGGTCGTATTTTTTTATCGGTTTTGCGTTGTCCATCAATTCGATTTTTATTGTATCAATATAGACGGGGCCTTCCTCGATAAACAGGTTCTGAATACTTAAGGGTATCTTGCCGTTTTCCGGAAAAACATTGTCCGCAACCAGGGAATTGTCCCAAGTCGCTTGAAAATGTCCGCCGTCGATGCGAAGTCCGTTATATCTGCCGCCGCGAATCGTAACTCGATACGGTTTCTTTTCCTGACACGGGATTGAAATATGCAGTTTGCTCCCGGGAGTGTCGGGATGGGATGCCTGGGCGCGCAGCACGCCATCTTTGCTCCAAGGACGGGCTTTCTGATCCCAAAGGTCCCAGCACGAGGAAGTCAGATGATTGTGCGTTAATTCCGAACGGTTTGTAACCAGGGCTTCCGCTTCAAAAACAGCGTCCTCCCCCTGGCAGGTGAAAGCAACTGCAATCATTGCTAAAATAAAGATACACGGCATTTTTCTCATTGACAAGTACTCCCATTTAAATTATTTTTCAGTTTGACATCGTATATTCCAAATGGCACAGGACTTTCTGCGCGGACAAAATTCTGCGCGGTGTTGCAAAGCTGTATTCGCAATTCATTCTCACCTCTTACGCAGGCATTGCCGATAAAAAGCAGAAATGGTTTTCCGTAAATGTATCCGCAGCTTTTCCCATTGACAAAAACTTCCGCAGTCCCCTGCATCTTCACTTCCACAAAATCATAAGAGCCTTGAAATGTGAAAGTGTATTCGACAGCTCCCCAATAAAACGGATAGCCTTGAGCACTGAGATCGCCCAGCTGCAGATCCATTTTTCCCAATCCCCAGGGGTATTCTGCCCGAACAACTTGAAAGTTCCCCGCAAGACGCACTATATCAGAAGACTTCTCAAATAGAATCTTATTAACTCCATGTAAGAAAAGACCTTCTACATTACCGGCCTCAAATGCGGGATCGGCGGGATGGTGGCAGCCCGGTGTGGAGGCAACCGCTTTCCCATTGATAAAGATTTTCGATTCCGACAACTTTTCCGCATAGAGCAGTTTTATGTTCGCATAATCAGGGACAAGCAATTCAAAATTTTTCCGGGGATGGATTGGAAATATGTTGTCATTTAACGGCCTGATATATTTCAATTCCGGATGTTTTCTCCCCCTGTCCAGAGGAATATAGCGGCTTTCCGTCCATGGTCTGTCGCCATCCGCTTTCGGCGGCATCAGCATGCAGAGATCACCAGCCCGCAAAGTAAAACCGTTCGGCAAATGGGATTCCGCATGGAATGATTTTCTGGAGAGCGGATCATAAACAGAAAATGCACCTTCGTAATTCAATTCCGGCTGAAGGTCTTTGCCGGATAAATTGAGCATAAATACTTCCTGAAAGCCAGCATTGTTTCGCGTATGCACCAGAATTTCTTCTGTACCCGCGCCCGTCAGGTGAATATCCGGAGTCAGACAATCCAGATCATCGTTCCTGGAATCAAGCAGCATGCCGCCCGATTTTTGAAAGTCATCCAGAATGTTCCGCATGCGGCCCGACAAATGCTCCTGATCTGTAAGAATGACGGTGTCGTAATTCATGTTTCCGACTTTCAGCACTCCGTTACCGGCAATTGCATTTTCTGCGACAAGAACTTCATCGCCCAGATCGAATCCGACGTGCCTGCGCAATAAAAGCTGAATTACCCGGATCAGAACGTCATGGATTTCATGAACCGATTCCCGAGGTTCCCGCGTCTGCATGGGAAAATCAGCCAGGACTTCTTTGCCGCACATTGCCCCGATATCGCCCGACGGCTCCAGAACCAGCACCTTGCAATGAAAATTGCCCTGAATCAACAGTTCCGCTATATGAGTCCACGTGGAAAACATTAGGTTGCAATGTGAAAACCAGGGTTGCTGAAAGAAGTAACTGGGGACGCTGTCGTATCCGGCAACATCGCCTATTGTGTAGTAAAAGGCATGAGGAGTTATCAGGTTAACTCCCATTCCCAACTCAAAAAACATTTGCAGGTTCAGAAAATCCGGACTGATTTCCCAAAGAAGGTAGGTCAAAGTTTCCGCGGACAACTTGCCGGTACCGAATTGGTGAGCGATTGAAGCACCCTGCTTGTAAGTCTTCAGAGAGGCAAGTCGGCGGTTGCCGACATGCAGCACCCGCAAAGAGTCATCATTATATGGACGCCCAAGATAACGCTGATCACTCATTTCCAGCAGAAAATCGTCTATTGATGGAACATCCTGATTTTTCATGAACGGCATTGCCGATGTGAAACTGCAGATGGAACTGTTCTGCGGCCCTTCATCATAGCACAGATGACCAATATAGCAGACTCCGTGCTCATTGCACCATTGTCTTTGGGGAATGATGAAATTTTTCAGGAAAAGCTCCTGCGCAAGGCGGAAATACCGGGTTCTGATTTCGCTGCTGCCGGGCAGTTCTTCGACGAGAAACGGCAGTGATTCCAAAATACTCTGCCCGTAACGCCGATGCCACTCCTTTTCCAGTACTGGCGAGAATACATACCCCGATGTCAGGCAGGAAAGAAAGCTCACATCATCCGTATAAAACGCCTCTATCACGGAACCGAAAAAATCATGCAATTCCTGATAGTACCGCTCGTGAGTAATTTTTAAGAAAAGTTCCGCCGAGAGCGGATTCAAAGTGTCCACATGCGCAGCCAGTTCTTTCAGATGAAACCGCAATGCGGATGTATTCGCGGGAACCTTCGTTTCATCAAGCCGTTTATAGGATTTTGAATCATATGCCGCAAATGCCGGTTGTTCCGGATCGGTTCCTTCGTATTGAAATAGTAATGATTTCTGCATTACTTCAGGATGCAATGCCTGAACTTTGCCGCCGGCATTTCCGCTGGGATAACCGTCTTCATCATAAATCCAGATTTTAAGTCCTTTTTTCCCGGCATGACTGCACGTGTAGCGGACAAGCTCAAACCAGCGTTCTGACAGATAAGGAATTTTATTCCCTTTGCGGGCATGAATAACTGCGCCGCGGCAACCGGAGTTCCTTATTAATTCCAGCTGCCGTAAAATTTCCTCTTCTTTTATTTGTCCATTCCAAAACCAAAATGGATAAATTCCTGTTTCCGGAATTTTTTTCATATCAACTCTCTGAATTACCTGAATGTCATTTACTTTTAAGTTAAATTTTTATCGATGTATTGCGAATTGTTCCTTGGAT
>ERZ1034952.1895-NODE-1895-length-16268-cov-7.364892_pt1 | contig 16268 bp, 7 predicted proteins | sample MGYA00520625_ERZ1034952 | MGnify/ENA primary metagenome ERZ1034952 (study PRJEB33766, sample SAMN09781773) | gut metagenome | biome: gut microbiome | host: Homo sapiens | place: Madagascar | study: EMG produced TPA metagenomics assembly of the PRJNA485056 data... | reverse complement strand
GTTTAATTCATTTCCGAATCATTCGGATGAATTGGCGAATATTTGACTTTTTGAAAGGGATGATCTAATCGTGAAAAAAATCTTGAGCGGTATTTTAGCATTGCTTATGACCGCACCTACCGTGTGCAGTGCAGCGGTGAAGTTTACAACAGTTGATCCGGCGGAAGATATCATAAGGCTTTCGTGTGATACCGGGGCAGAAGATAATATAACTTTTATTGTACTTAATCCCGGTCATACATATGAGGATTATACAAGCGGTGACGAGGGGAAGAGAACGGAGTCTATTCGCTATATCGGGCTCGGAAAAAGTGAAAATGACGAAGCGCATGTTACCTTTGCTTTAAGCGGTGATGTAGGCGGTACATTTACAGCTTTTGCAAACGGTGAAAAACTTGAGTTTGAATATTATCCAATGGAACTTAAAAAGAAATTTTTATCCGACATGAAAAACGGTACAGAAACCGATATGGAGAAATTAATAAAAATATTCGGATTTTCGGACGAGGATATTTACAAAAAAGGAAATAAGGAAGATATTATTTTAAGGCTTTCCAAGAAAAAAGATTTTTCTGATGATGTTTCGGTGGTATATGACGAGTTATTTGAAGAAATTCTTCTTTCAGATTTTTCTTCCGGAAAAAGTGAAGCGGTTTTTGCAAACGGAAAATTATTATATGCGGAAAAACTCGGCATATCAGATATGGAAGAATATAATGATTATATTTCTCTTTTGAACAAAAACGGTTTAAAAGATGTTGAAAATAAACTTCTCTCAAAAAACTATTCATCTATTGCTGATTTTCAAAAAGAATTTAAAAAATCAATTTATTTTAATTTAATAATGAACTATAAAGATAATGGCTACGGTCACATGCAGGAGATTTTTGAAAAGTATTCTTCGGAATATAAGGATTACGGTGTTAATTTCCCGGCAAAGGAAAACAGAAGCGCTTATCAGGCGCTATTGGGAAGCGACGCTGAAACTCTTGAAGATATGGGCAAAAAACTCAAATCACTGCTCAGCCAGAAAAGCGACGGCAAATCTTCGGGAAGCAGTTCCGCCGGCAGCTCATCGCAAAATCACGGTGTATCGCAGAATACGGGCGGAAAAGACTTTGTAAATCCCAATGAAGATAAAGAAGATAATAAAAAACTATATTCGGATGTTGAGGATAGTTTCTGGGCCTTCGAAGCTATTAAAAATCTTTCGGAAAACAATGTTCTCACAGGCTATGAAAACGGAACATTTCTTCCTCAAAAAAGCGTTACACGCGCTGAGTTTTCAAAGATGATTTCACTCGTATTTAACCTTAAAGGCGGAACCGGCGCTTTTGATGATGTCTCGGATACCGATTGGTTTGCTCCTTATATACATGCCGCAGCGGATAAAGGTATAGTTTTCGGCTCAGACGGAAAGTTCAGACCGAATGATAATATCACGCGTCAGGATGCCGCGGTTATGATTTTCAGAGCATACAGCAAAACAAAGAAAACATCCGATTCATTTAAGGATGATAATGAAATATCGGAATATGCCAAAGAAGCCGTATATGACCTCAGCTCGCAGGGGGTAATTAAGGGATACGATGACAATACATTTCGTCCGCTTGCAAATTTAAGCAGAGCAGAAGCGGCTTCGCTCTTAAATGAAATTATGAAAGGAGAAAAATAATGCAAATAAAAAAACTTCTCTCAATCGTCATTGTACTTGCTCTTTGTTTCTCGCTTACCGTTGTTTCCGCAGCGGAAAACGAAAACCAACTTGAGTTTTTCAAGGCGTTTTCGCTTGTTGATTCCGGTACAGCTTCAAATGATGTGCTTACAAGAGGCGAACTTGCCAAAATATATTACAAACTGATGCTTAAAACTGATGAGATTCCCGAGGGTGACACCGTATCGCGTTTTACGGATGTTCCGGAATCTTTGGCATCTGTTGCCGAAGCCGTAAGCGGTGCCGGAATAATGACTGGAACAGGTGACGGTAAATTTGAACCCGATAAAAACGTTACATATATTCAGCTTATCAAAACAATGATATCATTTTTGGGATATGATACCGTTGCAAATTATTACGGCGGTTACCCGACAGGATATTATAACGAGGCATCTCTGCTCGGGTTAACAAAAAAAGCTCCGTCCGATTATAATTTTTATGTTACTTACGGCGGTGCGGAAAATGTTTTCAGAGCAGCGGTTAAAGCCGATATTATGCAAAATATAAACGGAAATCATGAAATTGTTGAAGGTAAAAATTATTTGTCTCTTTACTATGGAATACTCGAAAAAGACGGCATAGTTACAGAAGATAATTTCAGCGATATGGACAATAACAAATCCGATATTTACGGAAGAATACGCATAGATTCTGAACCGTACGATGTCGGCGAGGGCGCAAAAAACATAATATACGAGGGCGGTAAGAAGGTCAGAATTTTTTACACGCTTGAAGATGCAAGACCGTTTATATACTTCTACGAGCAGATACGCAATACCGAGACCATAATTAACGGTGAGGATATCACAAATGTTTCTTCGGACGCTATAGAGTATTACGACGGAAGCAAAACGACAAAAATCAAATATAATTCAAAAACAACCGTAATGTATAACGGCGCCGCGGTTGCAAGCTACAACAGCAGTATATTAAATCCGTTTGATAAATATGACGGATATATCAAAGCTATAGATAATGACGGCGACAAAATTGCCGACGTATTGTACATCAGCGCATATCAAAGCATGGTTGTTGGCTCCGTTCGCGGCGGAAAAGTTTATTCCAAAATCAGAACAGGTCAGTTTATCAATCTGAAAGAGCTTGGCGAAGCCGTTATAATAAACACTTATAACGAGCAGATCAGCAGCAGTGACATAGCAGTCGGGGATATTCTTACATACGAAACGGATTTAAGCGGCAAAGTAACAAAAGTCAATGTCACAATAGATGTCGGCGGAGGCATAATATCGGATGTGGAGACAAAAGCATCCGGAGAAATAGCATCGGTTATTATTTCGGGACGCTCTTACAGCTTCGGCAAGACGGCAAATCAAAGTAAAGATATATCCGATGTTCAGCCGGGCAAAAGTATTGTGCTTTACTTTAACCGTGACGGCAGAGTGGGTGATTTTGAAATTGAGGCTACAACGGGAGTGAAAACGGGCTACATCACCGCCGCAAAAAAAGATAAAGGAATAAGCGGAGTATACAGAGTAAAAATACTAACTTCAAAAGGTATATTCGAAACATTTGAACTTGCTGACAAAATCAGTATAGACAACGATAGTTTTAAACCCGAAGAATTTATAACAAAACTTGGTGTTGTGTCCTCAGGTGATATTGTAAGACAGGCCATTTTGTATACATTGGACGAAAACGGTAAACTTACGTCGGCTGTTTTGAGCGGCGGCGAAGGGCTGCACGAAGTGAAAGGGCTTGACGGAACAACGTCAATAACCTATAAAACCTCGATAAATTCCTTCAGGATGCAGGCTTACGCCGGATCCGACACGATTGTGTTTATCATTCCTCACGAGGAAAACCGTTCTGTTGACGAGGCGTATTCCGTAGAGGATTATTCTTATTTCGGAAACAGCAGCTATAAGGTGCTTGGTTATTCTTCAGAGAAAAATGACCCTCTTTTGAGCGTGGCAATTGTTGAAAGCGAAGCGGGAGCTGTTACGGATCTTGATTCGACAGGTAATTATCTTGCCGTTGATAAAATCGTAAAAGTTATTGATGATGAAGGCAATGTTGCTTTAAAAATTTACGGGGCAGGCAGATATAACGCAAATGAAACGAAAAATCATTCGTTTACGGTTTTAAATGAAAATGTTCTTAAAATAGGCAAAGACGGAAGCATGCCCGAGCAGGGAGATATAATAAAATATGCTGTTGACGTAACGGGCAAGATGTCTGCGGCAAAGCTTATTTTGGATAAATCCGAAAACAAGCTTTACGATATGCAGAATCCGAATTATCCGACATTCCCTGCAGACGGGTCAAGATATACCTACGGAAAAATAATCAAAAAAACCGGTTCGTATATTACGGCCGAGCTTATAAATACCGATTCGTCAAAGGTGACCGAAAGCTATCCTATTTACAGATTTGATACAAACGGAATATATTTTCTCTCGGATAATAAAGGTGACGGAAAATATACGGCGTTAAACGAGTCGTATATCTATGATTCGGAAACGTTCGGTGACGACGCTTCGTATGTTTTCACCTTTACAAGAGGTGAATGGTGGTATGGCGGCATTATATATACCGCGGAGTAAGGAGGAGAATATAAATGAAAAAATATTTTAAAATTTTAGTTTCTTTTATACTTGCGTGTACGCTTTTTACTTCGTCGGCCGGCGCTCTTGAGCTTACGTACAGCGAGAAGAAAAATCTCCCGGGGCTCGATCTCCCGATTGATGAATCTCTTATTGTCAAAAACGGAATTTTCGTAAAAGAAGCCGAGGATATGAATTACGGCAACGTGGGCAGATACATGGCGGATGCAAAAGGCTCGGGCGGCGCCGTGGTATCGATGCCTACAACACAGTGGTACATAGAAAAAACCACAAAAGACGATTTGTGGACGGATTTGTACATTGAAAAAGCCGAAGACGCCGGAAACTATCGCCTTTGGTACAGAGCAAGAACCACGCACACAGATTCGGGCTCGGTATGGCTTAATCCGAATACGGGCGTTTGGGCGGCAAACTATTATTCATCGCTTCGCGACGGTGAATATCGCTGGACATCGGCAAGAATAACGCTGCACGAAGGTAAAAACACCTTGGCGTTCCGCTCAAGAACATCGGGTATGATAGATAAGGTTATCGTAACAAACGACTTCGGCTTTACGCCCGAAGGCAAGGACGATGTGCCCATTTATATGACAGAGGAAGAAAAAGAGGCTTTGTGGCGCACATATTGGAAAGAGCCCGATCTTAAGCCGATTTCCGGTCACCCGAGACTTCTTGTCACGAAGGACTTTCTTCCCACTCTGCGCCAAAATATGCAAAGCGATGAGCTTTTGTGGATGAAAAACAAGTTTTATAAATATGCATATGAAGAGCTCAACTGTAAGCTTGATACCACAAAAGCCAATAACCACAACGCATTTCTTCTGACAAAGATTATGAGCCGCTGTCTGGTATGGCTTATGGGCGATGAAACAAATCCCGCTCATGCAAGACAGACGATAAATTACATGAAGGATTATCTTGAAACGGTTCGCACACCCGATGATACGGGCGATATAACGCGTTCAAGAGGTAATATTCTTTACACCGCGGCAATTGTATACGACTGGCTCTATTCTGAGCTGACGCAGGAGGATAAGGACTATTTCGTTGACAAAATGATAACGGTGGTTCTTTCAAAAGAAATCGGCTGGCCGCCGACGCATATGTCCGATATAAGCACACATGCCGGTGAGCAGGAAATATTCAGAGACCTTTTGGGCGCCGGAATTGCGATTTATGATGAATATCCGCTTCTTTACGATCTGGCGGCGGGCAGAATGTTTGAAAAATTTATTCCTGCGCGTAAATGGCTCAGAAACACAGGCAGATTCGACCAAGGTCACGACTATTCTCTCTGTCGAAGCTACTCCGAGCTGTGGGCTGATATGACAATGCAGAGAATGGGTTATCCGTCAATATATGACGGCGCCCTGCATAAAGCCTTAAAATACAGAATTGACGCGAGAATGCCTTACGGCGCTATGATACCGAACGGCGATATGTATTCTCTCACAAGATCAGAGTTTAAATTGTATTATTGCGATTACATTTTGACCATGTGTCTTGCCGGGAATATGTATAAAGACCCCAATTTAAAGCTTGAGTTTAAGAGATCCCAGTCAATTGCAAATATTGACGAATATTCACAGTTCTTCATTCTGCTCTTTACCGACCCCGAGGTTAAAACCGCGACGTGGGATAACTGGAATCTTGCAAAATACACAACTTATCCTCTTTCCGGTCTTATAGCAAGAACAAGCTGGCAGGAGGGATTTAACTCCGATGCCGCAATGGCAATGGTTGATATGCATGAGGTTTACGTAGGTGACCATCAGTTTGTCTACACCGGTGATTTTCAGGTGTACTACAAGGGTCTGCTTGCAATGAGAACGGGTACTTACAACCAGTCGAATATTCATAACGAGGGTTACAGCCACAGGGCAATTGCCGGTAACACAATGCTTTGCTATGACCCCGATGAAACGTTTAAAGCATCTTGGGGTAAGGATTCGCACCCCGTACAGAATGACGGCGGACAGAGGCTGCCTTATGACGGCGGAAGCGCAGTTATGTCTCTTGACGAGCTGCAAATTGACGAAAACAATATTTCTCAAAACAAGGAACTTGAAGTTGCAAAGAATGTAAAGCACTATATCGGTCCCAATACAGAAACACCCGAATTTTCTTATATTTCCGGTGATCTCACATCCGCATATACGGATAAGGTTACGGAATATAAGAGAGGAACCGTATTTATGGATCTCGATAACAGCGAGTATCCCGCAGCATTTGTGGTTTACGATAAGATGGAATCAAAGAAGGCTGACTTTAAAAAGGTATGGCTTTTGCACAGCGAAGAGAAACCCGAGGTTCACGGAACAACAACCGTTATAGAGCGTAAGCAAAACGGCTTCGGCGGAAGACTTGTAAATAAAACGCTTCTTCCTTCGGCGGGCAACAGCAAAATAGACGTTGTTGGCGATGAAGGCACGGCGATGTTTACGATTAACGGCTATAATTACGGTGTTCGCCAGGGGGCAATCGAAGCCGGCAAATACAGAATAGAGCTTTCTCCCAAGCTTGCACAGAAATCAGATACGTTCTTAAACGCAATGTACGTGACCGACGCCGGAAACACAAAAGAGCTTCCGATGTTGAAAGAGTCGCAGGGCTCATTTGTCGGAGTGACGGTAATGAATAAAACCGTGCTTTTTGAAAAGAACTTTGAAAACGTACAAAACAGCTTTACGCTCAATGTAAGAAATAACGGATATGACACAATGAGCGTTTTGGTAAACGGCGTTGCACCAGGTGTATGGACCGTAACAGGCAACGGAAGAACACAAAATATAGAAGTAACCGAGGACGGCTGTGCGCTTATGTTTAAAGGCGCTCCGGGAAAATACACAATTGCTAAGGCGGCTGAGGGAACAAAGGCTGACGAAATTACTTATGAAAAGATGAGCAAGCGTGCAATAGGCGATTTCCTGGTTTGGATGTCAAATCCCGAAAAGCCGAACACCAACAACGGCAACTATCTCTTCCTTGAAAAACCGACAAAGATTATTGACGGAAAAGCATATCTGCCGGCAGAGGCGCTGAAGGAATACGGTGCGTCGGTAACCGTCAGCGGAAATAATTTAACCGTTTCAACCGAGACGGGAACGGCATATATCACAGCCGATAATGCACAATACAAGATTGATGACAACTCGTATACCTTCAAGAGTGTTCCGAAGGCGCTCGGCGGCACCGTTTATGTAGACCCGACTGAGCTTTCGGATTTACTCGGATACAAGTTTACGTATAAGGGTGATTTGTCAAAAATACTGTATACGATTAAAAAGGAACAATAGTATGTTTAAAAAGATTTCCTGTATTTTGCTTGCGGCAGCACTTTTGCTGCCGCAGGCAGGAATCTTCGCCGATGAAAATTATTCTGCCGAGGCAACCGCACATTTAATGGTTTCTTCGCCGAAAATTACAATATCGACGAATTTTCCGAAACAGAAAAAAACACTTTTCGCGATTGCCGCAAGAGATGAAAAAGGGCAGCTGCTAAAGGTCAGGATTTCGGAAAAGCAAGTCAAGTCGGGAACGGACAAAACAATAATTTATCTTACGGACGAGTTTGTATCCTCGTTTGACATGAGAGCGTATGCATTTGAGCGCGATACGCTGTCTCCGTTAGTAAAAAAGATTGGAATTAAATTTGCCGACTCTGTAAAGAGAGGTTCAATAGTAATTGAAGCCGAGGACATGATTATTCCCAACACGCACGCAAAGCTCTATCAAGATGAAAAGCTTTCGGGTAATTACGGCGCATATCTTCCGACAACCATTTGGTATCCCGAGCAGACAACCTCCGACGATTTGAGGGCAACGTTTCTTTTACCTTCGGGTTGTGAGGAGGGCACCTACAGAATGTGGGTGAGAGCCGGCGCAAAAAATTCCGATGGCGGCAATTTCTGGCAGGATTTAAACTGCGGGAAGCTCACCGCCAGCTGGATAACGCATTATGTTGACGGAAATTATTATTGGGGATATTCGTCCATAGAGCTTCATGAGGGCGAAAACTATGTAGCCTTCCGAACCAGAACCCCTACCGTCATAGATAAGATTATTATAACAAACCAGCTTAATTTCAAGCCGACGGGCAGGGATGACGAGCCCGTTTACCAGACCGAGGAGGAGCAGGAGGCTGAATGGAGCAAGCTCTGGGCTCTTCCGCCCGTAAAGCCAATATCGGGGCATCCGAGGCTGTATTTAAATCCCGATAACATTGAGGAATTTAAGACAAACGCAAAAAGTCACGGCTATGCATGGATGCTCAATAAATTTTACGGATACGCGGACCATACTCTCAATACAAGCCTTGACACAACACTGTCAAATAACTATAATTCAATGACTCTTGTTAAAATAATGTGCAGGGCGCTTAAATACGTTTTGGGTGACGAAACCGACCCTGCGCACGCAGAGCAGACGATTTTGTATATGAGAGAATTTCTCGAAACCGTACGAACGCCCGATGATCAAGGCGATATAACAAGAGTAAGAGGAGATATTCTTGTAGGTGCGTCAATTGTCTATGACTGGTGCTATGACCGGCTTACCGATGATGATAAAGCCTTTTTCAAGAAGAAAATGATATCGCTTATCGCCTCAAAGGAAATAGGCTGGCCTCCGAAAAATATGTCAAGCGTTGCTTCTCACGGCGGCGAGCAGGAAATTTTCAGGGATTGTCTCGCGGCAGGAATTGCCTTGTATGATGAATATCCGCTGCTTTACAATATGGCGGCGGGGAGAATGTATGAGGAAATGATACCGGCAAGAATGTGGCTTCGCTCCGCAGGGAGATTTGACCAAGGTCATGACTATGCAGAGTGCCGCGCTTATTCCGAGCTTTGGGCTGACATGACAATGCAGAGAATGGGTTACCCGTCAATTTACGGAAATATCGGTTCAAAGACTATGAGGTGGCTTATATATTCGAGAATGCCTTACGGAAATATGATAGCAAACGGTGATATGTATTCGCTTTTGTCGACAAATCACGAGAAATATTACTCAAATTATCCTCTTGCGATACTTCTTGCGGCTTCGCTTTATAAAGACCCTTATCTTATGGCAGAGTATAACAGGCGAATCTCAACAAGAACCATGGGGGAGGACTGGCAGTTTTTCCATCTGCTGTTTTACGATTATTCCGTTACAGCAAAAACGTGGGACGATCTGCCGCTTTCGAAATATTCCTCGTACCCGCTTTCGGGCATATCCGCGAGAACGAGCTGGCAGGAGGGCTTTAATTCCGGCGCTGCGATGGCGTTTATGGATATGCATGAGGTCTTTATAGCCGACCATATGCATAAATACACGGGTGATTTTCAGATTTACTATAAAGGCTTGCTTGCAATGAACACGGGAACGTATAATTCCTCCGTTCAGCATAACGAGGGATACAGTCACAGAGCCGTGTCGGCAAACACAATGCTTGTATACGACCCTGCCGAAACGTTTAAACCAGGCTGGAGCAATGTAACGGTGCCAAACGACGGCGGTCAGCGATTGCCTTACGATAAGGGCGCCTCGGTAGGAAAGTTTACGGAGTTTCAGGTGGATTCCTCCGGTAAATCAAATAATAACGAGCTTACCGTTGCCGAAAATGTAAAGCATTATATAGGTCCTAACGTAAAAACCCCGAAAATATCTTATATTTCGGGAAATCTTGAAAAGGCATACACTTCAAAGGTTTCAAAATATGTAAGAAGCATGGCGTTTATAGACTTAAATGACAGTAAATACCCGGCAGCCTTCATAGTTTACGACAAAATTGAGTCAAGCAATGCCTCGTTTAAGAAAACATGGCTTTTGCACTGCCAGGAGGCGCCCGGCACCAGGGATAACAGAACCGTTATAGAAAGAACCAAAAACGGTTTTTCGGGCAGACTTGTAAATAAAACTCTGCTGCCGCAAAATATTGATATCAACGTTGTCGGCGGCGATAACAACCAGATGTTTGAAATAGGCGGATTGATGATGAAGCCTACGCCAAACACCGTTGAAGGCGGTAAATACAGAATAGAGATATCCCCGAAGGAAAGCAGAAAATATGATGAGTTTTTAAATGTGATGTATGTTACAAACGCCGGAAACCTGACCGATCTTGAATCGGAGAAGCTTGAAACAACCGATTTTGTTGGTGTAAGGATAAAAAATAATACACTGTATTTTTCAAAAAAAGATGATCCGATTGAAAAACCCTTTGGTGTCTCAAGCGGCGGCGGCACACTTTTTGTTGCGGGGCTTGCTCCCGTAACATGGCAGGTGTCAACTCCTGACGGCACGGTTTATGTAAGGCCCGACAGCGATTCAGAATGTATTTACCTTGAAGGAAACGCAGGTACGTATACATTTATACCTGGCGCCGCAAACGCGCCTACAATTATAAAGTATGACGAGACGGTAAAGCCAAAAATCGGAGACTTCTTTGTAAGAAAGCAGACAAGTGATTACTTAGGCTCCTTCTTAAAGCTTGACACACCGACAAAGCTTTATAACGGCTTGCCATATATTCCGGCAGAGCTTCTTTGTGAGTTTGGCGCTGAGGTTTCGCAAAACGGCGATAAAATCACTGTTACGGCAAACGGAAAAACCGCCGTTCTCACATTGAACAAAATAACGTATGTTGTTGATCGCATAGGTAAAAGGCTTGCATATCCGCCGGTTAAAATAGGCGATGTCAATTATATTTATTATTCGGCTCTTGAAGACTTTTTGGGATATACATTCAATTACCGTTCAGGCATTGTAACGGCAACAAAAAAATGAAAGGATGAAAGCTATGAAAAAAAATTTAGTATCCGCAATTCTCTCGGCGGCGCTTCTTTTTACCGCGGCTGCGGCTGATTCGTTTTCCGTTGAACCCACAGAGCCGTACAAGGTTCCTTATACGGGAATATCCCCGACGCAGTATAACAGCGTTGCCGGCAACAACTTTAACGGCAAAATCTCCCCGTATAAAACCGGAAATTACTCCGGTGCGGAGCTTCGCTGGGTTGAAGGTGTTGACGACGGAGATGTTCCTGGCGGCGACGCGCCGTGTATCAAGTACACAAACGGGAAAACATGGGCAGAGAGCGCCTACGGCGAAAATAACGGATTTTGGCTGTTTTACTACTACGGGAAAAGAATACCCGATTGCACCGAAGGACAGCGTTTTGTAAACGAGTTTGATGTAAAGTTTGATACAAATACAGACGCACTTTTGTGGTATGCATCATATATTCCGCTTTGGGGAGCAAACAACACAACTATCGAGCAGTACACTTTATTCGGCGCGGACGGAAAGCTTAAAGATACCGATTACAGCTATCCTGTCGGAGAATGGATTCATGTTAAATTGATTTATAATCCTGCAGACGGTAAATATAACGTTGCCGTAACCGACAGCACGGGTGAATACAGCTATGTTAAATACCGCAACGATAAAAATGCCGGCTGGGTGCCGAACTACGGAAGAATAAACTTTACCGTACATCAGGTGACAGAGAAAGCCGCCGGCGAGGAAACGGCGGGCGTTGCATTTGATAATTTCAAGATTTATAAAATTGAAACTCCGTCAAACGGCTTGATTTATTCACCCTCGGATAACGAAACGATAAGCGACTTGTCAGGGAATGATTTTTCCGCCAATGTATCGGACGCCGACGAGGTTGTATTCAAAATTGACGGCAAAACCGTAAAAACCTTTGATTCTCCCGACAGAGCGGCGTACACCTATTCGTATTCTACCGATTTGTTCGGCGAGGAAAGCGGCGAAAAGACATTTTCGGTATTTTCCGTAAAGGACGGAAACGAGACGCTGCTGTCGGAACGGAAATTCAATTTTGAAGCCAAATGCAAGTGGAATGTTAAAATAAATGACGCTGAGTTTAACGTTCCCAAGCCCGGTGAAAAGCTTTCCGTTACGGTGCGGCTCAAATCCAAGAAGGAAACCTCTTCGTTTATAGCTGTCTGCGCGTATGACAAAAACGGCGGTCTTTGCGCGGTAACCACAAAGAACGTAGCCGACTCCGAATGTAAGGCAGAGCTTGATATTCCCGAAGCTTTTTCGGATAACGCATATATTTACCTTTTTGAGTCACCCATGGAAATCGCGGATTTCCTTAAAATAAAATAATATTTTCAAAAGAATGAAAGGTGGTTACAAAATGTTAAAATCAAGAAAACTAATGGCGCTGATAGTGGGGTTGCTGATGGCAGTGTCCCTCTTGTCTGTTCCGAACATCGCCTCGGCGGCAGACAACATCGTTCCTACCTCACCGTTTAAGATTCCTTACACCAATATGAATCCTTCGCTTTACAACAGCCTTGAAGGAAATAATTTTAATTCCTCGATAGTTTTTGCAAATGCACAAACAGAAATGACAGGAATTGAGCTTCGCACAACCGAGGGAACGCCCGACGGTGCTACCCCCGCCGGAAACGCAGCATACTTAAAATACACAAACGGCGATGTGTGGATGGAGAGTGCTTACGGGGAATCTAACGGGTTTAATTTTTTGGTTTACACCGGCGGCAGCAGACTTCCCAACTGCAATCCGGGCGAATTGTTTGTAAATGAATTTGATTTAAAGTTTGATACAAATACAGACGCGCTGTTATTCTATACGGCATGGATTCCTTTCTGGGGCGAAAACAAGACTGTTGCTGAGCAGTATACTCTTTTTGACGCTGAAGGAAAGCTTAAAGGAACCGATTACAGCTATCCTGTTGGAGAATGGTTCCATTTCAAGATGAAATACAATCAGGAAAACGGAAAATTTGACGTAACCGTAACAGATTCCAAAGGAGATCATAACTTTAAGCTTACACGTAACGCCGCAAACCCGGGCTGGGTGCCCGATGGCTACGGCAGAATGAACTTTGCGCTTTACCAGGTAAGAGAAAAAGCCGCCGGTGAGGAAACGGCAGGCGTTGCATTTGACAATTTCAAGGTGTACAAAGAGGTTGCTCCCTCAGACGGATATATCTTTTCGCCTTCGGGAAGCTATAAGTCTTTAAAGAATCTTAAGCTTTCAGCCTCCGTTGCCGATGCTGACGCCGTTAAGTTCTATATTGACGACGCCGAAGTAAAAACCTTTACCGCCCCCGGCAGCGGACAGTATACCTACACCGAAACTGTGGATTTATCATCGCTTTCCGCAGGTACTCACTCCTTTAAGGTTGTAAAGGTTAACGGCAAGCTTGAGACAAAGCTTTCCGAAAGCTTATTCTCTTACACGCCGTATTTCCAGAGTAAAATTACGGTTATATCACCAACTGCATGGGAGTTAACAGAAGGATACAAGGCTCGTGTTGAGGAATATAGAACCGACTCTGACGGCAATATACTCGCTGGGCCTAACTCTATGAAATATGCATGGTATCCCGAAGGAACATATAATTTTAATGATGCATCTGCTTTTTCTAACCGCCTGTGGACTTATGAACTGAAAAATAAAAATGTGTATTTTGAACGTAGAGATATCGGAAGAAGCGGAGACTCAAATGACTATTCATTTTCTTTAAAATTTAAAGGGACGGACACAACATGGGTAGACGACGATGGTTTATTGATGACTTACGGTTCATCCGGAGAAAATACGCTTCTTTCAAGAGACGGCGGAATTATAAGCTTTGAATTTGACCTGTTTCTCGGCACAACCGAGGACGCATTCGGTCTTAATCTGCCTCTCTGGCACGGCACGGTTGAGGGTGCGGTCAGTTCAAGCTCAACATGGATTTTCGGACCCGACGGCAAAATCACAGGAACCGATGTGCCCTACAGCGCAAATAAATGGATGCACCTTAAAATGGAATATGATTTTGACAACGATCTCTGGAATGTATGGTTTACAAACGAAGGAGAGCCCGAGCAGCATGTTGTAACCGACGTTCCCGCTGCATCGAATATCTGGGCACATACCAGAAAGTGGGACAGAACAACGTATCTTCTTCAACAGAGAGTTAAAAAAACTACCGATGAAGCCGGCGCGGTTGTAAACCCCGCTTACATGAGGATTGACAATTATTCGCAGAAGAGATTTGAAAAGTTCCCTGCGTTTTCAAATGTTTCTTACACCGAGGGCGGCGAACAGGTTTTGACTGCCTCCGAACTTCAGATTTCCGATAAAGCGGACAAAGCCGTTTTAACTCTTGACAGGGATATGGACGAAATTTTGTCTTCCGATGTAAGCCTTAAAATAAACGGCGAGGAAAAAGACAAAAACGTAACATTTGATAAAGCAAGCAAAAAAATCACTGTTTCTTTGCCTGCCGATATTAAAGACGGAGATAAAATTGACATTTCGCTGCTCGGCACGGCAAAAGCGCACAAGGTTGAAAACAACAAAATTCTCGATGACGGCTCACATGAAACTATATCGATAAGCTTAGGCGCCCCCGTTTCTGTGACATTAAATGTTGTATCGTCCGACGTATTTGTTAAAAACCTTAACATCGACAAGGCAAAAGCCGCGGTTGAAGTTTGGAACGGCTCCGGCAAGCAGATAGACAACGCTGTCTTGGTTGTTGCGGGATTTGACGGCAACCGTCTTGCTTCCATAAGCTATACATCAATTTCCGAAATCACAACGGGAAGCAATAAGTACAACGTTGATATGACTGCCGACTGCACCGGTCTTTCAACAAAAGCGTTTATTTGGAACGCAAACACAGATAAATTTATGCAGCCTTTGGAAACTAACTAATCTGCAAAATAGAGGGAAAAAGAGGCTGTAGAAAAAGCCTCAGAGTGAGTGTGACAAAATATATTTTTTTGCCGCACTCACTTTTTGTTAAAAAACTATTGCATAATAATTCAATCTGTGTTATACTTATTCATTATAGATACAAAGGAGCAAAAAGATGAAGCATTTAATAAGTTTACATGATCTTTCAAGTGATGAGATATTTGATATTCTTAAACTGGCTGCAAAATTAAAAGATGAAACTAAAAGGGGAATTGAACACCATCTTTTAAAAGGAAAAACCCTCGGTATGATTTTCACCAAATCTTCAACCAGAACAAGGGTTTCTTTTGAGGTTGGAATGTATCAGCTCGGCGGATATCCGCTTTTTCTGAGCTCAAACGATATTCAGCTCGGAAGGGGAGAAGGTATTTATGATACTGCAAATGTTCTTTCCAGATTTCTTGACGGAATTATGATAAGAACATTCGACCATAAAGATGTTACCGACCTTGCAAAATACGGAACAATTCCGATTATAAACGGGCTTACGGATTTGCTTCACCCATGTCAGATTCTTGCTGACCTGCTTACAATTTCGGAGCATAAAGGCAAGCTTGAAGGATTAAAACTTGCTTATATCGGAGACGGAAATAATATTGCGCACTCTCTCTTATACGGCTGCGCCAAAGTGGGTATGAACATTGCCATAGGTTCGCCGAAGTCTCATTCCTGCGACAGCGAGGTTGTTCAAAATGCAATTTCCGATGCCAAGAAGACAGGCTCGGAGATTCTTTTGACGGAAGATCCTGCTGAAGCCATAAAAGACGCCGATGTTGTTTACACGGATACATGGTGCAGCATGGGTCAGGAAGCGGAAAAAGCCGAGAGAATAAAGATTTTTAAAGATTATACGATAGATAAAGAACTTTTTGCAAAAGCTAAAAGCGATGCTGTTTTTCTGCATTGTCTCCCTGCATACAGAGGATATGAAGTAACGGAAGATGTTATAGACGGACCAAACTCTGTTATATTTGATGAAGCCGAAAACAGACTTCATGCACAAAAAGCCGTTTTGGTAAGATGTATGGGTTAATTTAGTCTGAGATATTTTAAGAAAACCTGCCTAAAGTCATAAACTTTGCAGGTTTTCTTTTTTTGTTTTTCTGAATTCACGCGGTGTAATATTCATCTTTTTTTTGAAAATATCGGTAAAAAAATTTACATCGTCATATCCCACACTTTGGGCTATATCAATTATTTTTTTATTTGTATTTACAAGTAATCTGCAGC
>ERZ1034952.1892-NODE-1892-length-16276-cov-27.019481_pt1 | contig 16276 bp, 9 predicted proteins | sample MGYA00520625_ERZ1034952 | MGnify/ENA primary metagenome ERZ1034952 (study PRJEB33766, sample SAMN09781773) | gut metagenome | biome: gut microbiome | host: Homo sapiens | place: Madagascar | study: EMG produced TPA metagenomics assembly of the PRJNA485056 data... | reverse complement strand
AGTCTGCATCGTAGGCATTTCCTTCGCCTTCATCTCCCTGATGATTTCACTGAGCCATAAGAAATAAGAAAAAGAGGATGTATTATAAGTCACATCCAATACGCCCTGAAAGGGCAGAAGCTCCTAGCCCAGGGTAGCACCCTGGGTAATATTGGCAAAAAGCAAAGTCGCCCTGAAAGGGCAAAAGCTTTTCAATTTCAAAGCTTTTGCCCTTTCAGGGCGACTTTTTGTATTTGTTCTAAAACCCAGGGCGCTGCCCTGGGCTAGGAGCTTTTGGGCTTTCAGCCCGTCCTCGGTTGCCATTATCTGGACTTATGACACACCCTTCTTTTTACATTTTCTCCTCTCCATACATCTCTTTCCACCAGCTGCCATCATCCTGCAGCCACTTGGCAAACCATGCGAAGATGGTGTTCTGCCACTTGATGCGCTTTTCATAATCGATGATGTGATGATCCTGACCATCTACCAGAACCATCGCTGTTGGACAGCCAAGAAGCTTCAAAGCCGTATAGAGCTGAATACTCTCTCCCACAGGCACATTATTATCGGCTGTTCCGTGCACGAAGAGCAATGGAGTATGAATCTTGTCAGCATTATAGAGCGGACTCTGATCTACGAAGAGATGCTTGTTGGTCCAAGGATACTCGTTAGCCATGGAAACCTCGCTGTAGCTGTAACCCCAATAGCCTTCGCCCCAATAGCTGGTATGATCGCTGATGCCTGCATGAGAAATGGCTGCGGCAAAGAGATCGGTCTTGGTCTGAAGATACTGAGTCATAAAGCCACCGTAGCTGGCGCCGATGCAACCAATCTTCTTGCGGTTTACGAAACTATGCTCATCGCAGAAAGCCTGGGTGCTGGAGATAATATCCTCTGCCACTCCCTCGCCGGCAGTATCCACGTGGCGGGCAGAGAACTTCTGACCGAAACCAGTAGCACCGCTCGGATTCACTACCAGCACCACATAACCCATCGCAGCATAGACATGATGAGGATAGCGGCTCTGGAACATACGGGTGGTAGGACTGCAACCGCCATAGTAGTTCACCACCATCGGATACTTCTTGGAAGCATCGAAATGAGGTGGCAGATAGTAACGGCAGCAAAGAGTGTCGCCACGGGAATTCACGAAGTTCCAAGCCTTGCACTCGCCCAGCTCGATGTCTTTCAGCAGGCGGGCACTGAGATCATCTACGAGCAGCGACTTCTGCGCCTTGGTGCTCATCTTGTAGAGTCGGTCGGCATTGGAAGCGCTCTGTCCTGAGAACGCCATTTCCGGAGCAGCCGCTGCGATGGAGAAGCTCTTGATGTTCTCCTCCGGAGTCTTGAGCAAAGTAAACTTACCCGACTTAGGGTTCAGTTGGAAGAGATGCATACAGTCTTTATCCTCGGCTGTGAAGTAAATATTGCCATCCGCCTTACTCCAATCCACGCTCTGCACGTTAGGATTGAAATCCTTGGTCATCGGGCGAACCTTCTTATCCGCCAGGTTCATCAGATAGAGCTGGGTGTCAACCATACTAGGAGTCTGTCCCTCCTCCACATTCTTTCCAATTCCATCGAAAGCCTCAGGCGAACCGGTAACGAGAATACTCTTGCCGTCTGGCGAGAACTGGGCACTGTTCAGGAATTCACCCTTCTCTACCAGCGCCTCAACACTCATATCGTTCAGATCGAGACGATAGAGGGAGTTGAGAGTAGTAGGACGCTTGGTAAGGCGCTCCTCGCTCTTGCCGATGAGCAGATAGCGGGAATCTGCGGAAATATCGTTGAGATAAACATTGTGGTAGCCGAAGGTAAGCGGCTGGAGAATGCCTGAAGCCAGATTATACTTAGCCAGATAGCTACGGGTTCTCCATCCTGGCTGGCGGTCATCTGGTTCTTTTACATCGTACACCTGAGGGTCCTTCTTTCTGCCTTCCTCATAGAGCGTATAGATGAGCGATTTCTCATCTGGAGTAAACTGGAACCATCCCTCAGGAATGTTTGCCGCCAGTACTTCTCGCTCCATATTCATCGGATTGATGGTAATGAGCTGCACCTCGCCATCAGCCTTTCCTTCGCCGGCGATGGAACTGTCGCTCGCCTTCTCGGTAAAGTAGAGTTTGTTGGTGCGAGGCATCCATCTTACACTTTCTTCAAAAGAAGCAACCACCTTGTTGGTCTGGCTGTTTCTCAATTCATTGACGCTATGGTTCTTGCCCTGACGATCCACCCAAGTCTTGCTCACGATCATGAACTTGCCGTTTGGCGACATCTGAACGCTCGCATAGTTAGGCATGCAGATTACATCGTATATATTAAAGGTACGCTTGGTGCTGGCAGAAGATTCGCCCACGCTCAGCTGCTTGCCGTCTGCCGCAGTAATGCTGATCTTGAAATCCTGATCAGCTTTCTTTTCTGAAGAAGATGATTTTTCTGATGCATTCTTTTCAGAAGCGGAAGCATCGGCTGATGAAGCGGTGAGGTACTTGATGACTACGGTATGAGTAGAAGGCATCAGGACAGTCTCCGCCTTATCGCCATTCACTTTCACCTGCTCTCCATCCACAAAGAGGCGATACTGCTTCAATCCCTTCACCTCGATGGTAGCCTGGGTACGGCTGGTGTTCGAAATGGTGAACGAAGCCAGGTGGAGAGCATTCTGCTTGCTATCAGCCAGGAGCTGAGAAGCAGCCACCTCCTTACCATTATTCAATAAGGTAAACGAGAGCGGCGAGTCGAGCACACCCTCCATCGAGAATTTCTCACCCTTCACATTCACGCTATCCGCCATCCAAGGGGTTGCTACAGGATAAGGACCTGCATGTTTCAGCTTCTGCACTTCGATGGTCTCGGCAAAGGCAGAAAGCGATGTTCCGAGCGAAGCACAGAGTGCTGCACTAAACGTAAGAGCCCGGAGGCTCATTTTAGTTGATTTCATCATAACTGATTTATATTTTTATTCTGATTTTTCTATTTCGCTGCGAAATTACAAAATAAAGTTGAGATAAACGAATGAATGGCTTACATTTTATGCTTTTTGCAGGGTTTCTGATAAATTTATGTTATTTCAACGTTAAGTACAGCTTTCAGAAAGTTATTGTTGGGTTAAACCCCTCCCAGAGTCATTGCCAGTCCAAAAGAATCTATTATCTTTGCATCGTCAAACAAACAAAAAGGCAAAAAGATAGTCAATAAACAAGGATATTCAAACACGAAGAATATGAATAAGAAAAATATGATTTTGATGAGCACTCTGCTCGTCTGCTCGCTCGAAAGTTTCGCACAGAGCGATGCTGAGGTCACAGATTCCCTCTGGAAAGACGTGGATCTCAACGCTGTTACCGTGGTTGCATCCAAACCACTGGTAAAAATGGAGACCGACAAGATGACCTACAACGTGCAGCAGGATGCTGACGCCAAGGCTTCTACCGTTCTCGATATGCTGCGCAAGGTACCGATGGTTACCGTGGATGGACAAGATAACATTACCGTAAATGGTTCATCCAGCTTCAAGGTGTATGTGGATGGAAAACCCAACCCGATGTTCTCAGCCAACCCTTCGCAGATTTTCAAGGCAATGCCGGCTACCATGGTCAAGAACATTGAGGTAATCACCAATCCGGGAGCCAAGTATGATGCTGAAGGTACGGGAGGCGTGCTTAACATCGTACTCAACAAGCAAGCCGTGAACGGCGGCGGAGGCAGCGATCTCAGCAATGGCTATAATGGCAACATCAGTGCTGCTGCCGGTAACCAGACGCAGCGCATCTCCGCCTTCATCAGCGGACAGCAGGGCAAGCTTACCTACAGTGCCAACGGAATGTACAATCATCAGCGAATGGATGGAACCACCATCTCCTTCGACCGAATCCAGAAGGATGGAAGCACGATGAACTACTATCAGAATTCGGAGATGAAGCAGCCGTTCTCCATGGGCAACATCAGCCTGAGCTACGAACTCGATTCGCTGAGCAACATCAGTGCCACGGCTGGTCTGACCACCTTCAACCAGAAGATTACGGGTCACCCTCTCACGAAGATGGCAGGCGGAATCTACGGCGAAGGATTCGAATACGGCAATGAGATGAAGCAGGATATGGGCAACACCTCCTTCAACGGAAGTCTCGATTATCAGCGATTCTTCAACAAGGAGCGCACGAACTATCTCATCCTCAGCTATCTTTTCAGCACCAACCCTTCTCACACCGACAATTATACGTTCTACGACGATATCAGTCATGTGACGGCTCTCCAGCTCAACGACCTGCTCTCGAAGAGCAAGACACGCGGAACGGAGCATACGTTTCAGGCAGACTTCACCCATTCGCTCAGCGCCACCCAGCGCCTGAACTTCGGAGCCAAGTATATTGCCCGCATCAACAAGAGCGATTCCCGCTACTACGACGTGGCTGCAGACAAAAGCGAAACGCTGAATCCTGCCAACAGTATGGAGTATAAGAACACCCAGAACATCCTGGCTGCCTATGCTGAATGGAAAGGAAACTTCGGAAAGATAGGAACCATGCTGGGAACCCGATACGAACAGACCTGGGAGAAAGTGAAATTCGAGCAGGGCAAGGGCGACAACTTCGACAAAAACTACGGTAACCTCGTGCCGAGCGCCAGCCTCTCCTACAGCATCACTCCGGGAGTGAATCTCGGTGTGAACTACAGCATGAGAATCACCCGTCCGGGAATCACCTATCTCAATCCTTATGTAGATCGCAGTGATCCTACAGCCATCAGCTATGGTAATACAGACCTCGACGTGGTGAAGTCGCATCAGTTGAATATGGTGTTCAATTATTACAACCCACGATTCATCCTGAGCACGACCCTGGGCTATGGATTCTGCAACAACCAGATAGAACAGTATTCGTTCATCGATGCAGACAATCTGCTCAACACCACCTACGGCAATGTTTCGAAGACTCGCAACGCCAGCCTGAACGTCTTTGCCAACTGGCTGGTGTTCAAGAAGACGAGATTGATGCTGAACGAGAGTCTGAGCTACAATGATTTGCGAAGTGAAGTATTGGGATGGAAGAATCATGGCTGGAACAGCAGTACGATGATCAATCTGCAACAGACACTTCCTTGGGAGTTGCAATGGACAGTAGGAAGTATCATTCAGAGCAAACAGCACAACCTGCAAGGCTATCAGAGCGGAATGTCATTCTTCTACTCCACCCTCTCCAAATCCATCATCAAGGATAAGCTGGACTTGAGTCTGATGTTCCTCACACCAACCGACGACAAACTCAACATCAAGCAGAAGACCATGGGTTCAGACTATGTGCAGAATATGACGGAGAAGGTGCCTCTGCGCCAGATCAGTCTCACCCTTACCTGGAAATTCGGCAACACCAAGAAGCAATTCCAGCAGGCGAAATCCAACATCAAGAACGATTTCCAGGAAGAAAAGCAGGGAATCCAGACGGGTGGTATGAGTGGAAACTAACAAGGCCAAAAACAATAGGAAACATAGAATAGAATAAACAATACACTCTCTCGAACGAGTTGCAATGCATAAAAAAAGCATTCGCAACTCGTTTTTTTATGCAATCTATTGTCTATTTGATTTCTTTTTTGTACTTTTGCAAACAAAATATCACATAAAATCATAAAAGAATGAAGAAACAAACGCAAGCCATTCATTTGGAATACGAGCGCCGCGATGCTTACGATTCGCTGAGCGTTCCAGTATATAACACCCTTGCCTACGAATTCGACAATGCTGCCGTCATGGCAGAAGCATTCACCGACAAGATCAAGGCACCTGATTACTCCCGCGTGGAGAATCCTACGGTAACCAACCTGGAGCGCCGAGTGGCAGCCCTCACCGATGCAGCCCACACCACAGCCTTCAACTCAGGAATGGCGGCAATCAGCAATACTTTCATGTCCTTGTCAGCACAGGGCAAGAACATCGTTACCTCGAAGCATCTCTTCGGTAACACCTATGCGCTGCTCGTGGCTACTCTGCGCCGTTTTGGTGTAAAGGTCCGCTTGCGCGATTTAACCAATATCGAGGAGGTACGTGAGGCCATCGACGATGACACCTGCTGCGTATTCCTGGAAATCCTGACCAACCCACAGTTGGAGGTTGCCGATCTGAAAGCCATTTCGGAAGTGGCTCACGAGAAGAATGTTCCGCTGGTAGTGGATTCTACCGTGATTCCTTTTACACAGTTCTCGGCTAAGAATCTGGGAGTAGATATTGAGGTGGTTTCCAGCTCTAAATATATAAGTGGTGGTGCTACTTCGCTCGGCGGTCTGGTCATCGACTACGGAACTCCTTATAACGGCGATTTCGCCAAGCGTCTCTATGGAGAAATGCTCTTCAACTTCGGCGCCTACATGACTCCACAGGTAGCTTATATGCAGACCATCGGACTCGAAACGCTCGATGCACGCTATCGTGTTCAAAGCGGCAATGCCCTGGAACTTGCCAAAAAACTGCGCACCCTGCCTCAGATTCAGTATGTAAACTATGTAGGTTTGGAGGATAATCCTTACCACGAGTTGGCGCAGCGCCAGTTTGGCAAGACGGCGGGAGCTATGATCTGCATTGATTTGGAAAGCAAGGAAGCCTGCTTCAACTTCCTCAACAATCTGAAGCTCATCCATCGTGCCACCAATCTCTTCGACAACCGTTCGCTCGCCATTCATCCGGCAAGCACCATCTTCGGTGCATTCTCCGAGAATATGCGCAAGTCGATGGATGTAAAAGACACCACCATCCGCCTCAGCGTAGGTCTGGAGGATGTGGATGATCTCTTCGAAGACATCAAGCAGGCGGTTGATAATTTATAGTAAACTCAAGTTTCGCAAGTGGTTTAAGTACGGGCTGAAGGCCCAAAAGCTCATAGCCCAGGGCATCGCCCTGGGTATAATGGCAATCAGTAAGGCGCCCTGTAAGGGCAAAAGCTTTGTATATTGCCCGGTATTTAAAGTTAAAGATTAAAAAAAATGTACGATTTCGATAAGATCATAGACCGTTCGGGCAGCGACGACCTGAAGCATGGCGCCCTGCTGCCCCGTTGGGGACGAGATGATCTGCTGCCACTCTGGGTAGCCGATATGGATTTCGAGACCCCATCTTTCATTACAGATGCCCTCAAGGCAAGATTGGAACACTCTCTTTTCGGCTACACCATGGAGCCGGAAGATTATCTGCCCAGCATCATCGACTGGGTGCATGACCACCACCAGTGGGATGTGAAGCGAGAGTGGATCCGCTTCATTCCAGGTATTGTAAAAGGTATCGGACTCGTGGTGAATGTCTTCACCCGTCCTGATGAGAAAGTCATCATCCAGCCACCCGTTTATCACCCATTCCGCCTCACTCCAGAGGGCAACGGCAGAGAGGTGGTCTTCAATCCGCTGAAGATGAAGGAGGATGGATATTACGAGATGGACTTCGAAAACCTGGAGAAAATCTATGATGAGAAGTGCAAGATCCTGATTCTCTGCAATCCTCATAATCCGGGCGGTATTACCTGGAGCAAGGAAACCCTGCAGCGACTTGCCGACTTCTGCTACGAACATCATCTGCTCGTTATCAGCGATGAGATTCATGCGGACATGGCTCTGTTCGGACACAAGCACATTCCATTTGCTTCGGTTTCCGACAAGGCGCGCAACATCAGCATCACCTTCCAGGCTCCTTCCAAGACCTTCAACATTGCTGGAATCGTAAGCAGCTACGCCATCGTTCCAAACGAAGAAATCCGCAGGAAATTCTATCCTTGGCTGAGTGCCAACGAACTGGATGAGCCAACCCTCTTCGCTCCAATCGCCACCATCGCCGCTTTCCGCAAGGGTGAGGAATGGAGAAAGAAGATGCTTGCCTACATAGAAGACAACATCCGATTCGTAGAGGATTACTGCCGCGAGCACATTCCAGGCATTCGTCCGTTGCGTCCACAGGCTTCCTTCCTGGTCTGGCTCAACTGCCGAGACCTGCATCTCTCCCACGATGCGCTTCTCGATTTATTCATCGACAAGGCGCACCTGGCGCTGAATGATGGTGAAATGTTCGGTCCTGGCGGCGAAGGCTTCATGCGACTGAACGTAGCAACTCCTAGAAGCATTCTCAAGCAGGCTTTGCAACAGCTGGAAAAGGCTGTAGCCCAACTCTAGAGTATTAAGAAAAGCTTTTGCCCTTACAGGGCGACAAGTTAAAATCCATCACAAAACCCAGGGCGAGTGCCCTGGGCTATGAGCTTCTGCCCTTTCAGGGCGTATGGAGCTTACCGACGAAAGTCCTATCAATCAATATAAAAAGATATAATGATTTAATGGTGAGAGGAAGACCTTTATTCCTCCTCCATTAAGTCACGTATCAGTTTGATTTCGTAATAATCAATGCCGGTTCCCAATGCTTCCTTGATTTCGCTGAAATGCTCCATCTCGGGATGAGCCTCCATGAATTCACGGATTTTCTTTTCGTGGACACTAGAAATCAACGCACGCAATCCAACCTTTCCTTCCTTTACGTATGAGGTAAGATGACCGATGATGGTGCCTTTGGTAAAGCCACGTTCTGCAGCAATCTGATCCACAGTCATACCCTGCTGGTAAAGATTGAAACTCACCTCCTTGGTTGGAATCTTCGGTTCCTTCGGCTCATTCGATTTCTTCGATTTTCTGGCTTTTCTACCAGAACCATAACCGGCACTTGAAGACGCACCTTCGCCCATTTCATCCAGCAGCATGAACTGAGCCTTCTTCTTCAGATAATCAGTCACCGTAAACACAGCGCTGCGCTCGTATTTCAAAAGACGTTCCTTCAACTTCACATCCTCAGAAAAGACAGAGAAGCGGTCCTGGAACTGTTTCTTTGCTACCTTATTATCCGTATCGAGATTCGACTTTCTGATCAAATCGCTCAGAATACCTATCTTATCAAAGAAATACTCAGCACCCTTGTGAATACGCTCCTGCAGTTCTGCCTGAAGGATATCAGGATTCTGGGAAAGCATGCGGGTATATTGCAGACGGAACTTATCCGAAACACCAATCAGACTCTTCAGCACTACCTGCAACTTCTGATACTCGCTCACCACACGAGGATATTTGCTGTTGAAGAATTCTACCAGACAGCGCATCAGATGCTCATAACTTCCACTAATAGCATAGAAATCAAAGAGTTCGCCGATGCAGTGAAGCACATATTGCTGCTCCAGATAGCTGATCTGCTCCTGGGTAGGCGCAGCAAGTTGACTGTTGAAAGCATCCACCGTCTGACTGCTGATGATGGCTCCACGAGCCAGAGGCTGACTGAGCACCATTCCCTCCAAGGTCTTGCAGCGGCTCAAAGCCACGTAGGTCTGACCATGGGTAAAGGAATGGGAAGCATCGATGATAGCGTGTTCGAAGGTAAGGCCCTGACTCTTGTGGATGGTAATCGCCCAAGCCAGGCGCAAAGGATACTGTCGGAATTTTCCCTCTACCGTCTCCTCTATCTCCTTGGTCTCCTCATTGATCGTATATTTCGCATTCACCCACTCCATCTTCTCCAGCTCAAACTCCTCATCAGAATCCTTGCTGCGCACGATGATCTTATCTCCTTCTTCATCGGGTTTCACACCGATCACCTCACCAATCATACCATTATAGAAGCGGTGCTGCGGGTCGTTCTTGATAAACATCACCTGTGCTCCGGGCTTCAGGGTAAGCATGAAATCAGCCGGATAAGATGATTCCGGGAAGTTATCCTCTACCTCTGCCGTATAGGAAAAAGCCCTGGATGGCAAGGCGGCAAGCTGCTGCTCATTGATCTGCTGGGCTGGCGCATTATGAGTGGTCAGGCGGATGAAGTTACTGTTCTTCGGCGGTTCGAAATTAGGGATAAAACGCTGGTTCAATGCCTGCAAGGTAGCATCCGAAGCCCTGTTCTCCCTAATCTGGTTGAGCAGGGAGATAAACTGCTCGTCCTGCTGGCGGTAAACCTTCTTGAGCTCTACGGTAAGATAGCCCACCTGCTTCAGCGCATTGCTGCTGAAGAAGAAGGGAGTATCGTAATGCTCTTTCAGAAGCTGCTCTTCCTGCGCCGTAACCACTGGTGCCAACTGCTGCAGATCGCCTATCATCAGGAGCTGCACACCGCCAAAAGGCAGGTCGTGGCGCTTGCGGTACTGGCGAAGCACCGAGTCGATGGCGTCGAGCAAATCGCTGCGCACCATACTGATTTCATCGATGACCAGCAGGTCGATGCTTCGGATGATGTTTCGCTTGAGTTTGCTGAACTGATAGCGTTTCTGTTCGCCACTTCCGAAGGTTGTACCCGGAATGTATGGCGAAAAAGGAAGCTGGAAGAACGAATGAATGGTCATTCCTCCGGCGTTGATGGCGGCAATACCTGTTGGGGCAAGCACAACCATTCGTTTAGGCGACTTCTCCTTGAGCTGTTTCAAGAAGGTTGTTTTACCTGTGCCTGCCTTGCCCGTAAGGAAGAGGTTAGCGCTGGTCTTTTCTATGATGTTCCATGCCAGGATGGATTCTTCGTTCATTTCCATTAGCTTCGTTTTTTAGATTTCTTCCACGATCTCGTTCATTTCCTTGCGCTTCTTCTCGGCATGAGGACAATCCTCAGCAATATGACCGAGAGGGATGATCACTACAGCCTCGAAACCTTCACGAGGGAAAAACTGCTGCATCTTGTCTGTATCATAATTGCAGACCCAGCAGGTGCCCAGACCTCTTTCGGTGGCAGCCAGACAGAGGTGCTCGGCAGCTATTGCCACGTCAATATCTCCATGAGGCTTCTCATCGTATCTGCGAACCCAGTTCTCATTCACGTTCTTCATTCCCACAATATACATTGGGGCTGTCTTGAACCACTCACGGTCGTAGCACTCCTGGAGTTTCTCCTTAGCCTCATCCGAGCGGACGATGAGCCAATGCCAAGGCTGTCTGTTCACTGCCGATGGAGCCAGTCGCACACACTCCATGATGTAATCCACATCCTCCTGACTTACTGCCTCGGAGGTAAACTTGCGAGCCGAGAAACGCTCCTGGCTCAATGCCAACATATTTTTCATACCATTTCGTTTTTATCTTATTAATATAAGGCAAAATTACAAAAAATCCCCGAAAAGCCCAAGCCTTTCGGGGATTTTCCTTCTTATCCTCCTATGATTTTCAGGAATTTCCTACTTTTCATAGGATTTCATTCTTCAGCAAGCTGATTATCTCAAGAACAACATTGAGTTGGCATTAATGCCACCTGCATCAAACTTGCTCTTGTACTCGCCTGTTGCTGTGAAGTGGCAGATGGTGCTGTTGCTAGCATAGTCTGTATAGGCGAGATAGAAACTGCCATCGTATGGATTGCGCTCAATCATATATACAGTGTTACCAGCTACCTCAGCTGGGATATTCTTCAGATTCCAGGTAGAAACCTGCTTGCTCTTAGCATCGTAGATGTTGTAGGTAGTGGTGTAAGTCACCCAATCAGGTGATGTAGAATTGGTGAAGTAGAGGTTGCCATCATAAGCCATCATCTTGGTAGCGTTGGCAATATAATCGCACTTCTTAGTCTGAGGATTGTAAGTATAGACAGCTGTAGAATAATCGTAGTTGGCAGGATTATAAGATGGGCTGCCAGCAAGAACGTAGATATGATCATCGCTCTCTACGATACGCTGAGGATTATTGACGATTTCAATAGACTCAGCCTTGTCGAAAGTCTTGGTATTGATGGTGCAGAGAGTCTTGCCAGCGCCATAACCAGAACATACTACGTAGATTACATCATCTTCCTCAACAAGCTCCTCTGGGTTAGCATCTACCTTTACAGAATCCTCCAAAGCCAAGGTCTTTGCATCGAAACGGCTTACATAGCCACCATAGCTGGAAACATAGAGCTTACCATCCTCTTCGCAGATGTAGCGAGGCTCACCCAACTTCTCATCAAAGCTGTACTCTGCCTGCTGAACACCAGAACCATTCAGCTTCAGGAGTTTCTTGGAAACATTTACTACCACGTAGATGTTGCCATCTTCCTCAATCATATCATTGGCAGTATCACCCAATCCCTTACCATTCTGAGTCAAATAGATATCCTTCTCAAAAGGCTGATCAGTCTGAGGATCCACAAAGAAGAGATGGCTATTGTTCTTACCATAGCTACCCTCTGACAGAACGAAGGCACGATACTGAGGAAGATCTACCTTAGATCCCTCCTTCCATGAATTATCCTCCTCATCATCACTACATGATGTAAAACCAGCAGCAATCATCAATCCGCAGATGATTGCCATAAACAAACTTCTCAATTTCATTTTTTTCATTTTCATTCTCTATTTGTTATATTGAATATTATTTTTTCTCACTTTCAGTTTTCTATTCAGATTTCTATTCCGTTTTCTATTCTGATTTCTATTCCGTTTTCCTCCCATCCGGCTTTCTACAAGGTAAGCGAAGCTGTGGCTTGCCAACTCCTGCCCGGCATCGGATAATACTTAATTACCTCATATTGCTTGTTGAAGGCATTGAGCTGGGAGAAACTGAGTTTCAGGACGCTGCCCCTTGGAAAATCCCTTCTTGAAGCATTTCTATTAAGAGTACTTTCTTCTGAAGCTTTTTCATTAAGAGCATTTTCTCTTGCCCCATTTCCCGACTCAATGTTCTTCTTTCTCTTACCGAGCGAAAACTCTCTCGATAAGGTGAAAGTATGCTCCTGATACGCTTTCATCCGATATTCATCCGTGCACTGTATCATGCTCCATCGCTCGCCCACAGCCTGCATCTGCCATCCCACAGACACCCAGGGATTGCGCCAAACGGCAGAAACATTGCCCGAATGACGAGGCGTATAAGGCAACTGATGGCGGTAATAGCTCTTCTTGCTGTCCGTCTTATCCACCGCATACTGATAGGTATAGGAAGCATCCACATCCAAAGCCATCTTCCGTCCCATCGGAACACCGAGCGAAAGCGTAGCATCTACGCCCTTGATTTCCACTCGTCCGAAATTCACCATCTTCCATACATAGGTGGTCGGAAAAGCCACAATCTTATCCGTCACCTTATTATAATAGGTGTCGAGAGTGGCTTGCAGACTGATTCCACGAGCCGGATTCCGCAGCGTTTTCCCTCCAAACTGATGCGCCCAAGTTACACCGAGGTTCCATTCCGTAGCATTCTCGGGTTTGAGATTCGTGTTGCCGATGTGCAGGTAATACATATCCGTGAAAGTCGGCACGCGATAGGTGCTCTTCATCATCGCCCTGAGATAGAGCGTTTCATCGGCAAGCAGACGATAGTTCATGGCGATGCTTGGCGAAATCCGCTTTCGGTCGGCAGGAATCCGGGCATTTACTGAAGAGGATGAGCCGGAAGAACCGGAAGATGAGGATGAGTCGGAAGAACCTTTATCCTCTTTCGAAGCTTTTTCGGAAATGTAGGTTCCTACAAGATTCCCATCCACTTGCCATCTCTGCCATTTCCATCTCAGCGACCAGGCGGTCTGCGATGAGTAGCGGGTAGGATTAGGCTGTGAAACAACATTGGTGCGAAGATCGCCGATGGAGAAATCTTCGGCAAGTGCCGTTGTCCATCCCCACCCCAGATCATAACCTATCGTAGCAGAGGCATAATACTCATTCTGCCGGGCAATATCCGTCAGCTTTCCGCCCTGATATTTCACATTGTAATCTTCATATTTCGACCACGTATGGGCGTATTTCAACCTTGCATTCAGCGCAAGACGGGGAGCCAGCTGCGATTTCCAGACCATCTGAGCGAAGCAGCTCTCATCCCACATCCGCTCTTCAGCATCAGAATTGTAGAGAATCACCACTCCCGGCAATCCACGTTTGGAATTGTAATAGGACACCTTGGCAGAAAGTTCGTTTTTATCCCAACGATGGAAGAGATTCACCTCTCCCTGTCCCGACAGAATATCAGAATTATAGCGCTTGTGGTGCTCCTTGTATCTTCCATTCTGAATCGTGAAAGGATAGACTCCATCTGCCCTCACCATATTGGCGTCGAAGGTAAGAGCTGTCTGACTGCTAAGCCGCTGACTATATTGAAGGGAAGGCGTGAACAAGCCCCAGGAGCCTGTCTTGGCGTTCACTTTCAGCTGCCAGGGCTGCGGAGAAGTCCAGTCTATCCCACGGTTTTCGATGCTCAGGATTCCAGCCGAAGCATAATGCCGAGCCGACTGCATCAGGTCACTACCCTGCCCGATTGCCACCGAGAGCTGGCGGATATTGGAAAGCGAATATCTCGACACGTCAATCTGTCCTGCCTGCATATTACTCACCACAATTCCATCGTAGCTCACCGCCGTATGGCAGGCACCCAGACTTCTCACACTCACCGTCTGCAGTCCACCGATTCCACCATAGTCACGCACCTGCACTCCAGCCATTCGTTTGGCAGCATCTCCCACTGAGGTAATGCCCAGCAACTGAAGTTCAGAACTGGTGATGGTCTGTACAGGAGTCACGCTCGAAAGGGCACTACGGGTCTTCTTCGCCCTCACCTCAACATCATCCAGATGCTGCGTACGAGTACGAAGGGTATCGATTGCCGGAGCCTGCCTTCCTGCCCGAACCGGTTCAAGATGCTGAGCCTGGAGGGTAGATAAGCCGCTCATCCACATGGCGCCTATCAGGGCAACATGCGTTATTCTTTTCTTTTTCTTCATTCTATTGTTTCTATTTCCTTCATCACGAACCCATCCCACGGGGTTGGATGAAATCATCTTCCTATCAGCAGCAGGGCGCAGTGATAAGAAAGGACGGCAACGGCAGGTCTTCTGACTTACATCCATCAGACAAGCGGTCTTCCCGAAAAAATGTCAGTGACCTTTTAGATGCTTGCCTGTTCTTCCCCGGTGGCATTTATGTCCCTCATTTCGGAAGAAGATGTTTACAGCAGCGGGACTGTCCGGGCTTCTCACCCAATTCCCTTTTAATCGCAGTCCACCCCCATTCCTATAGCGGCACGTGGCGACTGCGAACCAATTGCGGGTGCAAAGGTAAGCATAAATAGCGGAATAACAAAGTTTTTCTCTAAAAAAACACAGAAAAAAATATAATCTTGGATAGAGACTAGAGTTTCGAATATTTTTTGTATTTTTGCAACACGAAAAGAATACATTAAGGAAAGAATACATAAGGAATGATAGGATTAGCCGACTGCAATAACTTCTACTGTTCGTGCGAACGAGTGTTTCGCCCCGACCTGATAGGAAAGCCCGTGGTTGTTTTGAGCAACAACGACGGGTGCGTCATCGCGCGCTCTGAAGAAGCCAAGGCTTTGGGGTATAAGATGGGTGACCCCTTCTATCAGGTAAAGGAAAAACTGGAGGCTGAAGGCGTAGCTATCTTCTCCAGCAACTACACGCTCTATGGCTCACTCTCCAACAGGGTGATGTCGATGCTGTCGCACTACTCGCCCCACATCGACCAGTACTCCATAGACGAAAGCTTCTTCGAGGTGGACCAGTCTATGGCAGAGAGTTTTTTCCAAGTGAATCAGTCTATGGCAGAACGCTTCTTCCAGGAATATCCGAAGGAAAAACTTTCTTCCGTCACAGAAGATTACCTCCTCCACCAATACGGCACCAGGATTTCTACGGATGTACTCCGAGCCGTGGGAATCCCTATCTCCATCGGAATCGCAGAGACGAAAACCCTGGCGAAAATCGGTTCCAAATTCGCCAAGAAATACAAGGGCTACCAGGGCTGCTGTCTCATTAATACGGATGAACGGAGACACAAGGCTTTATCGCTGTTCCCGATAGAAGATGTATGGGGAATCGGAAGACAGATTGCCCGAAAATTAGATTATATGGGTATCCGAACTGCAGCTCAGTTTGCTGATAAAAAAGAGAGTTGGGTGCGCAGTCATTTCAACATCCCCACGATGAGAACGTGGAAGGAACTGAATGGCGAAAGCTGCATCAGCATCGAGGAACTGCCGCAGAAGAAGAGTATCTGCACCAGCCGGAGCTTTGCCGGTGAAGGCATCAGCGATAAGGATGTGGTAGAAGAAGCCGTGGCTAATTTCGCCGTGCGCTGCGCCGAAAAACTTCGACGCCAAGGCAGCGTGTGTCAGGGAATCACGGTGTTTGCCTGGACTTCAAGATTCAACGAAAACGTGCCGGAATACACCATCCACGATTCCCTCACCCTGCCCATCGCCACCAATGCTCAGGAAGAGATAGTAGGTGCCGCACTCAGTATTCTCCGCGCCAAATACCCGAAACCACTGGCAGACAGCAGAGCTGACCGCCCCGACATGTCGTTTCACTTCAAGAAGGCAG